>ENA-OQEL01000499-OQEL01000499.1-human-gut-metagenome-genome-assembly--contig:-NODE-499-length-13849-cov-3.149541_pt1 | contig 13849 bp, 12 predicted proteins | sample MGYA00242796_ERZ504637 | MGnify/ENA primary metagenome ERZ504637 (study PRJEB26092, sample SAMD00036306) | human gut metagenome | host: Homo sapiens | study: EMG produced TPA metagenomics assembly of... | reverse complement strand
GTACCCACTACGCTCTTTGTCAGCGATCAAAATACCATCTCCGCTGGCAGCAATAATCATATCCTTACACCCCATGCATAGAACTGGAATATTCAGCTCATTTACAACGTTGGTGTTCTGACAGGTTTCATCCAGAATCGCTTTGCCCTTAGACTTATCTGCCATAACCTCTGCCATCATATTCCACGTACCAACGTCTTTCCAGTCACCACTGTAACGCAGGACCTGGATGCTGGACTCTTTTTCGACCACAGCGTAGTCAAAACTAATCTTTTTCAGTGTATCATACTTTTTGAACAGGTCACGATAATCTTCAAAACTAATCATACTATGCGCTTTATCCAGCAAGTATCCCAGCTTAAACGCAAAAATGCCAGCATTCCACAACGCATTCTGTAACAAATATTTCTTAGCCGTCTCCATATCCGGCTTTTCCTTGAACTCTTTAACCTTGCTTACATTCTCACCGCTTTCCGGAATAATGTAACCATACTTCTCACTTGGATAGGTCGGTTCAATTCCCATCAGGGTCAGATTTGCACTTCCCTTTTCTGCCAGTTCCTGCAAGGTTTTGACAGCTTCATAATAGCTATTATCCACATAGGGATCCACCGGGCATACAACAACAGCTTCCCTTTCATCAACCCCCAATTCATCGTGGAGATATGCTGCAGCCAGTGCAATAGCAGGAAAGGTATCTGCGACGGCAGGGCTCTACACAAATAGATGCCTTTTCACCCAGCTGATTCTTAATAGCGCTCGCCTGAGATCTGCTCGTTGCAATGGTAATTTTTGTCTCTGCATCCACTGTAGTAATCTGGCGATATACACGTTGAACCATGGATTCATATTCATCATTATTCTTAAACAATTTAATAAACTGTTTGCTACGCACATCATTCGAAAGAGGCCAAAGGCGCTTACCAGAGCCACCAGAAAGTAAAATAATGTTCATTGTTTTTCTCCTTTATTAGCAAATTTTTTCAAGGCCAAACTTCTACTTTACATTGCAGAAGCCATGAACAATTTCTTATTCACAGCTTCTTTTCTTCAGACAATCGCTATTATCGGGAACTTTTTTAGTAATAAATCCCTTCCCGCGCTCCTCCATAAACTCAACTTCTTCTTTCACTAATTATTTTAAACCTATCCCCATTCTACCACACCGGTTCCTTAATCGTAATATATCTGCGTTTTTTCAGCACTGTAGATAACTTCATGTCGTTTTCTTCAACCAGCTTCGTTTCTTTTTACATAGAACCTTTCTGGCCTAATACTATCAGTACGGTTTTGAACAAGATCTTGATATCCAGCAAAAACGACCATTCTGAAATATACTTCGTATCCAGTTTTACGACTTTCTCGAAGTCCGTAATCTCACTTCGTCCGCTTACCTGCCACATTCCGGTCAGACCTGGTTTAATAGCCAGTCTCGCTCTGTGATGCAGTTCGTATTTTTCCCACTCGTCTACTGTCGGCGGACGGGTTCCGATCAGGCTCATGTCACCTTTTAACACGTTGAAGAACTGCGGGAATTCATCCAATGAGGTTTTGCGGATGAAGTTTCCAATTCCCTTGCCTGGGCCTTTTTCGCTGCCGATGACACGCGGGTCGTTCTCCATTTTGAACATCAGGCCGTCGCTGACGCGGTTCTGTTTCATCAGTTCTTTTTTACGCTCCTCCGCATCCATATACATACTGCGGAATTTGTAAATCTTGAATTTTCTTCCGTTCTTTCCTACCCGGTACTGGGAGAAGAAAATCGGTCCCGGGGATTTGATATAGATCGCCGGGGCGACAAACAGGAAGATGATTCCTGTCAGGATGCATCCTACCAGGCCGCCGCAGATATCCATGATTCGTTTCAGAATAAGTTCACCGGCGCTTGCCATGTTGATGCATGTAGTGATAACGGTGTAATTGCCCATACGCTCTACGGTCTGGTTTTTGCCCTGCATTTCGTTGACATCTGCAATTTTCACATGAATCGTGATTCCCATTTCTGTGAATGCATCAAAAACTTTCTGTGGGATCTCTCTGCCTTCCGGCAGAACGATCAGCACTTCGTCAAACCACTCGCGGCAGACATACTCGGCTGCGTTTGCGAGACTGGAAACGACTGGCACGCCGTGGATTTTGCGTCCGGTTCTGTCCTGATCTACGAGGACAACGCCGGTCGGGCGGACACCGATATAATCGAAGTCAAGCATGCTTTTTACAACAGACTGTGACTGTTTTTCGGTTGTAATAATCAAAAGGGAACGGCCGCTGTGTTCTCCGCTGCCGCGTTTTTTCAGGAACATTTTCCAACCGACACGCATCAGATAAGAAATGCTTCCATAGATGACACCAGTTAAAATAATGGTTGACTCTGGAAAAACTGATCTCCTCCCGAATCAGGAACAGATAAAATACACCAAGTACAATGATGTATATCATATTTTTGACTGTTTTTCCAATTTCAGCCAGGTAACCGCGCTTCATGACGTTCTTGAACGAATCGTCGAAGAACATGATCATCACCTGAATCAGCGCAAATACAATGGCTTCGTTTCGATAAATCGTGTTTCCATATGGATTCAGACTGTGATGTCTCAGAAAAAAACCCATAATGAATGCCAGCTGAAGACAGATAATGTCAAGGATCATGAAATCCAGGTGCTTCAGCCATCCTGTGGATGATTTTTTGTACATACCTCTCTCCCCTGTTGTATTTCTTTTTCTCCCGTGAACGTAACAGCGTTTCACTCCGCATAGTTTTGCTGTCTTTTTCATTACCGTTTTTGCTGAAAATCCATTTTCTTCTATACGTCCTGCAGCAGACACGGGGCATTTTTCTTTATCTTTAATATTTTATCCCATCTCTACTTATTTGTAAAGGTGTGGACAACTTTTTGGACATACTTTTTTCACATTTTTGCAAAATATTACAAATTTTATTATTTCATCATTTCAAGAATTTGTAATGTTTTCATCTTCTTTTCCACATACCGGTGCAGGTACGCGCGCAGCAGCCGCTCCAGCTCATCGAGAATCTCTTCGTTCACTGTAAACCCATACAGCTTCTCCAGCGGTGCCGCAATGATATAGCGGCATGCCAGCACGGTGCCCGGCTGCAGCGGCCATGGATCTCTGATGGTTTTTCCACAGTTTGGGCAGTAGATGGCGCTGTCGCGCAGGGAGAAAACGGTCAGATTCTCTTTCGTGCTGCACTCCATGCAGGAGAACATCTGCGGTGCTTCTCCGCTGATTGTGATCGTCCGCAGTTCGAAGATGCACCGGACCAGGCGGAGGTCCTGTTTTCCGCGGCGGATGGCGTTCATCGTCACGTACAGAAGGTTCAGCATCTGGGTTTCATCGTTTCCTTCCTGGCCGAAATATTCGGCCAGTTCCAGAAAATAAAAGCCGTAATAAACGCCGGGCTGCATCTGCGCCAGGTCGAGGAAGTATTCTTTAATGTTTGCGCCGGAGAGGGTGTAGCTGTCACGGCCCTCGTAAACCTGAAACTCGCCGAAGACGAACGGATTGGAGACGGCCATCAGCGGGCTTTTCATGCGGCGGGCGCCGCGCGCGAAGGCGGTGATTTTGCCGAGCTCCCGGGTCAGGATCACGACGCGCTTGTCATACTCTCCGACCGGGGAGGCGGATAATACCATTCCGCTTACATTGATTGGTTCTCGCATGTTTCTTCCTTATTATAATGCAATATTATAAATCGAGTTTCTTTTTATCATATCCGAAGTTCTTCACGAGGAAATCGCTGTCGCGCCAGTCCTTTTTTGACTTTTACCCAGAGCTTCAGATTGACTTTCTGCTCCAGCATCTGCTCCAGCTCATACCGCGCGTTGCTTCCGATCTTCTTGAGCATCGCGCCCTGTTTTCCGATGATGATGCCCTTGTGGGAATCGCGCTCGCAGATGATGGTCGCATCAATATCAACGATTTTTCCGTTCGGGCGGTCTTTCATCTGGTCGATCACAACGGCGATGCCGTGCGGGATCTCTTCGTTTAAGGCGTACAGTGCTTTCTCGCGGATGATCTCAGCCACGATCTGGCGCATCGGCTGATCGGTGATGGTGTCCTCATCGTAGAACTGCGGGCCGTACGGCAGATATTTGAAGATGCTCGGAATGATGTCATCGGTGTTCTGATGGCGGAGTGCCGAGCACGGAATGATCTCGGCAAACTGGAACAGCTTGCGGTACGTATCGATGAATTCCAGGATTTTGTCTTTCTCCACGGTATCGGTCTTGTTGATAATGAGGAGGACCGGCGCATTGACTTTCTCCAGGATCTCTGCGATATGGCGCTCTCCTGCTCCGATGAAGTTGCTCGGCTCTACCAGCCAGAGAATCACATCGACTTCTTTTAACGTTTTCTCGGCTACATCGACCATGTACTCGCCGAGCTTATTTTTCGCCTTGTGGATACCCGGTGTGTCGAGGAACACGATCTGTCCCTCGTCACACGTATAAACGGTCTGGATGCGGTTGCGGGTGGTCTGCGGTTTCTTGGATGTAATCGCAATCTTCTGTCCGATCAGGTGGTTCATCAGCGTGGATTTTCCCACGTTCGGACGGCCAATCAGGGCTACAAAGCCGGATTTATAATTTGCATTGTTTTCCATTGCTGTCTCTTCTCCTCATTTATAAGTTCTCTACGTTCTTAAACAGTTCTTTCTCTTTCTGAATGGCTGCTTCGCTTCCGACAACGCAGATGTTGTTCTGTTTTAAGGCTGCATCTACAAGGTCTGCCAGTGCATGAATGTCATCCAGGGTTGCATCGAGGATCTGGTCTCTCTCCTGCTGGAAGTCTGCTTCGGTGATGCCGTTGAACCATGCGCTCTCGGAGGTCTGGCCTTTTGCGGACGGGTTCATCGGGACGTCGAGTTCGCTGATCGTTCCGATGATGTATTTGGTCATCTGGCGCTCGTCTGCTTCGAAATTGCGCACGTAATCGCCGATACCACGGTATACTTCAAGGGTTCTTCCGACGTTCGGGTCACGGTAGGAAGAAATGCACGCGTTTCCGCCTCTTCCGAAAGCTCCGCCGCAGCCGTAAGCGCCGCCTTTGACACGGATGTTGATCCACAGATAGTCATAGCTCAGCATGACACGCAGGATGCGCAGGGCTCCTGTGTAGTCGTAGCCTTCGCGCTCGAAGTTTCCACAGAGTGCCACGTACTGTACCTGGCCGGAGGTCTGGAAGGCTTCGTTTTTCTGTTCAAAGTCATACACAATGCTGCCCGGCTCCACTTCGTCGGTGTACAGATTCTCTTTGAATGCTGCGATTTTTTCTTCCAGCGGTGCGTAGCCTGTCTCGTCTGCGGTATAGGAGACGGTCAGATTCTCTTTGCGGAAGATGTATTTCATCAGGGTCTGCAGATTTTTAATCAGTTCTGCTTTTTTCTCATCGAAGTTCTCGTCCAGATCTTTTAAGAGCTGGTAGAAGCCGATGCCTGCGATGCGGTCCTGGAAATTGCTCATCGGGGAGTAATAGGAAGCTGCACGCATCACAGCCGTTGCATTTCCGGCGGAAGACAGGCGGTTCTGCAGGCCGGATTTCATGCTGGAGATGATCTCGTGAAGACGTTTCTCGTCACCCAGGCGGGAGGTGTTCAGGATTTCCTCGATCATTTTCATGACGAAATCCAGTTTGTCGTACAGGAATTTCGCGCGGATGCCGAACATTCTGCGGCAGTCGTCATCATTTTCCGGAATGCGGAATACCTGCAGTCCGCAGTTGATGCCGCCGGTCTGTGCATTGATCTCGTTGAACAGTTCGCCGTAGGTGTAGTGTTCGGTGTCCACATAGCCGAGAACGGATTTTAATACGCCCATGTACGGGATCAGATCGTTCGGCACATTTTTCGTATCAAACAGCAAGCTTAAGTAACCGATGCCGTTCGTGAATACGTTGTGATGAAGAACCGTCGTTCCATCGACTTCATGCTCGTCATTGTAAAGTTTGACAGACTCACGTTTGATATCGCTTCGTTTCAGGAGCGGAATCGTCTCGAGTGCTTTCCTCGCTCTCCTCTTCTTCCTGATATGCTGCCAGCTCGTTTGGTGTCAGCAATGACTTTTCTCGATCTCTTCTTTTGACAGGCTCTCTTTGTATTCTGCAGCTTTTTCTGCGGTCTTTGCATCAGTTTTCTGCGGCAAGACCGGTCTTTGGAATGAGGGTCACGATGGAGGCATGGGTGTTGTCCAGCAGATACGTCTGGATCAAGTTTTCGAAATAGCCTTCTTTTGCCAGCTTTTTTCAGCTCATCGTAGATTGCAAGCTGCTGCAGGTAGGCGAACGGTTTGTTCTCGTCGTACAGCCAGCTGTCGAAGACGTCAATGCCGTACATCAGGCCCTTCGGGAAGCTGGAGAAGTCCGCCTCACGGAAACGGAATTCGAAATAGTTGATGCCTGCCTCGATGGCTTTCTGATCCATGCCGTTTTTCACGATATCCTCGAGGGTGCCGCGGATGATGGACAGGAATTTTTCTTTCTCATTTTCATCGGCGTTCTTGGCTACGATGGAGAAGAATGGCTGCAGGATGCCGTCCTCGTAGGAGCCGTAAACATCTTTTCCGATGTGTGCGTCAAGGAGTGCCTGTTTGACCGGGGCTCCCGGTGCGTCAAGGAGTGCATACTCCAGAACAGAAAATGCCACGTTTAATTTTACATCCAGACCGCTGCCGATGACCATGTTGTAGGACAGGTACGCATTGTTTTCAAGCGGATCGCCGTCGAGTACCGGATACTCGTGTACAATGTCGAGGGTCTCTGCAAATGGTTTCTGATACGGAATTTCGGATTTTACTTCTTTTGCATTAAAATGGGACAGGTATTTTTCATCCATCCATGCCAGTTTTTCTTCCATATCCATGTTTCCGTACAGGTAGATATAGCTGTTGGACGGATGGTAATAGGTCTGATGGAAATTTAGGAAGTTTTCGTAGGTCAGGTTCGGGATGCAGGACGGATCTCCGCCGGATTCTACGCCGTACGGAGTGTCCGGGAACAGGGTGTTGAAGGTTTCACGCTCCAGGACATCGTCTGCGGAGGAGAAGGCTCCTTTCATCTCGTTGTATACAACACCGTTGTAGGTCAGCGGGCCGTCTTCGCTTTCCAGATGATAGCTCCAGCCTTCCTGACGGAAGATTTCGTCGTGTTTGTAAATGTTCGGGTAGAATACGGCGTCCATGTAGACATGCATCAGGTTCTGGAAGTCGGCATCGTTGGTGCTGGCTACCGGGTACATGGTTTTATCCGGGTAGGTCATAGCATTTAAGAAGGTGTTCAGGGATCCTTTGACGAGTTCTACGAAGGGATCCTTTAACGGGAATTCGCGGGAGCCGCAGAGGACGCTGTGCTCGAGGATGTGGGCTACGCCGGTGCTGTCGGCCGGCGGGGTACGGAACGCGATGTTGAAGACTTTGTTGTCATCTTCGTTTTCGAGAAGGAGCACGCGGGCACCGCTCTTGTTGTGGCGGAGGAGGTAGCCGTGTGCATGGATATCGTCAATCTGCTGTTCCTGCAGCAGGGTATAGGCTTTGCAATGTTCTGCGTTCATTTTTGTATATCCTTTCTTGTTTTTCTTTATTATTTCCGGTTTTATGCAGTCAAAAACGGACCGCAGTGCCCGTTTGCTGGGATTTTCTGCGGCCCTGTCGGTTTTATCCTTCGTTGTCGGTTTCTGCTGCGGTGTTCTCTGTCTCGTCGACGTGTTCTTTTACTTCGTCGTTTGCAGCGTTGTTCTGTGCATTTTTCTGTGCCTGTGCTGCAGCGGCCTGTGCCATCATTGCCTCAAGGTTCGGGCGGACACTCTGCGCCTGGGCTCCCATGATTCTCTGGAGCTGTTCTCTGGTCAACAGAAGGTTGAAGCCGGACGGGTTGATGACGAAGCCTTTGGCCTGTTTCATCAGGTACGGCAGAAGGTGCTGGAACGGGATGGCTGCCAGACGGAGTTTTGCCTGCGGATCCGGACGGAATTTCTGGAATTCACCAATATCGGAAAACAGCGGCTGGAAGATGTCTTCGTTCTGGTTTTTGATGTACGGGATGCGCACGTCTGGTCCCGGGTTTGCCGGATCGAATTCGCCCTGTACCTGGGAGATGTCGATGGCAAGGATGAATTTGCTTCGCATCAGGTTGACAAGCATTTCTTCTTCGAGTTCACGCAGGTGCTGCATGCGCTCGGCATCGTCTCTTCTCTGGTTTGGTTTTCTGAGTTCCTGCAGAAAGTATACGACGGTGAGCTGTACGCCCGGGTTCAGAACCGGGAGGTGCTGTTTGTTCATTTTCTCCATGTCTGGTTTCGGGAAGATCTGCTCAAGCTCGATGCAGCGGGTCTGATCGCCTTCGTGGAAGATGACCATATTGACGCCTTCGGCGTAGAGGCCCCATATAGAAGTTCGGCATCTGCTTGCGCAGGACTTTTACGGTGAGCAGCGGGGTGTTCTTTTCTACATAGGATTTTGGCAAACTCCTTGGCTGCTTCTTCTTCGGTAAACATGTATACCTGATCATCAAAGGTTTCCGGATCGCACTCTACGTATGGGAGTTTTGTGATCTCGGGAAAAGGTCACATAGATGATTTCCATGCTCTGGAATTTCTTCATGGTGAAGCTGTTGTCTACTGTCATTTGTGGTTGAGTCCTTTCTTCGCTCTTAGAGGACGGTTTATCCTCAAAATATCTATGTGACATTATATCATACTTTTGATGGGTTGCCAAAGGTTTATTGCTTCAGCTCGCCATTTTTGCGTTCGGATAGATTTTTTCCATCCGGCTGTCCGGAAAACGTTCATCAATGAGCTGCTCTATGGCGTTTGCTGCTGGCTCGTTGTGGGCACGCTGGTCGTAGCGGTGAGGCCAGGGTGGAGACGAGGATGTTGGCGAGCATGAAGATGATCAGTATCCAGGTGATGATGGGGCCCTGTTTCAGGGGGATTTTTTCGATCCATTTGGAGAACAGGGGGTAGAGTTTTTTCAGCCATACGACGGCGGCGATTCCCCAGAAGAAGCAGTACAGGAGGTTGATGCGGCCGCCAAGGTTGAAGGGAATGTCGCTGTAGTCCCAGAAAACTTTTCCGAAGACGATTTCGGTGAAAACGCTGCAGATGTATTCGTAGGCACCGCCGAGGAAGGTTCCGAAGGCGAATAAAAAGCCATCGGAGCGGTTTCTGTAATTATAGAGGAACCAGGTGGCGAGGGCGATAGCGAGGCCCCAGACGATGCTGAACGGGCCCCAGACAAGGCTGCTGCGGCTCATCCAGACACCGGCGGTGATGCGGCAGAAGATGGTTTCTACGATATCACCTAAGAAGGCGCCGATGATGAACAGCAGGATGATTTTGTAGAAACTGCAGCCCTCGGCGAAGACTTCGGATTTTTCTTTCTGTTTCGGTATGGGCTGTACCGATGGGTAGGCGCGCTCGACACGGGCTTCCAGGTAGCGGTACAGGCGGACGGAAAGCCGTTTGGTGAAGGCGTCGATCTGGTCGTTCATGGCGGCGATGCGCGGCATCTTTTTGGTGATGTGGCGCAGGACGGCGTAAGAACCGATGGCATCGACGACGAGGATTCCGAACAGGATCCACAGGGTGATGTGCATTACGCCGTTCGGGGCAAGATGGAGGAGGGTAATGCCAAGGATGTTGCCGAATTTCAGGGCAAGGACACCAAGGATTCCCCAGAGAACGGAATACTGGAGGCAGATGTAGCCATCCATGTTCCATTTTTTGTTGGAATAATCCCACCATTTGCCGTGGCCGATCCGTTCCAGGACGTGGCCCGCGATCCATTCGGCGGCGGTGGCGATGATCATACAGCCGAGAAACAGAAAAACCGGGCTGGACTGCAGTTCGTACAGGTAGCGGGTCATGAAAACAGCCGTGATTCCGTAGATAGCACACAGCGGGCCATTCAGAAAGCCTCTGTTTACCATGTGTTTTTTCCGAACAGCCGCCACTGTCGTTTCCAGAAGCCATCCAAGAAAGGCATAAAGGAAGAACAGCCCGAGGTAGTCGTAGATTGTGTAGTTCATCAAAATCTCCTTTTCTTTGTTCATATCGGGCTTGTAACCCCGTTTTTATGACATTATAGCATAGAACATGCAAAAGCAGAACCTTTTCAATGGAAAAAAGGAAAAGTTCACAAAAAGAAGCCACACCCTTTTGGGGCATGGCCTCTCTCTTTTCTCAGGCGGCGGCAATACGTACCGCCTGAGCGTTTATGTTACAGGTTCGGAGTAATCTGAACGAAAGAATTACTCTTCTGCGCCGTACAGTTTTACGAGTTTGTTCAGGTAAGTGTAACGGTCTTTTGCTTCCTGCTCGTTCTTGCCGAACAGTCTTTCTGCTTTCGCCGGGTTTGCACGTTTCAGAGAGTTGTAACGTACCTCGCCGTTCAGGAATTCCTGATAATCTCCTGACGGAGCCTTGGAATCCAGTGTGAATGCGCTCTTGCCTTCTGCAGCGAGTGCCGGGTTGAAGCGGAAGCAATGCCAGTATCCGGTCTGAACAGCGAGCTGCTCCTCGGTCTGTGCTTTGCTCATACCTTTCTTGATACCATGGTTGATACATGGAGCGTAAGCGATAATGAGGGACGGTCCCGGATATGCCTCTGCCTCTGCGATTGCTTTGACTGCCTGATTGTAATCAGCGCCCATAGCGATCTGTGCTACGTATACATAGCCATAGCTCATTGCGATGCTTGCCATATCTTTCTTCTTGGTTTCTTTACCGCCTGCTGCGAACTGTGCAACTGCACCGGTCGGAGTAGCTTTGGAGGACTGTCCGCCTGTGTTGGAGTAAACCTCGGTATCGAATACCATTACGTTGATATCTTTTCCGCTGGCAAGTACGTGGTCTACGCCGCCGAATCCGATATCGTAAGCCCATCCGTCACCACCGAAGATCCACTGGGATTTCTTAGCCAGGAAGTCTTTGTTCTTAACGATGTCTCTGCAAACGTCGCAGTCAGCGTCTTTGATTGCTTCTACAAGTTTCTCGGTTGCAGTTCCGTTGGTAGCGCCGCAGTCAAAGGTATCCAGATACTCTTTGCATGCTGCTTTTACTTCTTCCGGAGCTTTCTCGGAATTCATAACATCCTCAACTTTGGCTTTCAGGCCGCCGCGGATTGCTTTTTGAGCGAGAAGCATACCATAACCGAACTCTGCGTTATCCTCGAACAGGGAGTTGGACCATGCCGGGCCCTGTCCTTTCTCGTTTACAGTGTAAGGAGTGGACGGTGAGGAGTTACCCCAGATAGAGGAGCATCCTGTTGCGTTTGCGATGTACATTCTGTCACCGAACAGCTGGGTGATCAGTTTTGCGTAAGGAGTCTCGCCGCAGCCTGCGCATGCGCCGGAGAACTCAAGCAGCGGTTTCTTGAACTGGCTGCCCTTTACGGTATTCTCTTTGAATTTTGCTACAACGTCTGTCTTCTCTGGAAGAGCTGCTGCATAATCGAAGTATTTCTGCTCTGCTTCGTGTGCTGCAAGGCTTTCCATAGCCAGTGCTTTCACACCCTTCTTGCCCGGGCATACGTTTGCACAGGAACCACATCCGGTACAGTCAAGCTGGGAAATAGCCATTGTGAAGGTGTAGTCCGGCATACCGGTCATCGGCATGGTCTGGATGCCTTCCGGAGCTGCTGCTGCTTCTTCTGCGGTCATGGCAACCGGACGGATAACAGCGTGCGGGCAGACGAAGGAACATCTGTTACACTGGATACAGTTTTCCGGATTCCATACAGGTACGTTTACGGCGATACCACGTTTCTCATATGCGGATGTGCCGGACGGAGTTGTTCCGTCTACGTAGTCTGCAAATGCGGATACAGGCAGGTTGTTTCCTTCCTGGGAAGTTACTTTTGCCTGGATGGTATTTACGAATTTAACAGCGTCAGCGCGGCCGCTCTCTGCATGAGTTGTGGTCAGACCTTCGTCTTCTGCATTTTTCCAGCTTTCCGGAACTGCAACTTCTTTGATCTGTTTTGCACCCTCATCGATAGCTGCCCAGTTCTTTGCTACGACATCATCACCTTTACGGCCATAGGTAGCTTTTGCTGCTGCTTTCATGAGTTCGATGGCTTTTTCTTCCGGAATGATCTTCGCAAGCTTGAAGAATGCAGACTGAAGAATGGTGTTGATACGGGTCGGTCCCATGCCGGTCTCGATACCGATCTTAACGCCGTCGATCACATAGAATTTAATGTTGTGGTTTGCGATGAATGCTTTTACCTGTCCCGGCAGATGCTCTTCCAGGCCTGCTTCATCCCATGGGCAGTTCAGAAGGAAGGTTCCTCCGTCTACCAGCTCTTCTACCATGTGATATTTGTTCACATAGGAAGGATTGTGGCATGCAACAAAGTTTGCTTTGTGGATCAGGTAGGTGGATTTGATCGGTTTCTTTCCGAAACGCAGGTGAGACATCGTTACACCGCCGGACTTTTTGGAGTCATAGTCGAAGTAAGCCTGTGCGTACATGTCTGTGTTGTCACCGATGATCTTGATGGAGTTCTTGTTTGCACCTACGGTACCGTCTGCGCCAAGTCCCCAGAATTTGCAGTTGATGGTTCCTTCCGGAGTTGTTACCAGAGGAGCGCCAACCGGCAGAGACAGATTGGTAACATCGTCTACGATACCAATGGTAAATCTCTGTTTCTCTGTATTTTCCATATACAGCAACGATCTGAGCCGGTGTGGTGTCCTTGGAACCAAGTCCGTAACGGCCTGTGAATACCGGTGTGCTCTCGAATCTGCTGCCTTTTAATGCTGCTACTACGTCCAGGTACAGAGGCTCGCCAAGAGATCCCGGCTCTTTTGTTCTGTCCAGAACGGAAATCTGTTTTACAGTCTCCGGAATTGCATTGATGAGTGCTTCTGCGGAGAACGGACGGTACAGACGTACCTTTACAACGCCGACTTTCTTGCCTGCTGCTACGAGGTAATCGATGGTCTCCTCGATGGTATCGCAGACAGAACCCATAGCGATGATTACGTGCTCAGCGTCTGCTGCTCCATAATAGTTGAACAGTTTGTAATCGGTTCCGATTTTCTCGTTTACTTTGTCCATGTACTCCTGTACGATTGCCGGAAGAGCATCGTAGTACGGGTTACATGCTTCTCTTGCCTGGAAGAAGATATCCGGGTTCTGTGCGGATCCTCTCTGGCACGGATGGTTCGGGTTCAGGGCATGTTTACGGAATGCATCTACTGCATCCATATCTACCATGTCTTTCAGATCTTCGTAATCCCATGTTTCGATTTTCTGAATCTCGTGGGAGGTACGGAATCCGTCGAAGAAGTTGATGAATGGAACTTTGCCTTTCAGTGCTGCACAGTGTGCAACCGGTGTCAGGTCCATAACCTCCTGTACGCTGGATTCGCAGAGCATTGCGACTCCGGTCTGACGACAGGCGTAAACGTCTGAATGATCTCCGAAGATGGAAAGTGCGTGGCTTGCAAGGGCACGAGCGGATACGTTGAATACGCCCGGGAGCTGCTCGCCGGCAATTTTATAAAGGTTCGGGATCATAAGAAGAAGTCCCTGGGATGCGGTATAGGTTGTGGTAAGAGCTCCGGCTGCCAGTGATCCGTGTACTGCACCTGCTGCTCCTGCCTCAGACTGCATCTCAGTTACCTGAACTTCCTGTCCGAAAATGTTCTTTCTTCCCTGGGTTGCCCACTCATCTGGTATGCTCCGCCATAACGGATGAAGGGGTAATTGGGTAAATAGCTGCTACGTCGGTATACGCATAAGACGCATGTGCTGCAGCCTGGTTACCATCCATGGTTTTCATCTTTCTAGCCATTTGATTTTATCCTCCTTAAAAAATGATGACCAAAA
>ENA-OQEL01000498-OQEL01000498.1-human-gut-metagenome-genome-assembly--contig:-NODE-498-length-13855-cov-3.157051_pt1 | contig 13855 bp, 16 predicted proteins | sample MGYA00242796_ERZ504637 | MGnify/ENA primary metagenome ERZ504637 (study PRJEB26092, sample SAMD00036306) | human gut metagenome | host: Homo sapiens | study: EMG produced TPA metagenomics assembly of... | reverse complement strand
GTAACGTGGTACTGATAATTGGCATCCCGAATAATGACCTTTTCACCAGCCAGAAGCCCCGGGTACTGCGTGTTCAACACACCGGTGAGCCTTGCATAGGTCTTGGGCTTGAGCTGAATTTTGCTCTCGCTCCTCTGCGGAGACGGTGCGTACTTGGTTTTCTCTATTTTACCGCTCCCGCCGCCGCTTGTAAAGCGTCCGTCGGAGGGGTCGTGGCGGGAGTTGAAATCGAATACCGAGGTGTCCGCAGTAGGAACCTCCATTCCGGTCAGATTTTCTGTCAGCCCCGCCAGCGGGTCGCGCATGGCGGTCACGTCCTGATAAGTCTTGCCCGCATTAGCGGCAATGGCTTCATCGGTGATACTGCCGAACATGCCGGTCTCATCGCTCAGGCGGCGCAGCTCCTGCTGTGCAGCGGGCACATCCAGCAAGCCGGACTGAAACGCACTAACGATGCTGTCAGCCTTGATTTTGGCAATGTCGGCGGTCTCTTTTGCGGTTGGTGTCCACAGCGGCGGGAAGCTGAGGTCTGCATCTTCCAGCTGGATGCCTGCGGAACGGGCCAGAACAGGCAGCAGCTTTTCCAGAACCGGGCGCAGTCTGCTTTCCCGCAGGGTATCCACATAGTCGTAGTAGTTCTTCAAATCGCTTTCGCCGGTGGCGTTCATGCCGGCAGGAGAGCGTCCGAACAGCTTCGTCATAGGGTAGTGGGATGCGCCGCACAGGTTCAGGCACATGCTCTCGTACACTTCCTGCAGGCCGGTGAAGGTGTACTGTGTATTGTTGATCTTGTTGCCCTGTTCCACCAGCTGTACACCAAAGTTGGAGCGCAGCACACTCTGGGCCTGCATGGTGTTCCAGAAGCGCCGCTGCACATCCGGGCTGGAAAGGGAAAGCAGCTGTTCCAGACCCTTGACCTCCATGGTGTTGATGTTGGCCTGAAAGGTTAGCGCTGCCATGTTGGCCGAAACATTATCGTGGGCCACAACATCCTTGTACAGGGCTTCCACCTCGGATTCGCCCCAGTAAAGCTCCGCCTGCCGTTCCAGTTCCGGCAGTTCTCTGCCAATGAACCGGACGACGCGGGAGTGATGCACCCGGGTGACGATATGCCCGGCGGCATCGTTGATGGAATAGAACGCAGGCACCACCTCGCCACCCTCAAAGGTCAGGCCCGGTTCCGGTGAGATACCCTGCCAGCGGTCAAGGATGTACAGGCCCCGGAAACTGCCGGGCTGGATGCTGTCGGGGTCCAGCGGTTGGGAAAGGTCGGTCTGCCCGGCGATCAGGATCAGCCCGGCGGCACCGCCATACAGGCGACCCCATTTCAGGCCGGTGGAAATACATCTGCGCAGACCGGCGCGCTGCTCAGCACGATGCAGAGCTTTCAGCTGATCGGGCGCAGCGTCCTTGAGTTCGTACCATTCCCGCAGCATATCGTCCACCATCAGGCCAACAACATTCTGCACGACCCAGTTTTCACGGTAGAGGCTGTTGAGCAGCGCATAGTTGCCGGTCATTCGGGTGAGCGGGTAGCTGGTGGCTTCCAGCGGGCTCTGGCTGCCATAGCCCAGCCGGAACAGCGGGTTGGAGAAAGCATCCAGTGTCAGGGTATTCGGTTGTGTGCCCCCGGCGGGGCGGTTCTTGTTACGCCTTGACATGCTCAAACCTCCAATCAGGCAGGGAATTTACAAAATAGCGCAGGGCATCCATTGCGTGGTCGTCCTCCTTTACGGGTTTCTCCACGCCCAGCAGTGCAGCCTTATCGTCCCAGCGGTAAAGGCCAAACTCGTCCAGCAGGCCGATGCAGGCTTTGCTTACCAGCAGTCGGCGCTTGGAGATCAGGGTGCTGCACCGGCGGATGCCGTTCAGCACATCGTTGTTGGCTTCCATGACATAAACGCCGCGCTGGCGCAGTGCGGTGATGAAAGATGCCGCCGACGGGTCCACATAGGCCGCACAGAGGTTATCTCCCATAAAGGCCATGAAGTCGTCGGCATATTCTTCATCGGTTTTCTGGCGGCGTTCCTTGCGGCCATCCCATCGGTATTCCCGGTCAACACGGACAGTTTCACCGTCGTCAAAGATCGAGAGAAACAGGTTGGGTTCAAGGTTCCGTAGTCTACCGCAATTGTGCGTGTGGAAACGGCCCGCATTGCAACAGGCGGAACGGTGTAGACATTGGCCTTGAAGTCAAACATATCGTAGATCAGCCCTTCTGCGGCTTTGCGCTGGCCCAGAATGTCACGGGCGTACCAGATACTTTTGCGGTCATAGGTGGCAAGCACGGCCCGGAGCTGCTCGTCCGAGATGCTCATGTTGTCCGCAATGGTGAAGTGTCCATAGTTCAGGCCGTAGGCGGGATTTTCGCGCTGCTTTGCTTCGTGGAAGTCCAGCACGGTCTTGTAGTACCAGTGCCCCTCCGCCTTGGGGTTCAGATCATGAAAGACCTTTCTGTCCGGGCTGGACAGGGTACGGTCGAATACTTCCTTGATGAAAGTTTCGCTGCATTCATTGGCTTCGGTGATGTACGCGGTGCCGTAGGTGTTGCCCTTGATCAGCTTTTCGTCACCGGCTTTGCCACCACCAGACACCAGCACCACCTTTTCGCCGGTGGCAGTCTGGATGTACAGACAGTCGCGGTTCTGGTAGGTGCCCTCACGGCAGCGGCCCTCAAAATAGTTTTTCAGGCCGAAGCCGTCACAGTCCAGAATGTTCAGCCGGGCCGTCGCAGTGGATACGCCCGCGATCAAGTGGATGCGGCTCGGATGCTTTTCAAGAATGGTGCAATACGCCATCGTGATAAGCACGTTCTTACCACCACGTTTACCGCCCTCTGCAACGTTGAACCAGTGGTCAAAGCAGCCCCAGAGAACCGCATCTGTTTTCAGAAAATGGAGCCGGATGTTCATTCTTCAAAGTCCTTGATATCGCGGTTTTGGAACAGGCCGTTGCAGCAGATCCGCAAGGTCTGTATGTCGTTATTTTGAGCAGCGGCATTTCTTTTTCGGATGCGTCTTTGTACATACCCAGATGCTTGCCCAACAGGTCAAGGGCTCGGAGCTTATCTGCAAGTTTGACCTCGTGTTCCAAACCGTCCTCGCCAAAGCTCTTGACCTTAATGGACTGGATTGCGGCCAGATCATCCCGGGAAGCATCCAGCTTCACGGAAGCTGTCTCCGGGTCGATCAGGTCGCTGGCGTTTTGCAAAAAGCAATCTTGGCAAGTTCCCGCACGACACGATCAGCAGATACGCCGGTCCGACGGCTTTGCTCGGCCTGCAGCTGGGCAAGACGATTTTGAACCATAACATTTGATAACAGGCGAGCACTCTGCTCTTGGGCTGTTTTGGGGCTGTATCCGGCGCGGATGGCCGCCTGGGTCGCGTTCAGGTCGATCATATACTCTTCACAGAACCGCGCCTGCTTGTCGGTCATCCTCACCACCTCTCTTGCCGTAAAATCAAAAAGCCGCCCGGAAGATCCGAACGGCAGGATATAACAAAGAAACCCGGCTGGTACATTCAGGCTGTTGGTCGGTAAAGGTGATCCTCTGCGTCAGCCGGGCAGCACAAAGCCCGCAGGAATGAAGGGAGTAAGTCTTTCCTGCGGGCTTCGGCATTTTAAATTTTAGCAGGGGTTGACAGTATTATCAAGTCCGGTTCGCTCCGGTTCAGTCCGGACTTTTGATATCCAGTCTTTTTATGGCCGCGCTGTGGCGCTGGAACATCTGGCTGCGGGAAATGCGGACGATGACCGCGATGTCCGGCCAGTCCTCCAGCAGGACATACCGCCGGAACAGGATCATGAAATCCACCTCATCGTCCAGCTGGCGGAACACCTCCATGATCTCGGCCCGGATGGCGTCGCACACGGCAGACTGCGCCTCAGCGGCCCGGCGGGCCTCGTCGATGCGTTCCACACTGCGGGGCAGAGCCTGTCCGTCGCCGTTGCCGCCCGGCACGGGGGAAAGCGCTGGGTGGTGTGGGTGGCATCGGTCTGCAGCGTGGCCAGTTCGTCCAGTTTGAGCAGCTCGAACCGCTTGGCTGTCCGGTACCGCCAGAGCCATGCCTTTTTCTCTTCGTAGGTCATTACAGTTCCTCCACCCGGACGAACACGCCGCAGGGGTCCGACCAGAATTTCTCCACGATCTCGCTGCACACCTGCGCGTCATCGGCCCAGAAGTGCAGGCGGGTCATTTCGTCCTTGAGGGCCTTTTCCAGATTGTCGGTGTCCGGCTTTGCGGTGCGCCAGCTGCCGTTTTTGCGGCCCTCGGCAGGGAAGCACCACTTGACCAGCAGACGCACCGGACGGCCTGCGGGGATGGGCTTTTCCGGCGCGTGGGGTGCCAGATGGGCGTGGAGCTTGGCACGGGTTTGTTTCAGTTCCGGGCTGTCGTGGAGCACCGCGTGCGGCTGCCCGCCCTTCATGTAGGCGTGCAGCTGTTTTGCATTGTGGGTAGTGGTGGGCGGCTGCATGGGGAGAAAGAATTGCATGTACATGGGGTTCACCTCGTTTTTCTTTTTCTCAGGGTTCGCCAACGTGATGGGGAGGGTTCCCCGAATGGATGGGGGCTGTGGTCGCCCCATCCTTCGGGAGACCCCATCACAATTGCAGTTGCAGTTTTAGCTATTATATATAGGCTATTTTGCACTGCAAAATCTGCAGTCATAGCGGCTATAACTGCAAAATTGCAGTTTTTCGTGTCGTGCAAAATAGCGGCTATTTCTGCATTTTTACAACAAATTGTAATCGGACTTATTACGGTTTGTTTAACCTGCGCTGCCGGGCTCCTTGCGTCCCACTTTCTCGCCATCGATCCAGAAACGTCCGTCATCTTTCAGCCGCGTCTTGATGGTGCGGGGCTTCAGGTCCATGTACTCGGCCAGCGCATAGACGGTAACTTCGCCGTCCATCATGCAGGCTTCAAAGGCGGTGTCCAGTTCGGCCTTTTTGTCCTTGGTCACCTTGCCTTTATCGCCCCAGCGCTTGGCGGCACCGCGGCTGCCCAGCGTTTTGAAATCGCTGTCCGGCTGCAGGTCTTCCAGCAGGCCGGTGTCCAGCTTGTGCACGGGGTAGTCGAACCAGAGGTTCACCGGGTCGAAGCGGGCGAACTCGCGCAGGGTGCCTTCGATGCGCCATGCGGTCATGCCGTCTGCCTTTTTCTCGGCAGCCGCGACCTCAGCATCGATGGCCCGCAGATCTGCAAGGCCCAGTTTTTCCTTTGCGATGGTCAGCATCCGGTGGCGGCTGAGGGTATCATCCAAGCCGTAGGCATCCGCATGACCGCGTTTGTCCAACATGGCCTTGATCACGCGGCAGGCGGCTTTGTTATGCAGCTGTTCCCGGATGGCATCGGTGGGCACCAGCTCGGTCATGTCCAGCATGGCATCCGGGTCGCGGGCGAACACGCCGGAGCCGGATGCGCGGTCCATGCTGCGCTTGCCGCCCTGGGCACCTTTGCTGTGGTGATGGCAGTAGATCACAGCGCAGTCCAGCGCGCGGCACACAAGGTCGAACTGGTTGCAGAACTTTGCCATCTGGTCGGCAGAGTTCTCATCGCCGGTGATGACCTTATAAATGGGGTCGAGGATCACGGCGGTGTAGCCTTTTTTCTGGGCCCGGCGGATGAGCTTTGGGGCCAGCTTGTCCATGGGCACGGACGCGCCGCGCAGGTTCCAGATGTCGATGTTTCGCAGGTTCTGCGGGGGCAGGCCGAGGGCGGTGTACACGTCCTTGAAGCGGTGCAGGCAGGAGGCCCGGTCCAGCTCCAGATTGATGTACAGTACCTTGCCCTGTGCGCAGGAGAACCGGCCCAGCCACGGCCTGCCTTCGGCGATGGCGATGCACAGTTCGATGAGGGCAAAGCTCTTGCCCGCCTTGCTGGGGCCTGCCAGCAGCATCTTGTGGCCCTTGCGCAGCACCCCGGTGATGAGGGCATCGGCCAGCGGGGGCAGGCTCTCCCAGTCGTCGGCCAGACTCTCGGTCTCGGGCAGCTCGTCGGTCTCCGCTTCCAGCCAGTCCCGCCACTCATCCCAGCAGGATTTTCCGATGTTCGTTTCCAGCAGCACCTGCCGTTTGTCACCGCGCAGGATGCCGGGCATCCGGGAAAGGCGAGAAGGGTTGCGGTTCTGCTGGTCGATGGTCAGGCCGTTTTTCTGGCAGGCGGAATAGAGATAATCCACACGCCTGCGGTACTCGGCATAGTCCGGGGCATCCACCTTGACGATGGCGTGGACGCTCTTGCCGCCGGAGTAGACCAGCGCGGCACAGGGCAGTTCCAGCTGCTTGATGATGGCCTGCTGCTTGCCCAGCTCCATGTTGTCGCACTCCACGAGGGCATAGCGGTAGGCAGTAATATTGGCATCCTTGCGTCCGGTGCCGTCCACAGGGTTGAAGCAGATCCATGCACCTACTTCAGGATCACAGTCGCCCACCACCTTGCCGAGGTCACCGCCGCAGGCATCCAGCTCGGTGATGAGCTGCCCTGCGGTGCGGGTCCAGCTGCCTTTTGCAGGGCGGCGGCGGTCGGCGGCCATAAAGCTTTCTGTCACATAGGCCACATATTCGTCCGGCTCAAACAGGGCTTGCAGGTAGCGCTTGAGCTGGTCGGCGGGGTGCCACTCTTCGGGCAGGGCCAGCTCGTGGGCTTCCACCCAGCGTGGGTCTACCAGACGGCCCTCGGTTTGTGCGCCGGTGCCGGCAGAAATATCATCGTTCCAGTCCAGAGCGTGGCCTGCGGGGCCGCTCCATCCGTGGGAGTAGGCCAGCTGGAAGATGCTGCTTGCGGTGACGGGGCTGGCCCCGCCGCCGTGAAAGCTTTCCCATTTCTTGACGCACTCGCCCTTGTGATAGCGGCCCGCATCGCGGGTGCTCCACTGTTCCCAGAGGGTAACGGGCAGGCCGGAATCCTTCAGGGCCATGCCCACCATGAGCCATTCGTCATAGGTCAGGGCGGACGGGGATACGAAGTCCAATGCTTCCTTGAGTTCATTTTCATGTTCCATTCGCGTTACCATCCGAAGTCAATGTCTGATGTGGGCGGCTCCTGTGCAGGAGTGTAAGTCTTTGGGTTCACGCCCTTGGGCACGCCGCGCCAGCCCTGCACCGCAATGCGGTCGATCATGTGTTTGGCTGCATCGAAGCTCCACGTGCCCACGCTCTGGAAACCGTAACGTTCCAGCACGCGGATCTGCTTGGGCGTTGTCAGCCCTTCAGCGCGGCGCTTGTTCAACCGGTCCAGCAGCAGGGAAGCCTTGCCTGCGGATTCCACCGCGTCCGGCAGGATGCCCATTTTCTCAAGAGCAGCAGTCTGTTCAGCGCTGGGCGGGCCTGCTTCCCAGCCAAAGGCCGGCACATATCCGGCAAGATCTTCAGCCTGAATACTCATTTCGTACTGCAGCGGGTCCACGAGACGGGCTTTTTTGCGGCGCTGTTCTTCCAGCTGTTTGCAAGGGCTTCCTCCCGCTGGGCCACCACGTCCTCGCTGGCCTGCACGGCTGCTTCCTCGATGTCCTGCGGGCAGCCGCTCTCGGCCAGATTTTCGGTCATCTGGCGGGCCACGGCGCGGTCCTCGCAGACCAGATCCGCCGGGCGGCAGAGCTCGTGCTTGTCGGTCATCCACAAAAAGTCGAGGAGCAGCAGGTCGGTCTTGCCCGGGGAGAGCCGGGTGCCGCGTCCCACCATCTGGCTGTACAGGCTGCGCACCTTGGTGGGCCGCAGCACCACCACGCAGTCCACGGACGGGCAGTCCCAGCCCTCGGTGAGCAGCATGGAGTTGCACAGCACGTTGTACTTCCCGGCATCAAAGTCGGCCAAAACCTCGCGGCGGTCGGCGCTCTGGCCGTTGACCTCGGCGGCGCAAAAGCCCTTGGCGTTCAGCAGATCCCGGAACTTCTGGCTGGTTTTGATGAGGGGCAGGAACACCACCGTTTTGCGGCCCTTGCAGCGCTGGGCCATCTCGGCGGCGATCTGTTCCAGATAGGGGTCAAGCGCAGTGCCGAGGTCTCCCACGGCGTAGTCCCCGCCGCTCATGGTGACAGAAGAAATGTCCAGCTTCAGGGGAATGGTCTGGGCCATGATGCGGCACAGATAGCCCTCTTTGATGGCATCGGTCAGCTTATACTCAAAGGCAAGGCTGTCGAACACCTCGCCCAGATTGCGCATGTCGCCGCGATCCGGCGTGGCGGTCACGCCCAGCACCTTGGCGTGGTCGAAGTAGTCGAGGATGCGGCGGTATCCGTCGGTAATGGCGTGGTGGGCCTCGTCGATGATGATAGTGCCAAGTAATCATGCGGAAAGCGTTCCAGCCGGGCGGTGCGCTGCAGGGTCTGCACGCTGCCCACCACCACACGGAACCATGTATTCAGACAGGTGGCATCTGCCTTTTCCACCGCGCTGACAAGGCCGGTGGAGCGCTGCAGCTTGTCCGCTGCCTGTTCCAGCAGCTCACCGCGATGCGCCAGAATGAGCACCCGGTGGCCCGCCCGCACCTGATCGGCAGCTACCGATGCAAACACGATGGTCTTGCCGGTGCCGGTAGGCAACACCAACAGGGTGCGGGTGTGGCCGTTCTCCCACTCGGCGTGGATGCGTTCACGGGCCTGCTGCTGGTAGCGCCTCAGTTCCTGCCCCATCAGAATGCCCCCTGCGTCCAGCCCTGAGTGGGTGCGGCCTTGGGTTCCGGCGGCGGCAGGAAGCGCTGCACGTCGTTGCTCTGGCCGGTCTCGCCTGTATGAGGGCCGCTCTGCTTGGTGTACTCCCGGATGCCCAGACGGCACCAGCCCCGGGCACCCACCACTTCGTTCCAGCGGGGGCGGAAGGTCTCGCCGCGCTTGCACTGACCGATGCTCTCGAAGAAAGCGCCCAGCAGGCCCTGCGTTTTAGTGTGCAGGTACAGGCGGTGGGTGACGGTGGTGTCGCCCTTGGCCCCGCCGAAGATCTTCAGGGTCAGCTTTGCCATGGAGCAGGGCGGCAGCTTGGCGCTGCCCTCAAAGCGGGCACGCTCCATGCCGGTGACCTCAAAGGCATACTCGCCCTCGGGCAGGAGCACGAACTCCTGCTGCTCGTTGGTAAATTCGTCGTCCCAGCTCAGGGCGCGGTCGGTGGTGTTCATTTCGTTCATAAGTAATTACTCCTTTATTATAAAACTCCTTCAGTCACGCTTACACGTGCCAGCTCCCTCCGTGAGGGAGCCTGTTAAAACGGGATATCACGGTTATCCAGCACCATCTGGAACACCTGCGGCCATGCGGCGATCAGACAGCCCTCCACAAAGTCAGCGGGGTAGTCCTTGATGGGCATATCCTCCGGGAAATAGCCCCGTTTGCCCACAACGCCCTGCAGTTCTTCACAGCTGACCTTGTTGGCGCTCATCAGAGCGGCCAGCTTTTCCGGCACGCCCAGACTGAGCAGAACATTTTTCTCGGAGCTTTCCTGCAGCGGTGCGGGCTGCGGCTGAGCCACCGGCTTTGCTTCCTGCTGCGGGCTGGGCAGGATGTCGGCTTCCGGATGGGAACGCGGCTGCGGTTCCGGTTTCGGTGCCTGTGCAGACATAGCGCCGGGGATGCAGGCGGCAATGCTGGCATAGTCAAAGGGTACTTCCTCCGGCAAGTCAAAGCGGTTTTTGGCATCCCAGCAGGGGTGATGCGCGGTGTACAGTACACGCCTGCCGCCGCTGGCCTTGCTCTTGGCGTTCTTGCCGTCGCCCACCTTTTCCACAACGGTCTTGTAGTTGGCAAACAGCAGCATATCGCACCACTCGCGCAGCAGCGGGGCCACCTGTTTGGAAGTTTTCATGCTCCAGCGGTCGTAGTTGCCCACGGCATCCGGCTGCTCAAATTTGGTAATAGCGGCATGGGCCAGCACCACCACGTTGTGCCCGGCCTGCAGCACCTCTTCCAGCGCGTCCAGCAGCTTGCCGAACTCTTCCTTAATATAGGTGTAGCCCTTGCCGTAGCCGAAATCTTCGATGCCGTTCACCTTGGCTTTGGCACACACGGCCTGAATGCACAGGCGTTCAGCCCAGTCGGCGGTATCAATGACCAGCGTGCCGCAGGGGACACTGCCCTTGCGTACCTCGGCCACCTCATCCAGCAGCATGGCCCAGCTGGTGGGTTGGGGCAGGCGCTTGACGTTCAGCCGCTTGGTGCCGCCCTCGGTGTCGATGAAAACAGGATCCGGAAAATGGGATGCAAAGGTGGATTTGCCGATGCCCTCCGGGCCGTACAGCACGGTTTTGACCGGCGCGGTCTGGATGCCGGTGGTAACTGCATATTTGCTCATTTAGAACGCTCCTTTCGTCCAGCTTTTCTGCTGGGGCTTTTCGGTGACGGGCGGCAGGGTGGGTTCGGCATCCTTCACCATGCCGTCCTCAATGATGATCTGGCATTCACTGCCGGTGGAAACGCGGGTGGCAATGGCCTGCAGGTGTTCTGCTTCCAGCCATGCGGAAAACTCCTGCAGGGTGGTCATGTCCATCTGTTCCAGCTTGTCCAGCAGCACGAAACCGCAGTCCGGGTTCAGGCGGCGGACGATGGCAGCGGCCACCCGCAGCTGGTCGCTGCCGGACATATCCCGCCAGTGCTTGCCTTTATAAGTAAGGGCACCGTCCTCTACGCCAAGGCCCGGCAGGGGCAGGTCGGCACCGTTCAGCAGGGCCATACGGTCGGCACGCTTCTGCGTGATGGCTTCAGTCAGGCGCTTATATTCACTGTCATACTGGGCAGCCTCGTCCTCGGCGCGGGATTTTTCGAGGTTGGCGCGGACTTTGCGGTTGATCTCCTCAATATCCCGGATGGATGCTTCCAGTTCGGCAGTGGATTCGTCCTGAAGCTGTTCCGCCGTTTTGCTGGCATCCATGGCCTGCGTGAACAGCAGCGTGTGCTTCTTGCTCACTTCTTCCCTCTGTGCAGTCAATTCGGCGATGCGCTCATCCAGACGGTGCATTTCTTCCAGCGCCGCATCCCGCTGGCGGGCCAGCTCATGGAACTGCTGGCGCTTGCGCTGGTTCTCGCCGTTGCGGGCCAGAATTTCCTGCTGCTGGCGGATGAGGTCGGACGCGCTGACCGGCTCATCCGGCGCATCCGGGTAGGAGATCAGCTCCTCGGCAAAGTGCTTTTTCTGCTGGGCCAGCTGGCCGGTGAAGGTGCGCTTGTCGTACAGGGCCTTGATCTCCATGTCACGGGTGTGCAGCTCGGTGCCGATGCCGATGATCCGGAGCAGGATGTCTGCTTTCTCCTTGTCGGATGCTTCCATGAAGCGGGGCAAGTCCAGTGCCAGCGGCTCCACAAAGGCGTTCAGCAGCTGCTGCCCGCTGCGCCGCCCGGTGGGGTCAGTGACGGTCAGACTGGCATTCTTGCCCTTGCGTTCCACCACCACACCGTTGGAAAGCTTGACCTTCAGATGCGCCGGAGCCACTGCACCGTCCCGCTGGGCAGCGTCCGGGCGGAAACGGTCGCCGCCCAGTGCCCATGCCAGAGCATCCAGTACACTGGTCTTGCCCTGATTGTTGTTGCCGCCCACGAGGGTGAGCCCGGTGGGCGACGGCGTGAGTGCAACGGCCTTGATGCGTTTGACGTTTTCGGCCTCTAAGGCCATGATCTTTACAGACATGCGGATACCTCCCCTTGAGCGGATGCGAGTGTGTGCACGAACTGGTTGATTGCGGTCTCCCTCTGGTCATCCGGCAATTTGCGGAACTGCATTTTAGCGGACTGGACGATGCTTGTGATGGAGCGCCCGGCCAGAATGATACTGTCGTAGGCATCGCGGGCATCCTGTTCCTGCTGTGCCTTATAGTCCGCAGTCATTCCGGCCGCAATCTCGTAAGCTTTTTCGCCTGCCCGCCGGTCTACCTCTTCCTCATCCACCACGGCAGCGATGGGCTGCTTTTTCAGGGCCGCATTTTCTTCCTGCAGCTTATCCGCCCGGAGCTTTGCCGCTTCGGCCACCTGCCGGGAGCCGGAAAGCTGGTTCTCTGCGTTCTTGGCCCGGGCTTCGGCCTTGTCGGCACGGTCTTTTTCCTGTGAGACCTTCAGACCCAGCCGGTTGCAATCCTTGGCGGTGCTCAGCTGGTCAGCACGGGCCTTGTCCCGTTCGGTTTCGGCCCGGTCGGCACGGGCTCGTTCCCGGTCTGCCTGGTTCATGGCCTCCACCCGGTCGGTGCGGAGCTGCTGGTTTTCCTTGAGCAGATCCTGATAGGCTTTGTTCGTGGTGACCTCACCGTTCTTGACCTTCTCCACCAGCTCCGGCGGGGCGCTGGGTTTTGCCACGGCGTACAGCAGGGTGGGCGGCAAGCTTTCCAGAATGGCCTGCTGCCGGGGGCTGCTGTCAGCCAGCAGTGCGGAGACTTGCAGCAGCCGGTAGGCGCTGTCTTTGGTGATGCCAATGTGCAGGCACCATGCACGGAAACTGTCCTCTCCACGGTTGCCGTGCTTCGAGTTGTCGCATTGTGCGACAACTCCGCACAGCTCATCGTGTGCCAGTGCAATGTTGTCACCCATGTAAACAAGACCCTTTTCGGCCAGTTTCTTGCCGTGAAGATATCCGTTTTCTGCAAGATGCAGGGTCGCCACGGTCTGTTCAGGCAGGCCGGAATAATCAAACTCCGGGCACTTGTCCTTCCGAATGAAAGTCAGGGGCTTCTCCTGCGGGGCACCACCAGTCATTGAGAGAAGTGGTGCAGAAGAACCGCCCGCCGATGCGGCAGGGACCGATTCGCAGTTCTGCAGGGATGTCGCGGGGGTCGATGCGCTTGCATCCGCCCCGCTCTCCGAGGTGGTCGGCGTTGCCGCTGTGGCAGTCGGGACAGCATTCTCTGCCGTAGTCACAGCAGTATCCGCATTCTGGGCAGGTGCACATGCGAAAACCTCCTTTGCTTTTTAATGTCGGCAAGAATCTTTTCCATTTCCTGCTGCGGTGTCATGTCCTTGCGGCTGCCATTCGGAGTAAAAAACTGACCAAGCAGCTCTCTTTTTGCGGCAACACCTTTCAGATTCTGAGCGCAGGTGATAGTCAGGCAGTAACGGCCATCAGATCCATAGTCCGATGCACGAATATCTTTGGAAAACGAGCCAAAAATCTCTCTGTCTGGATAAGTATCTTTGATCCATGCGGAGACCTGAGACAAAAAGTCGAAGTCCAAACTGTGCACTCGACAGGTGCATTTATCCTTGATAGAGCCAGCGAACTCTGACGCATAAGTGAGGGTCTTGCTCATCCGGCACTCGTAGCCCCGAGTCTCCCGGCTGACAGTTCTAGCACTTTCATCCCATTGAAAGTCTCCGTATGGCATGGCGTAGGGGCATCCCCAGCACTCATGGCCGGGTGCATAGCCAGACAGACGGTTGCCAGTGGTACTGGTATCGGTGGATTTCTTCACTCGCCGTCCGCATTTGCAGATATAGGTAGTCATACCCTTACCTCCGTGTCCTTGAGGCGGTCCAGCATCTCGGCCTGCACATCCTTGCTCATGGGCTGGATGTCGTTGCCCTTCCAGCCATAGCAGAGGATAGGGCCGTAGATATGCTGGCCGCGATAGATACGGTTCAGGTCTCTGCCCATGATGCCGTACACCAGCACTGCCGGGGTGCGTGGCAGGACTTTCTGCTCACAGGGGCACCGCAGCAGTGCTTCGATGCCCTGCAGCGTGTCCGGCAGGGTGGTGACTACCGGTTCTTTGCCCGGTTCGATCAAAATTCCTTTCATTGTAAAACCTCCGATTTTGTGATATCATCGGGGTGATGAAGTCGTTCAAACTCATCATCCCTTGCAGCTCGTCGGTGTTGGCGCACCGGCGGGCTTTTTTCGTATAGTGCGTACCGGCGGCAGGCTGTCCACCTCGCTGCGGTCGATAC
>ENA-OQEL01000494-OQEL01000494.1-human-gut-metagenome-genome-assembly--contig:-NODE-494-length-13978-cov-7.205834_pt1 | contig 13978 bp, 10 predicted proteins | sample MGYA00242796_ERZ504637 | MGnify/ENA primary metagenome ERZ504637 (study PRJEB26092, sample SAMD00036306) | human gut metagenome | host: Homo sapiens | study: EMG produced TPA metagenomics assembly of... | reverse complement strand
GAATAGACATTGGCAAGCCAGCCCTCGGTACGGGTCTTGTCCTCAAAGACCATCTTCAGGTCAAGTTCGGTGTCACTCTCCTTGTCCAAATAATCAGAACAAGACGAGAATCCGAACATGCCTAATACCATTGTCACAATATATAATGTCTTTCTCATTGTTTTTGTCTTTTATTATTTATTACTAATCAAAAATTCAACTGGAACCCAAACATTACAGAGCGCATGGATGGATATTTTAGGCCATCTGCTGTATCAAGCTCAGGATCCCACAATTTGAACTTAGAAATATAGAACAAGTTATTACCACTAACAAAGAAGCGGATATTGTTGGAATAAATTGCCTTAGTAATGCTTCTTGGCAAAGTGTAACCCAGTTCAATTGACTTGAGACGCAAGAAACTCATGTCTTTCTTCCACCATGTTGAGGCATAATTGTTATTGGGGTTGGTGCTTTCTGACAAACGTGGCCAGAACACATCTTGTGACGGATTTTCCTCAGTCCAGCAATCCTTATAGTTTGCATAAACATTTCCCATAACTCCTTGGCCACTTCCTGGAATAAAGTACTGAGTACCTCCTATGATACGATAGCTCTGTCCTGTACCCTGGAAGAAGAAACTAAAGTCAAAGTTCTTGTATTCAACATTACCACCAAAACCATAAACAATTCTTGGGGTCGTTGTTCCACCTATATATCCCTCATCCTTGGCATCGACAACGCCATCATCGTTCATATCGCGATATTTGATATCACCAGGTCGAACTACAGAGCCTATATTTGGAGTAGGAATACCTGCCTTCAACTTACCATTTTCGAAATCATCGTCTGTATAGAGACGTTCTGCCTGAAGTCCCCAAAGTGTACCAATAGAACGACCTGTTAATGAACGATAAGTACCCTTTACAGACTCAGGTTCATCATACTCCTTGACTTCATTCTTGGCATAGGTGAAATTTGCTCTTAGAGCTACACGCAAATCCTTGCCAAACTTGTGATTCCAAGTAATAGTACCATCCACACCACTGTTGTCTACGACGCCATAGTTGGCATAGGGGTTACTCAAGAAACCTGCCTGTGTAGGAATAGTCTTACGCTGCATGAATATGTTGGTACGGTGCTCATAGAAGTAATCAAACTGGAGGTTAAACTCATTCCAAAGTCCCAACTCTATACCAACATTGGTCTTTGTAGAGGTTTCCCATGTCAAATTGTTAACACCTACCTCACCCTCAGAATATCCTTCACGCCAATAATCACCAGCATAACCAAAATGATAGCCAGAAGCTCCAGTGTTAATAGTGGTAATATAAGCGAAGCGGCGTCCTCCGATATCATCATTACCGACCTTACCTATAGAGCCTTTCAACTTCAAAAGAGTCAGCCAATCAGCACAGTTTCTCATAAACTTTTCCTCAGAAATAATCCATCCTAAGGCAAGAGATGGGAAGAAACCGAAGCGATGGCCTTTGGCAAAATTCTCACTACCATTGTAACCGAAGTTGAACTCACCCACATAACGACGGTCAAATGTATAAGAAAGACGACCCGCTATACCTTGTGAACGCTTAGGCTGAATATCACCCCAATCGTAAGAACGCTGGTTGTAAAGGAAGAGGGCATCTACGGCATGCTTCTTGGCAAAAGTATGATTATAGCCTAACGAGAACTCTAAGTAAGTACTGTTATTACCATAATTTGCATTGGAGCTATGGCCTAAGAACTCGCTACCATAGGAAAGTACACCATGAATCAGCTCACCCTCATCACCACGCGACTTAGCCACACCATAATAGGTTGGGGTCTTTCCACGAGTTACAAAGTTCTCGTTATAGGTGTCAAATGCAAAAGTTGCCTTGAACTTCAAACCAGGTGTAATCATTTTCAGGTTTTGTTCCAACTGGAAGAGAGATTCCAACTTACTTCTTGTTCCTCTATAATAGCCCTGCTGTGTACTCTCTGCCCAAGGATTGAAACGATTGGCACTGGCAATAGGGATAGTACCATCTGAATAAATGGCAGGATGTACAAATGGTGGGGTTTCGAATGCATGAGTAAACACATTGTCGGTACTACTATTCGACTTGCGCAAGTTCTGCAGATATCCACCCACATTGAAACGAAGCAAGGTGGTTTTTGTCAAATCGAGATCAACATTGGCACGCATATTAAAGCGTGTCAGTTTTGACCCTGTATCATAAGGCAAAGTATCATCAGTCTCCATAATGCCAGTCTCGTGATAGACAGAAGCTGTCAATGAATACCTTAATATATTAGTTCCTCCAGAGACTGTCATGTTACCTCGGGTAGAAGTGGCATAGTCTTTAGTAATAGCATCTATCCAGTCTACATCAGGATAAAGATCTTTATCGTAACCAGTATATGTTTTCATGATCTGATCCTTGGTAAACATTCTCTTACTGGGATCAGAACATAAATTATTAAGTAACGTCATATATTCAGCTGCGCCGATGAATTCGGGCAATTTGGTCGGTTTCGTAATAGCCTGCTCAAATCTGAAGTCAATAGAAGGCTTAGCAACAGAGCCACGCTTGGTATTGATGATAATGACACCATTGGCACCACGCACACCATACATGGCACTTGCAGAAGCATCCTTCAATACCGAGAATGACTCGATTTCTGCAGGATCTATATCGTTCAAACTACGCTCTACACCATCTACCAATACTAATGGAGAACTACCGCCTGCACCAAAAGTTGAAATACCTCGAATCCAGAACTGCGAGTTGTCATAACCCGGTTCACCAGAAGGCTGATATGCGATAACACCAGCCAATTGACCAGCTAAGTTGTTACTCATTGAACGAGAAGAACCCATCTGGAGATTTCCTGGGTCAATTGTCTGAATAGAGCCAATGACCGAAAGCTTTTTCTGATTACCATAACCTACGACAACAACCTCATCGGTACTTACCGCATCTTCTTTCAACTGGATATTAAAGTTAATATCAGATCCTACCTTTACCTCTTGAGGCTTAAAACCGAGATAGTTAAAAACCAAGACACTGTTTTTGTTTGGTACATCGATATAGAAGTGTCCATCCATATCAGTAATAGCAATCGTCTTGGTTCCCTTAACAGTGACTGTTGCACCTATCAAAGGATTGTTCTCATTATCAACAACTGTACCACTTGCCTTAATGCCTTTTTGTTGCTGCTGAACAACATTAGGCAATGCAGCAGATATGGTAGTTACGCCAGCACCTACACCAGGCATCAGCAATAACGAGCATAAAAATGTCTGTCTTACATTCATGTTAATAAATAGGTTATAATTATTTTTAGATATTAATATTTCATTTCTAAAAGAAGTCTAACCACTCTATTAAAAAGTAGATTTTGGCTTTTACGATTGCAAAGATAGGACTTTTAATTAATATGTTATAACGCCTATTCACTAAAAAGTACAAACACAAAAACTTATATAAGCGCTAATAATCAATGTGTTATAAAAATATGTACAACAGAAAAATACAAAGCATATACAATGGCTTTTAGGTAAAATTTAAAGATAATTTAATCAATTTTGACTACTCGTTCTTCAAAATCATCAGGAAAAAGCGAACGCAATCTTATACGTGAACGGTATGAATACACAGTTTGCCGAGAGCATCTCAAAAATGCAGCAATCTTCTCATTCTCACCAATACCAAGACGCATCAAGGCATAGATTCTCAATTCCGTATTCAATCTACCAGGTTTCTTTGGTTCTATCAACTCCTCTTGCTTCATCAAGCCATTGAAAGAAATAACAAAGTCAGGGAAAATTTTAAGGAAAATACGGTCAAAGTCTTCAAAGAACTCCTCTATCTCTTGTTCTACAAGCGCATTTGATTTAAGTTGCTTATAAAGTTCCTGAATTTTTCCCGCAACAGCAAGTTTATTGAGAGAACGGCGATAATCTTCCAACTTATCAATATAAGCCGAACATTTATTCATAAACTCCATGATATAGATGTTCTTGATTCTATTACTCTCAAAAAGTGAAAGATTTGTATCTTGCAAAGTTGCGTTAGTCTCATTCAATTTGCCATTAGCCAAAGAAAGCTGAGAATTCAGGGAATTCAACTGTAAATTCATATCATTCAGACTTTTATTTGAAGTTTCCAAAGCACGACGAGCCTGCACTATCTTCTTTAATTGCTTCCGTGTAAAATACATCATAAAACAGAGCATTACAACCAATATACTTACTAAAGAAAAGCCATAGAGAATATTCTTTTGCTCTGTTTTCTGCATCGACTCATAGGCCTTGTCGATAATCGGCAAGGCATCAGATATCTCTATGATACGAAGACGTGCATTACAAAAAGTTGCATCCTCCATAGACTTTCGCATATAACGATAAGCACGCTTCACATCTCCTTCTTCATAAAGCAAAGTAGCCAAACGACGCAAGGATATATATTCTTTCACATTATTCTTCAAGTCTGCTATAGCAGAAATAATCAGATATTGCTTTTCATTATCTACCTCATTAATTTGGCGATAAATATCAGAAATGGAAAAAGCCACATATCCCATATCACGATCTTCGTAGGACAAATTCTTGTAAGAATCAAAAAGACAATGCAACGCATCAGTGTATTTATTCTGACTGCGAAGAAACTCTGCCTTATCCCAATCAGACAGCTTATCCTTCATGTTTTGCAACGAATCCCGAAACATAATCCTTCTCCGCTCATTCTCCGTACGCTGATAAGCCGTAATGGAAGTTTCACGAAGACCTTCGTAAAGATTTCCATACAAACTAAAATAATACTTACGCATATCGACAGACATCGGTTTATGTTCCAACCCAGACAAAATCTTATACGACTCCACATAATTGCCCGTCTTATTAAAAATATCAGCAATATCCAATTCTGAATAGACACTATCCTCGTAATTATGAAGAATCTTGGCATAATACAACTTTCGTTCAGCATAAGCATATGCAGAATCTAACTTAAAAGACTTGTATTTAGTAAACAAATCACGAGAAGCAGCCAACTTGTCTTGCGCACTTTTTGCATGAACATACTTAATCTTAAGCATACCAACCTCTTGCTCATACTTTTTGGTATATTCCTTACTGGCGCTGATCACTTTATCCAAGTCATCAAGAGTCGGTTGCTTAGCTGTCGTAATTGTGTTTCCACCCATGCAACACAAGGTATGGAAAGACAATAATATGAAGGTTAAAGACTTTGTCATTATTTGCTGGTTTTAAACCCGTTGGCGGAATTAATTTAAGTTGATAAATATGAGTAAAAAGTTGCACATATTTATCAACTTAAATTAATTCCGCCAACGGGTATTTTTTAAGCTTTTCTAAATCTTGCAACCAACTGCAGGAAACTCGGTATGAGAATGCACAAGGAGAAGCCTACGGCATAATATACCGTCTTCTCATCACCATGGAAGAGGTCGATAAGCTTGCCGTCGCTCTGAGGAAGAAGGTTGGTCAGGATATAAGCCATCGTGTTGTTGACCCAATGCAGCAGGATGCCTGGCACAAGGCTACGGGTGCGATAGTACATCCATCCTAAGAGAAGACCCATGAACAGGGCATTGACAAACTGGGCTGCATTGCCATGCACAGCACCAAAAATGGCAGCCGAAATCATGATGGCAACCCAATGGTTGCGCTTGCTCATCATACCCAGCAAGGTACGGAGGATGGCGCCACGGAAGACAACCTCCTCGGTCAATGGTGCCAGGATACCTACAGCCACATACCCCCAGGGCTCTTTGAGCAGCCCTTCGAATATGCGGCCTGTGGTCTCGTCCATTTCCAGTCCGATTTGCTCATACACAAACTCAAGTGGAATCATGGCACCCAAAGCAAACAAAGCTACCCAAAGAAGAGTGAGCCAAGGTTTGGACAACAGATAGTTGCGAGAGATGGGAGTCCACTTGGTCTTCAGAAAAACGACCAGGGTAATCACACTGCTGAACACCGAGGTAAGGGCAAGCAGCACGGGATTGTGCCCCGAAAGCATGGCTGTTCGCACATCTGCCAGTTCCTCGTGCTGAACAAAAGACCAGACAAGCATTCCCAAGAATGAAACTATAAGCTGTACTACGACAAACACAATGCCATACAGCAGAATATCCATAACACCTTTCTTTACCTCTTTCATCGTTTGTATCTGTTTATTTAAATTTGTTTCTATTCGTTCTCTTTATCTTTCTGCAACAGCGCCACAACGGTTTCCTCGTCTTCACGGAGTTGCTCTGCAAGTTCCTCAGGCGACTCGAACTTACGCTCGCCCCTGATGCGGTGCACAAAGCTCACCAACAGCAACTGACCATAAATGTCGCCATCAAAATGGAAGATATGTGTCTCGATCGTTGTGCGCTTTCCGCCGAAGGTAGGACGCATGCCTATATTCATCATGCCCCACTTCATTTCCATCCCCTGTTCCAGCCTCACCTTGACGGCATAGACACCGGCGGCAGGAATCATTTGACACAAATGGGAGATGTCTATGTTGGCAGTAGGGAAGCCTAATTTGCGACCCTCATGAAAGCCATTCACCACCTTGCCTACGATAGTATAAGGATAGCCCAAGCACATATTGGCAAGCTCCACCTCGCCTTCGCGCAGAAAGGAACGGATGACCGAAGAGGACACATTGATGCCGTCGAGCTGGAATGCGTCATTGCGAACTACCTCCATGTTCATCTCACGTCCATAGCGTACATAATCATCGAAGGTTTCCTCACGGTTGCGACCGAAGCGATGGTCGTAACCGATAAAGAGTGATTTCACGCTCAACTGATTACACAGCACCTTGCTCATAAACTCCTTGGCAGAAAGCGATGCCATCTCTTTATCGAAATGCAGCACCACCACATTGTCTATATCGGTGCGGGAGAGGAGAAGCAACTTAGAGTCGAGTGTACTCAACGACTCTGGCTGATAGTCGCTCTGCAACACCTTGCGCGGATGCTCGTCGAAGGTGATGACCGTTGCCTCAAGTCCCTGACTGTGGGCTTTCTCCACCAGCTGACGTATGAGATACTGGTGTCCTCTGTGCACTCCGTCGAAAAAGCCAATAGTGGCCACACAGGGCTTCAAAGACTTGATGGCAGTACCGTCTTTCAGCCTACATCCGTCCAGAATAGTATAATATACTGTTTTCATCTTGTTTTCCTGTCTTTATTCCTCCTGATGACACATTGCTCGCCTCACAGCACGATACAGTTCGCCTGTCCAAAGAACGAGCGAGGTTGAGCCAATAATGATTGCCCACTCTTTAAGCGAGAGAGGCTGGGTGCGGAACATTTCACCACCGAAAGTAACGATGAGCCACTGACCTGCCAAGACCAGCAGAAGCACCAACTGCATGCCCTTATCCTGGAGGAAGTGACGGAATGCAGACCTGTTGCTGCCCAAAGCCTTTGCATTGAAGAGATTCCAGAACTGCAGCATCACAAACGTGGTGAAGAACCATGTCAGTTCGTGCGTATCGACTCCTCCCCTGCCGCGACGCTCACAATATACCAGGAAAGCAAACATCACGACAAAGAAACTGATGCCACAGAAAAGGATTCCTGCACCCATGCTGCGGGAAATGATAAAGTCGGAAGCCTTGCGGGGCTTTTCCTTCATCACCTCGTGCGAAGGAGGCAAAGAGGCTAAAGCCAAGGCTGCAAAGGTGTCCATTATCAGGTTGACCCACAATATCTGGGTAACGGTAAGGGGCATTTCGGTGCCTATGATCGAACCGCCAAGCACCAGGAGCAAGGCTGCTACATTGACCACCAACTGGAAAAAGAGGAAACGCTGAAGGTTGCGGTAAAGCGAGCGTCCCCACATCACGGCATTGGCTATCGACTTGAACGAATCGTCGAGCAAGGTCATATCCGAAGCTTCCTTGGCTACCGATGTGCCCGAGCCTAACGAAAGCCCAACATGAGCATAGTGGAGCGCCGGGGCATCATTGGTTCCATCGCCTGTTACCGCCACCACCTCGCCATGTTTCTGAAGCATGGCCACCAATCGCTGTTTGTCAGTAGGACGGGCACGGCTCATCACACGGATATTCTGTGCGCGTTTATAGGCTTCCTCATCCGAGAGAGCCTCCCACTGTTCGCCCGTTATCATCTGTACCTCAAGCGGAGTCATCTCGCCATCGGCCCCTATACTTGTATTGTCTTCCTCGAAGATGCCTATCTGCTTGCCTATCTCGAAAGCCGTAGCTGCCGTGTCGCCCGTCACCATCTTGACTTCTATACCAGCCTTTCTGCACTCCTGCACTGCTGCGGGAACCTCCTTGCGCAGAGGATCGGTAATGGCAACGATAGCCTGCAAGGTCATCTTACCGTCTTCTGCCTTCTGATAGGCAAAGGCTAATGTACGCATCGCCTTGCGCTGGAAGTCAGCAAGCTCTTCCTGTGCTTTTTGCTTTTCCTTATCGTCCAAGTCGCACTTTGCCAGCACGATCTCGGGAGCTCCCTTCACAAAGAGATACTGTGTGCCTTCTGCAAGAACACGGGTGGACATATACTTTCGCTCGGTCGAGAATGGTTGCTGGCTCACCACGGTGCACTGTTTGCGCAACTCGGCATAGTCGTGCCCCTTAGCTTTGAGCCATAGCAGCAATGCCGACTCGGTAGGATTGCCTATACCTCGGTCGTTGTCCAGTTCGGCAGTGGTGTTGACGGCTATCGCCAAGTGGAGCAAATGTTCGCTTCCCTGTTTCAGCAAGAGGGTGTCCACCTGCATCTGGTTCTGCGTCAGCGTACCAGTTTTGTCGGTACAAATCACGGTGACAGCTCCCATCGTCTCACAGGCATGAAGCTTGCGCACAAGATTGTTCGACTTGAGCATTCTTCGCATATTGAGAGCCAAGGAGAGTGTGATGGCCATAGGCAAACCTTCGGGCACAGCCATCACTATCAGTGTGACGGCCATCATGAAATACTCCAACACAAGGTCGGCCATATAAAGATAATCCTTGCCTCCCCATACGGGATTGGTCAGGATGTCGTGACCGAGGAACAGTACAAAAGCGGCTACCGAAACTATTGAGCCCACCTTGGAAATCATAGTAGCCAACTTGTCCAACTGTACATAGAGAGGAGTCTTCACTGCCGTCTGCTCGGTCGACTTGGCCGCCACCTTGCCTATTTCAGTAGCATCGCCTACTGCCGTCACCCTGAATTCTCCACGTCCATTCATCACCATGGTAGAACGTAAAACCACATTGCGGGCATAAGCTCCGTCGCCACCTTCCTCGAGCGATTTCTCTGTCATAGGCTCACCGGTAAGCGATGACTCGTTGATTTGCAAATCGGTACAAGAGAGCAGGACGCCATCGGCTGGCACCTCGTCGCCCACCTCTATCAACACGATATCGTCTACCACTACATCGCGGCGGGGAATCTCTATCACCCTCCCGTTTCGGCGCACCTTTACAGGCTGTTCCTCGCTCAAGGCTGTAAGGATATGAAACTTCTTGGCAGCATCCCGCTCGAAATAGAAGCCCACCGTTGTGGCCAAGAATACAGCCACAAAGATGCCTGTCGTCTCCATAAAGTTGTGCTCTATGAAAGCCAGGACCAGAGAGATCAAGGCTGCAACAAGAAGGATTTGGATAATGGGATCGCGATACTTATCCAAATAGAGTTTCCATAAGGATATACGACGAGGAGGTGTGAGAACATTGAGTCCACACCTCTTTCTACTTTGTCCAACTTGCTCGTCGGAAAGACCTGAATTACTATTTATTTCTTTTGCCATTTGTCATGAAGCACTTCGAGTGCTATAAGATGATGGTGCAAAGATACGGCATTTTTCTGATTAATCGGAAAAAAATGCCCAAAATATTTGGTTATTTAGCAAAAAGCTATTACCTTTGCAGCCGAATTGCAAAATTCACGGACTTGTAGCTCAGTTGGTTAGAGCAACAGACTCATAATCTGGAGGTCCCAGGTTCAAGCCCTGGCTGGTCCACGCTTCTATTACAGCGACTTATGCTTCGGCGTAGGCCGCTGTTTTTTGTTTGATGAGAAATATGATCATGAAAGATTTACGCAGAAAACAAGTAGTATTCATCCAATACTACAACTCACCTTGTGGCGAAATCATCTTGGCATCGGCAGGCGACTGTCTATGCCTGTGCGATTGGAACAAAATGCCATGTGCCGAACGCAACAAGCACCGGCTCATGCGACTGCTGAATGCAGAATGCATCATTGCCCCCTCTGCCGTCCTGGAAGAAACAAAGAAAGAACTTGATGAGTATTTCGCAGGCAAGCGCCATACATTCGAAATTCCCTTACATCCCGTTGGTACCGACTTCCAAAAACAAGTATGGCAAGCCTTACTTGAAATTCCGTATGGAGAAACAAGAACTTACAAAGAGATTGCACAAAAGATAAACAAGCTGAAAGGTATAAGGGCTGTGGCACAAGCTATCGGTGCCAATGGCATCAGCATTCTCATCCCTTGCCATCGCGTCATTGGCACCAACCGCTCACTGACAGGATACGCAGGAGGCATCGAGGCAAAAAGATTACTGCTGAATATCGAATGTCAAAATACGCCTTATGGCTGAACCTACAACTTAACTTCTATTACTTCTGAACCCAGCGAAAGTTGAGTAAACTTATTAACTCCATTTCCCCATTTGAGAAAGCCAAGTTGGACATATTACTTCCCATCTTGTATCTCCTTCGCCCCATTATAAAAAGTGTCAGAAGTATATTGTTGAATTGTAACAGTAATCTCCATCTCAGGAGTCAACACTTGCCCATTCGTTCTCTTGATATGCTTAGAGCGTACAGCTAAAACGCGAATGGCAAAAATCCCTCAATGAGGGATAAAATTCATCAAAATCCTCCCTCAATGAGGGATTTCCTATATAAAACGAACCCTAAACAAGTTTTTTGTTGTAATTTTGCAGCCGTGCTTTAAAAAACAACAAACAGGCTCTCTATCTTTCTACCAAGCTGGTAGAAAATTAGAAGCTATAGAAAATTGAAGAATTATACAAAATAAATGGTTTTAAATTACATTTGGATCGCATTTTTCGTGATTGCGTTCATCTTCGCACTCATAGGACTCATGATGGGAGATACTACTATCTTCCAGAAGATTGTAGATTCCACCTTCGACTCTTCCAAGAATGCCTTCGAGATTTCACTCGGACTGACGGGCGTGCTCGCCCTCTGGCTTGGCATCATGAAGATTGGAGAGAAGGCGGGAGTAGTGAATGTGTTGGCAAGAGCGCTCAGCCCTGTCTTCACCCGACTCTTCCCCGATATTCCGAAGAACCATCCGGTGATGGGAAGCATCTTCATGAATATCGCTTCGAATATGCTGGGACTCGATAATGCGGCGACGCCTACAGGATTGAAGGCGATGCAGCAGATGCAGGAACTCAACACGAAGAAGGATACGGCGACGAACCCGATGATCATGTTCCTGGTTCTGAACACCTCTGGACTCACCATCATCCCTACCACTATCCTCGCCTTCCGTGCCTCCTATGGTGCAGCCCAGCCTACGGATGTCTTCATCCCTATCCTGATGGCTACGCTCGTGGCTACACTTGCCGGCATCATCATCACCTCGCTCTGGCAGCGCATCAACATCCTGCAGCCGATATTGCTCGCCACTCTGCTGGGAATGTGCGCCTTCGTGGGCATCATCATCTGGGGATTCGGACAGATGGATAAGGATACGATGAACACGGTTACCACCTTGGCTTCTAACATGATTCTCTTAGGCATCATCCTCTGCTTTATTCTGGCGGGTTTCTGGAAGAAAGTGAATGTTTATGATGCCTTTATCGAAGGAGCGAAGGAAGGTTTTACTACGGCGGTGAAGATTATCCCTTATCTTGTAGCGATTCTCGTGGGCATCGGTGTATTCCGTGCTTCGGGAGCGATGGATATGGTGATTCAAGGCATTTCGTGGTCGGTAGAACAATGTGGCTTGAATGCCGATTTCGTAGGTGCCCTGCCTACCGCCATCATGAAACCGCTGTCGGGAAGTGGCGCACGAGGCATGATGCTGGAGGCTATGAAGAACTATGGTCCTGATTCGTTTGTGGGCCGACTGAGCTGCATCTTCCAGGGTTCCACCGATACTACCTTCTATATATTGGCTGTATATTTCGGAAGCGTAAGCATCAGGAATACCCGTCACGCCGTGGCTTGCGGCTTGCTCGCCGATTTGGCAGGAGTCATCGCAGCAATAGCTATAGCTTACCTTTTCTTTTAAAGGTAAAAAAGTAAAAAGGTAAAAAAGCATTCTTGCTATAAATGCTGACTATATACATATTGAATATAACGACATAATACATATTAAATATGGGCAATAATGTCATTTATGAATTAAGTAAGAAATTTGCTATACGAATCATCAAACTCTATGTTTTCCTCAAAGAAGAGAAACATGAATTCGTTATGTCTAAACAAATATACAGATGTGGTACAAGCATAGGAGCAAACATTGCAGAAAGTACCTATGCTCAAAGCACACCAGACTATATAAGCAAACTTAGCATCTCCCTAAAAGAAGCAAGTGAAACTTATATTGGCTGGACTTACTTCAAGAAAGCAATAATATAACAACAGAACAATACGAATCAATATCCAATGATGTTAAGACTATCATAGGAACTCTTGTAAATATCATCAATAAATTAGAAACAAAAAAATAATCAATAAACAATTTATATCAATCAGACGGTATCTGCTGAAATTTCTCCGATACACTGTGGTAAGTTTTCCATCCCAGTTATTTCTCACCCTGTAGGAAGCCCCATAGGATCTCAGCACTTTCTGATACCAGTCGCTTCTTACCGTTACCTTGCAGCTTCTCTTTACGCCATTACTGGTCGCTGTGATCGTCACCGTGCCTGCTTTCTTCGCAGTTATCACTCCGTTCTTAACCGTTGCGATCCGTGTATTGCTGGATCTCCATGATGCTGACTTTGTTTTTCCTCTGCTGTCAAGTGCTCTGATTGTAGTACTTTCTGTAACATACATGGAAACCTGTGTCCTGTTCAGTTTCATTGTTCCGCTCGCAGCAGACACCGGTACTGCCAATATAAACAATAATGCAATAGCAATAAGTACAATAAAATTTTTCTTCTTTTTCATTAGCGGTTCCCCCTTTATTTAATATTCTGACTCCATCTGCCACTGATATGACATATTTGTAATTTTTCCATTACGAATACTTATAGAAATTACTTTTGCTCCTTTTATATACATGCTTCCGGTTCTTCCCTGCCATACCCTCCGCCATTTATATCTTGTAAATCGCTGATATGCATTCGCCGGAGTCATCCCGATTTTTACTCCATATAAAGAAAGGCTTCTGTCTCTGATACACACGTTCCATCTGCCAGCCTTATTCTTGTAATACGTTTCGCCCTGAAGATAAGAACAGTTGGAAGAATATTTTCCCTTGGCTGCGTATGTTACTCTCGTGCTTCTTACTGTACGGTTATAGAAATTTACCGATGAGCGTCTGTTCATACTGGGAACATGGCGCATTCCCAACTCATATGCCGCCGAAGACATCTTTCTGTTCATTACCCTGGAAACCTCTGTTGTTCTTGCCTGTACCGGTAATGCAAAAAACAATGTACAAACCAGAATCAAAAAACACATTAACATATTCTTTTTCTTCATATTCGTTTTCCTCCCTGTTTTTGATATTACACTTAAGTATAATTAATGTCCTAAACAGCGTCAAGTAAACAATCTATTTTAATCCTGAATTATTCCATAAAATAAGAGCGTTTTCCGATCTGATTTTCGAAAAACGCTCATTTATTTTATCTTTGTAATCTCATCCCTGGAAATCTCCGGAATACTTCACATAAGCATCTGCACAAAAACTCTGCGCGGAAGCCAATGCTGCATTTGCCTCGCTTTCGGACTGATATATACCTGCTGTGACTACATAAAATTTTTCTGGATTAAGGTTACTCCAGTCTGTTGT
>ENA-OQEL01000492-OQEL01000492.1-human-gut-metagenome-genome-assembly--contig:-NODE-492-length-13995-cov-2.615301_pt1 | contig 13995 bp, 18 predicted proteins | sample MGYA00242796_ERZ504637 | MGnify/ENA primary metagenome ERZ504637 (study PRJEB26092, sample SAMD00036306) | human gut metagenome | host: Homo sapiens | study: EMG produced TPA metagenomics assembly of... | reverse complement strand
TATTCCTTGTCGTTGGTCTGGCCGAAGTAGAACTTGCGGTGATCTTCCACACCGGCACCCAGCGCTGCTTCCGTGGGTTCCGTGCTTTCCGCCCACTTGCACAGGGCAGTCACGCAGACCGGGTCGGTAACGTCGGTCAGAATGAAATCCAGTCATCGTTGTGGTCGCGCAGGTCTTCGATGGCGGCAATGAGGTTTTCGGCCTTAGTGGTATCCGCCTTGCCTACAGAAACCGACACGACAGCGCCGCTCAGGCCCATATCCTCGAAGCAGTCTGCATCCTTGTACAGGCTGATGCTCTCCGCATAGCCAGAAACAGCCGTGCGGGTGGTACTGGTGTAGGTCACGGTATTGTCGTCCACCGCAGCGGTGAACTTCACACCATCTTCCTCAAAGGACGTTCCTGCGAACAGCTTTGCCAGCCCGGTGCAGTCCACCGGCACTTCCTCGCTGGTGGTGATCTCCATCACAGCCTTGCCGCCGATTTTGGCATAGTAGGCGGTGCTGGCTTCCAGCGTTTCGGTCGGCATATTTTCGCCGAATGCAATTTCAATGCGGGATGCAGTGCCGCCCACATTCTGAGGATTTTCGATGCCAGCCACACGCACCTTGCGGATAAGCGTATCTGCAAGGGTGTTATCCTGATTGAACATCTTGTCTGCCATGGCCGCGACCTTTTTCCCCGGAAATGCCGCCTTGAGCTTTTCAAGGTCATTGTAGGTCGCCATGTCAGCCGCGCCCTCGGTCGAGAGCAGCAGGATGTCCAGCTTTTCCGCCGCCACGGTTTTTGCATCGAGCGCGGTAAAAACCTGAATATCTTTCATCCAATTCAGTCCTTTCCTTAAATTTGATTTTTTCGATGGACGCGGTTTCGCGCTCATCAATGCGGGTATACCGAATCTGCACATCAAAGCCGACCCGCCGGGCGGCTTCGTCCACAAGAAGCGTTGTGCGGTCCTGTGCCTGGCCCACATCAACCACCGTCACACCCAGCGCAAGGAAATCATCCTGCCCGGCGTGCTTAAAATAACTGATAGCCTTATCAGCGACCGCCCACGCTTCATCCTCACCGTTCACCGCAGAGCCATCCTCCGCAGTGCGGTTTTGGCTGCAAAAGGTGAACGAGAATGTAGCCGAGGGCATTTCCAGCCGAGAAATCTTCACGCCCTCGGCAACATCAGCAATCTCATAGTCACCCATGCCACCGTCCGGGATATACGGTGCAGTTACCGTATAAATACAGAACGGCGGCTCAGCTTCTGGCTGGACCTGATTTGACAGAATGACTGGGCATCCAATGTAATCCCACAGGCTAGAGATCAGGCGGTTCCGCAGTTCCCTGAAATTCATTTCGGGTTGCTCTCCCCTTTCTTCTCAACCATGTAGCGCTTCATCGAATGCACCGGGCCGTGAGTCAGCTCCTGCTTGACCGTATAGATCTGGCCGTCAAACCCATCCCGGAACTGGGCGCCCACCTGCAGGGTGTGCCCATTCGTATAGACTTTCTGAGCATTGAGCGTATAGCTTCCGCTGTCAATGTACTGCAAATCCTCATTGTTCAGCGGCATCACAACACCCTGAAAAACAGTTTCGACCGTTGTTCCCGGCTTCCACTGTCCGCCCTGCTCCTTATCATAGCCGCCGCCCTCGGTATGCACCTCGTACATACTGTGCAGCAGGCTTCGCGGAATCTGCGGCCCTTTCCATTTTCTCATAGATCAGATACCCTCCACGCTGTACGAAATGCTGTTGTACAGCCGCCCTGTATCAAACAGGGGCTGATACTGGGTGCTGGTCAACTGCGTTGTAGCAGACTTTGGCGGTGACAGCTTCGTGTTGAAGTAGTCGTGGGTCATTTCGACCGCCCACTTTCCGATGTAGTCTGCCGCCTCCTGAGCCGTCCATTTTTTCAAAATGATGCCATCCACAGCTTCTTTGCAGATATTTTCCAGCGTGGCCTTGCCGGTGTCGAAACTCGCTCGGATGAAACTGCGTTCCGGGATGGTCACACTGTCCACCAGCATATACATCCACTCGTAGTCCTCATTCGGGCGCGGGTCTTCTTCGCCGCCGCTCGGATGCTTTTTTTGCATCATGTTTTTCCTGCTTCTTTCTACCGGGGGCTTTCTGGGGATGCTTTCTGTCGCGTACCAAAAAAGCCATAGCCGGGAGAAATGGGAATAAACCGCAGGTCATTGAATTTGCGGGGACTGCCAGCATTCTTCGCTTCCATATTCAACGGAATAGCCAGATGCTTGACATTCTTCGCACTGATCGTCGCTCCATATTCATGCACACCGGCAATCATCAGGATGTCGCTTCCCGCGTCTCCCAGAATACCCACATGAATACTCACGCCTTGCAGCGCTGTCAGTTCCCGCTTGATGCGCTCCATATCTGCGCGAAATCCATCTTTAAGGATTTTCATGTTACCACCGCTGATACTTTGAAATCACGGACTGCCATGTTTCGCTGATATTCTTATCGAAAGTCCAGCTCACATCGGAGATAGAGAACGCCGACAGCCCGGCGGCATCATTTTCAATGATGGCCCACTGCTGGGCGATCATGTACCAAACAATGGCTTCCATATCTGCCGGGAGCGTGGCCGGATGGTCTTCGGTGGCATCTTTCGGCAGAATATACCCGGCCACATACTGCACCTCCAGATATTTTCTGGGGGCAATGTAGTCATAGGCCAACCCGCCGATGTGCCCGCGGTATGTCCATCCATCTTCACGGAACAGAACCCCAATCTCGCCGGTTTCGTTGAAATCGAAGTCCGTAATGGTTTCCCCGGTGAACGTGTCCGTGATACGTTCCACACTGACAATGGGATACTGCTCCAGCGACAACTGCTGCGTTCCAGTACCACAATATCTTTGCCGGTAGGTGCTTTTCCCCAGCTTTCTTCCCAGCTGAGTTTCCAGCCACGCAGATGCCGCATTGATAAGCTGCACAAGGGTTGCGTCCCGCTGTGCATCTTCTTCCTCCGGGTCGATGCCGAGCGAGGTTTTCAGGGCATCCAGAGTGGTGAGGGCATTTTCTCTCAGTGTTACGGCCAACACGACACCTCCAAATAAAAGCCCTCTGACAGGATTTTCCCATCAGAGGGGGAATTTACTGAGCGCCCTTTTCCGGGGCTTCCTGCGAAGCCGCAGGCGGGGTTGCGGCGGTCTTCCGCTCCTTTGCATGAACTGCTTTGTTCTCAGCAGGGCGCGGGGCGGACTTGGGCGGTTTGAACATTCTCGCCATCATGCAGCCCTCCATCAGATACTTTCCTTGACAGGGCAGTTGGTGGCATCACCCAACGCCAGCGCACCAATGGTGCCGTTGGTGGCGGTGATCTTGACGCAGGACTTGCAGCCGATCAGGTCAATGTCGAGGTTCGCCACAGCCTGAGCTTCGGCTTCGTTCTCGATGACGGCCTCGCCATCCTCGTTGACCGGGTTATCAACGAAGATGCGGCTGTCCTTGACCGGCTCATACGGACCGGCGGTGCTGTCGGCGGTTTCGACCTTGATGGTGGCCGTCTGGGATGCTTCCACAGTAACAGCCAGCACGGCGCTCTCATAGCCGGTGCGGTCAACCACATTGCCGCTGGCAAACGGCAGGACGGTGACGGTATCAAACAGTGCTCTTTTCATAGCAGTCTTCCTCCTCAGATAACCTTGATATTGTGGACGTAGGCGAAGCTCTCAACATGGCGCACGCCAATGTCATCGTACATCAGCGCACGGGTGCCGGTCAGATTTTCCTCAAAGGCGTTGTGCTGGACACCGTTCTCATCCGTCCAAGTACCGTCCAGAGTGGTGTAGGTCTCCAGACCCATCTGATCGCCGATCATCAGGTCTGCCCAGTTGCCGAAGAACATTTCGGTGCAGCCAGTCTTGCTGTCGGTGGGGATCTGATTGGAAACCTTGTACGGCATGCCGAGGAAGTTACCAGCGTTCATCTCATCGCGGTAGATGTAGTCGCCGGTGGTGGTCTTGATGTTCTTGAGATAGCCCTCCATAAAGGAGTTGAATGCCCAGCCCAGAGCCTGATCGTCCACGTTCTTGCTCATAACCAGCGACTTCACATAGACCGGGAAATCGGCGGTCAGCTTGCCGTCTGCGGCATACTGGGCATCCATCTTCTTTGCATCGATCTTCTCAACGCCGGGGGTATTGGCAATGCCGGTGGGCTGAAACTCGCCGCCGGTGCCGTACAGAGCGCCCCAGTCAAGGCCGAGCTGCATACGGCGGGACAGATCAGCGGCGAACAGTTCATCGGCGCTATACTTGGTGCTCATCAGCAGTTCGCGGGTCTGAGGCACAATAGCTTCCAGACGCTTTGCAGACAGACGCAGGTTGCCGAATGCAGGCTGGGTAGAAGCGATTTTGCGGCCCTCACCGCCCCACATAGCGCGGGTGCCGGAGGTCATGCGAGGGATGTTCAGGTTGCCGGTCTCCAGCGGAATGGTGCGTGCGCCCAGCTCCTTGATAACGGTCTTGCTGTACAGCAGTTCGATGACCTCATCCAGATAGATCTCCGGGATCAGGAAGCCGCCAGCGGTCGGGTTGGTGGCAGACATGGCCTTGAACTCGCGGGCCATGGACATATCCTCGTAGTACTTCTTGGCGTAGAACTCAGCACGTTCCGGGTCATGCCGGCCGAAGACATCCAGACACTTGATGGCGCGGGCGAGATTCACCAGCGGGGGAACGCTCTTCTGCTGCTTCTTGGCAGAAGCGGTGCCGCCCATAAACAGGCTGGAGTACTTACGCTGGGCAGGAGCGGTGCCGGACTTCACCTGACGGCGGAATGCAGCGGACTTGCGGCGCTTGGCATCATCCTCAGAAGCGGCTTCGTCGTCATCCTTTTCATCAGAGTCAGCCTCATCGTCATCCTTGCCCTCAGGATCGGCTTCATCATCGTCCATACCCTCATCTGCGGTCATGGCATCGATGATCTCAGCGGCTTCCTGAATGACTTCATCAGCCGTCAGGTCGCCGACTTCCTCACCAGCATCCTTGCGGGACTTGCGCTTTTCGTTGGCATTGTCCACGGCCTGTTCGATAATATCGGCCATGTCCTCTGCGGTAACGCCATCCAGCGCGGCGGCAGTATCACTGCCATCATCGCCGGTATCGTCCTCCTCGCCCATAGCTTCCTTGACGGCGCCCTTGATGAGGTCTTTCAGCTCATCGGTGCCCACCTTCATAGACTTGATGGCGGCTGCGGACTTCTTTCTGTTTTTCAGACGCATTGATTTTTCCTCCTGTGTCAAAAAATAATTTCTACAGTTTTCTTCGGAGCGGATTTCCGTTCCACGGACTTGTGTGCGCTTACCGGGGGATGCCCCTTGCCGTTGTCACCCTGCGCTTCCGAAATGATCTTATCCAGCAGCTTTGTGGCGGCTTTCATGGACGTGCAGGCATCCTTGAGGGACTTCATGCGGGAAGCAGAAATTTTGCGCCCAGCCTTTACCTCGGTAACGATGGCCTGTGCTTCTGCTTCGATGCGGGTTGCCGCATCATCCGATTTGTGGTCCGTAATGACCGCCTGTTCGTTCATTGCCCATGTGACAACGCTGATTTCCCAGAGCTTGACTTCGCGGAGGTGGCGGATTCCGTTCTCATCGTAGTCAAACACAACCGGGTCATAACCGATGGAGAGTTCGCACAGAACGCCGTCATGGATCAGCGTCTTCACATCCCTGCCGAGAGTGGTATCACTGATCTTGGCGCTCATAAAAAGGCCTTTTGCATTCTCGCGGAGTTCGGTAGGAATGCCGATCGGCAGCAGACTATCGTTATGCCCGGACAGGATTTTCACCCGGCCGATGCCCTCGGCGATGGTCTTCGTGAAGGCACCCGGCTCAATAATGTCGCCGCCGCTGTCGATATTGGAGAACACGGCTCCATAGCCGGAGAATGTACCCTCTTTATCGTCAAAGCCCTCCAGTTCAAACTCCACGGTTTTGTACTCGGTCTTTGCGCCCTTGTGCTTTACTCCCCGTGCAAGGGAGCGTTCCCATGCGCTTTTCCCCACGCGCTGGGAATAATAAGACGGCGATACCCGCAGATTTGCAACTGCCAGCTTCGCCGTCATTGTGGGGTCATCATGTGTAACATCGACCGTTCCTGCCTTGGTACCGTGCCGGGCAAGCTCTGTGTTCATGCCGTTCAGCAGGTCTTCCAGCTGGAATGCTTCCTTTTTGAAGTCAATGCCGATGGTCTGTGCAGCACGAGCTGCATCTTCTCGCGTGAATACCACTCTCACGCCCTCCTTTATCTGTTGTAGGTGACGTAGCACCTGCATTTGATGGTTTCGCGTGCAGGCCCTTCCGGGTCGCAGGGATACCGCAGGCCATTGGAGAACCGGGCATCGATCGGCACAGTCTCTCCGTCCATCTTGACATGGTTCGGACCGCCATCGGAACCATCACGAGGGTTCTTCTGCGGGCGGTGATGCCACGTCTTTGTGGTGGCGCCGCTTTTCTGCATCATGTCATAGTGGCCGGTCTCCAGCGTCATAACGGTTTCCTGATCTGCAATGAGCCGAGCCCTACTCCGGGTCTGGATCTCATACTCCTGCAAAATCTCATCCGCCATCTTTTCGCGGCCAATACCGGCTTCAATGCCATTGGCTACAATGCGGGAGATATTTTCCTTGGTGGTCTGTGTCACATGACGGACACGCTGCCCACCATGGAGCTTTGCCTGACTGAGCAGCTCCGGGCGGTCAACACCGCGGATATTGTAGGCCTGTTTTGCAATCCGGGTACCCTCATCATAGGTCTGCTTCCAAAGCGGCTTGAAGATTTCCTCCATTGCCGTTTCCTCAGACGGCCAGTTGACAAGACCACCGATGAACTGCTCCACAAGATTTTTTTGCTCCTGCTCACCGAGGGCAGACCATGCGGCGCTGTTTTCCACATGGTTTTCCGTGATGTAGGGCATCAAGACATCCCACACGCTCCAGTCTGCTTTCTCAGTGCCGCTCAGAGAGCCGGAGAGCCGCTTTTGCTGTTGCTTGAAGAACTTCATCGTGGCAACTTCAAACTTCGCTCTCTGGGCTTTCTGGGCGGCCGCCAGCAGATTGCCGATGTTCTGCGTGCGGGATTTTTCTTCATGCTCACGGCGGTCACTCATAAACAGCATCCCGCCGGTGTCTTCATCATCCGTGACTTCGACTTCATCTGTGCTTTCCTGCATCAGGTCGGTCGTCACCTCCGCCGGGTCATCGTTGGAGCCGATGAACATATCGGAAATGGTGATCTTGAAACAGTCACCGCCGGTCTTGCAGGGTTCCATGCCCAGCAGTTCGCGTGCTTCATCCTTGGTCAAAAGCCCGGCATTCCAGCCGTCAATGCCTTTGGCCTTGTCAAATTCCTGCGAGCGCGGGACCACATCATCAAAATGCCAGACAAGATCATTGCCATAGAACGGCAAAATCTGTGTATTGATGGCTTCTTCCCGGCGGTTGAGCCGTGGCATGATGACGTTCTGGGCATAGATGTACTGAGCCGCTTCGCTCGTGGCTCTGTTGCTGCTCTCCGTGATGCCCATGATTTCACGCGGAACACCAAAATGCTCAAGCACGGCATCCCGGAGGAACCTTCGCCCCTCCGTCATATCCATGTCGCGCATGTTCTCGGCCAGCTTCGTCACGGTCACGTTGCCGTCCACCGTGGCAATGCCGTGGGAGTTGAACGGTCCTCGGAAGCGCTCATTCCATTCGGACCTGAAACGGTCGCGCTGATCCTTACTGCTTCCCGGCATCGAGATCAGCGTGGTCGGAGTGGCATCGTTGTAGAAGAACTTCTTCTTGAATTTTGCCGCGTACTCGTCCGTCTCGATCTCATCTGCAAGGGACTCTGCCGCACCGAGACCTCTTTTGTAGGGGTCAAGCGGGTTCAGTTCTTTCATGCAGAAAATATCGTCCACCGGGATTTGCCGGATGAGTCCGCCGGTCGTTCTGATTTCATAGTAGGGTAGCCCACATAGGGGTCTGCTGCACCCAATGTGTAGGGAGCGGCCACAGCTCCACCGGACGACCGAGGGCATCAAATTCATAGACGAAGTAGCCCTCGCCTGAGTTCCAGATAGATCTGCTGCAACCGCCAGCACGCACCCCAAGTCATTTCATAGAGGGGGTTCGGATGCGCCATGAAATTCAAAAAGGGATGGTCCGTGATTTCCACTTCTTCCCCGTTTTCATCCTTGCGGTACAGCTTACCGGCGCAGGTGGACAGGTCGGAAGCAATGCGATCCACAACCGCCAAACGCGGGTTGCGGCCAAACATTTCCAGCCAGTCCCGCGTATTGCGCTCAGGCGGCGTAGTGTACCGGGGGCAGCATAACGCTGACGTTCCCGCCATTGTACTGCCGCCCAACGGCATTGCGCCGTCCGAATCCAAATACTGCCATGTTTCTGTTGTTTCCTCCTATCCGATTTCCCATGTGTAGGTGACGGGCTGATACAGGGACAGCGCCACGGCATCCGCCCGGTCAGGGCTGGGCAGGCCGCGCCGCTTCATAATGTCCTTGCTCTCCAACTTCAGCTTCGGCGGTGTTCCGGCAAAAGCGTACTTTCGTGTGGAAAGCTGGGCGATCAGTTCTGTATCATTGGGCAGGTGCAGCCGCCCGCTCTGTGCCATGTCACGAACCAGTGACCACATCCATGTGGATATGTCGGCATAGTTGGCAGCAGCATCCTCCTGCGGCACGGATGCACCGAAGTTCACCGGGATAACCTCAAGCTGGTTCAGCCCTCTGGCTTCCCTTTCATGGCGCAGAATATCGGTCACGCCGCCGCCCAGACCGGTATCATCAATGATGGCATAGACCATGCCGGGGTACTGTGGGTACTTCTCCAGCAGGAAAAGATACTCAAAGATGATGTCCTCTGCCGTTGCCCACAGATCTTGTCCGTTCCGAATTTTCAGTTCCTGAACGTCAGCATCTATGTTGGGGGCAATGACGGTACAGTCATCACCGAAGCGGGCAACGTCACAGCCGATGGAGAGCCGCACCGGGCTGTCATGCGGAAGCGGCTCATTCATGGTAGCCTTTTCCGCAATGTAGCTGGGTATGAACACATCACTGTCTGCGACCGGCGGCAGGCCGTCCACACGGACACGCACCACATTGGAATTTTTGCCGTACTTTTTCTCAAGAGCGGCTATGTTTTCCTTGCTGGTGCGGGGGCTATCCCGGCTTGATACCGTCATACAGTACCAGTCCATGCCGTCCCCTTGGAAGCTCTCAGCGAAGCCGCCAGTCGCCTTTGTGGGGTTCCCGCAATAGAGAAGCCTGTTGTTGGCACCGGTCAGGGTGCCGCCAATGGCATCAAGGATGGGGTCAGCAACACCGGATGCTTCGTCAACCACGAAAAGCATATTGTCTTCGTGGAAGCCCTGCAGGGACTCAGGCTTTGTGGCTGTACGCGGGACGGCAAACCAGCGGCGGTCATAGCCGTTCATGTACACGCGGGTCTTCGTCCATGTGAACATCATTTGAAGCACCGGGCTTGCGTCAAGCCACTTTGCCATTTCCGCCCACAGGACGTTATCCAGCTGTTGCATCGTTGGTGCGGTGCAGACGATGCGCGGGTAGGAAAAACAGGCAATAAACCACCACATAAGATTTGCTTCCAGTGCCGTTTTGCCCACGCCCTGCCCAGAACGGATGGCAACGCGCCGATGCTGTGATACCGCCACAGCCGCTTCCCGCTGCCATGGATCCGGCTCAAAGTGAGTCACTTCCTTGAAAAACAGGAGCGGGTCTTTGCGGTACCGCGGTATTCTTCTTTGGAAAAACTCACGGCGCGTCATCGTCCATCTCCTCTGCGGCCTGAATGGCTGCTACCCAGTCGTCAACCAGTTCACTCTTTCCGCCGCCGCTCATGCTTCGCAGTTCGGCCAGCTGTTTGATGCACTGGGCTTTCTGCCGCTGTACATCAGTCAGGAGCTTGTTCAAGCGCTCTATGATGAGGTAAGACGCTTCCAGAGTGGAATTTGTCAGGGTTTCATTGCCCGGCAAACGCTCCCCGGCGGCTACTTTGGCATCAATGGCTTCCACATAGGACTGCAAATCGTTCTTTTCCTTTTCAGTGTCACCATCCAGCCGCTTGAAATTCCTGCTTCTCTTGGATATGGTCTGCGTCTGAACATAGGCTCCCTCTTGAGAATAGTGGGAGATACGTTCCAGCAGATAGCCCTCGCGGGCGGTCAGCAATTTCAGCTCATTTATGAGCAGTTCTTCTGCATCCACATCTTCGTCACAGGCATCCAACAGCTGACGGTGTTCCTCTGTCCAGCTTCGGAACATCAGTTCAGACCACCCACCATGCTTGACGGCATTGCGGTTTCCCTTTGGCGCACCTGCTCCAACGGCATTGACATTTCCCGGCGGCGCGCCCTGTTTTGGTCTTGTTTCAGGGTCAGGTGCGGCGGGTGCATCCTCTGGGTGCAGGGTGCGTTTTGCGGGTGCATCTGCACCCTGCGTCCAGTAGCGCTTGCGCCATGACTTTACTGTGTTGATAGACACATCCAACTTCTTGGAAATCTCGGTGCAGGACAGCCCTTTTTTATACAGGGTGTAGCCTTTATCCCGCTTGTCCATCTACATAGTCACCATCCTCCTTTGTTTGTTTCTGCTCAAACTGGCAGACGGAACACAGAGCGCACGCTACACGATGCCGTCAGCGGCGGTCTGCATTTCTTGTGAAGAAATAGAAAAAGGGAGTATCCAACAGCGCCAAACAGGCTTTCAGAAGATACTGCCCGATGATGATACCGATAAGCTGCATCCGGCCCTCGTGGGTATGCACCCAGCCCAGACCGAAGCCGAAGCTGATGACCGCATAGATCACCGTGTCCCAGATCTGGCTCGTGATGGTGCTGCCGTTATTCCAGAGCCAGCGGCCACCCTTGGTGCTGCCATGCTTGGCAATGTAGCGGTCACGGATTGCATGGAATACGGCCACATCCCACGACTGGGAAACGAGGTATGCGGACAGACTGCCGATGACGAAGATCCAGTTCTGCCCCAGCAGGGTTTGATAGGCATTGTCCATGACGGCATCCGTTGCAGGAAAAGCGCCGGTAATCATAATGCAGGCGGTGGCAAAAATCTGGCCGATAAAGCCATACTTCACCACGCGCTGGGCCGTGGCCTTGCCCCAGATCTCGCCGATGATGTCTGTGCAGAGGAATGTGACGGCATAGGTGATGGCACCGCCGCTCAAAGCCAGCTCAATGGGGCCGATATGCAGGCCGGTGGTAATGGTGCGCGCACCGGTTACGTTGGCAATGACGATGCTGATTGCAAACAACGTAATCAGGATCACCAAATTTTCGTTTGTCTTTTTCATTTTTGCTCCTATTCTTGTGAGCCTGCGGCTCGTGTATATTTCTGTTTGCAGATGGTGGCGCACAGGCTGGCTCTCGCTCCATAGAGAAGTGTTTTATCCGTCAGCTCCAGCCCCCTGCCTTCTGTAATGATCCTCACCGCGGATAGCCGCTGTTCTATGAGGTCTTTTGCGGAACTGGTTGATGTGCGCCTTTTGGTTGCCATCATCGAACCAGCCATATTTGACCCCGGACAGCCAGCTGGTGCTGTCTGCAGAGGTACAGAAGCTGTTCTGTGCAATCATCTTCACATCGGTGCATCCCAAAAGGTGGATGTCGATCTCAGGTTTGCGGTTTTTGATGTAGTGGGTCAGATAGCGGGTGTCTTTCCCGGAATGTCTTCGGCTTGATGATTCGCAGTTCCGGGATGCTCAGGGCAATGTAGTCGCTGAAATCTATCAAGCTATCCAGTCCCCGCATCCCATCCTCAAAATGGAATACGTTGATCTGGGGGTTATCCAGCAGCTTCTTCATCCGCTCCCGGAAGTACCACGCTTCCCTTACGCCCAGCACTTTCTGGCAGTCCAGCTCGACACAGGTACAGCGGAGATTGTTCTGCTGCACGAATGCTATGAGCTTGTCCTGCCACTCGGTCAGGCTTTCCAACGTCTGTGTCTGCCCTTTCCCGGCACCAAACATCAGCGTGAACAGGCCACTATCCTGTATCACATGGCGGTTGACTGTATCCTGCACACGGATTACATGGTCCGCCGGGAGCCGGAAATCATCATCCGGGCGGCACTTGAGAATGTACTTGTAACAGGAAAACAGCCGGTATTTGGTTTGTGCCGCCAGCAGAGCGGCGTAGAATATTTCTCCGCCGTCGCTCCCGGCAAAATGCACTTTGATGTGTTATCGAACAACTCGCGCACCCCCAAACCCATCTTCAAGGACGGTGCAGGATGTGGAGTTTTCAAACTGGTTCAAGATTTCAGCGGCGATGTCCTCACAAGAGCGCCGCCCAAAAATGACAAAGCGCCATCCTCATTCCCCCAATACTTGGGAGAGAAGATAGCGCTTGATTGCATTCTGTTGGCTGATGATTTCTATTTCACGGTTTGCATTGCGAACTGGAAACTCTGCCGTAATAAAAAAATGATATGACGGTGCGAGTTTTTTGAGATATGCGAGTTCTCCATCAGCCTCCGGCCAGCAGTGAAAGCCCTCCATCTGAAGTGCGCATATCACATACTGTGTCATGCCGCATCCTCCAGACGGTACGCAAAGCCCATGTCCTTGAGAACATCCACGAGGGTGGTTGCGTCCTGTTCAGACAGATCGGGCACAATGACGGTCTTTTTCCCGCCGGGCTGGACTGCCTGCACCTCATCGGATGCGGGTGCAACGCTGGGCTGCACCCCTGCATCCTGCGCCGGGACTTCCGGTGCAGGGGCGGCGGCGGGTTCCTCGGACTTGGGCTTTGCCTGAACCCCGGAATCAAAGAAATTATTGATATAGGGTTCAGAGCCGGGTAGTTCGTACTCGTGACCGCTCTCCGCAAAGGATGCAACCAGTGCGTCAACCTCATGCTGGTCGAAGCCTGTCACCTCAACATCGAAGCCGGCAGAAAGATCCTGCAGGACGGCAGACAGCTTTTCATTGTCCCACTGGCCGCTGATTTTGTTCAGCGCCAGATTCAGGGCCTTTTCATCCTCAAGGGACAGCTGCACCACACTGACATCCACTTCCACCGCGCCGGTCGCCGCCAGCACTTTCAAGCGCTGGTGACCACCAATCACGTTGCCAGTCTTCTCATTCCAGATGATAGGCTCAACACAGCCGTACTTTTCGATTGACCGGGCAATCTTCTGATATTCCGGGTCGCCGGGCTGCAAATCCTTTCTCGGATTGTAGGGTGCTGCATTGAGCAGGCTGATAGGTACTTTTCTGATTTCCATGAATTGCTCCTTATGATGACCTGCTTTCAGACAGCTCCGGCGGCGAACCGGGGATGACTGGAAGCACGATTTCCCGCGCAAAGGAGCAACGCGGGGCGGAAAAATCCTCCTTCCCATAAAAATGGCGGCGCACATCAGATGATCTGCACCGCCCGGCTTTGTTTAGGATTTTGTATCATAATAATACCATGCCTTTCGCCTTGCGTCATCAGAAAGCATTGGAAATCATCAGTACCGATTGGAAGCCGTTGGAACCCATCAGAAACCATTGGAAGTCATCTGACAAACTACATTTTCTGCTCATAGTTGGCAGGCAAAAGAAAAAGGCCGCCGAATCAGCATTTTCATACTGAAACAGCGGCCTTTTGAATTTAATTCAGGCTATCTTTTGAGGTAATTATATGCCATCTTGCACACTCCGGCTTCGGTATAGTACCGTCCGAGCGTCCCTGCGATCTCTGCCCATGAGCGGCACCGCACGAAACGGAGCCTGAAAATCAGGCGCATCCGTGGGTCTGAAATCGACACGCAGAATTCTTCTATTGCTGGAAGCACCCTCTCGGCTTCGGCTTCGAGCTCTTTGATGCCGGCATCCAAATCTGCCAGGTCTGCGGCCAGATCACCAACCTTGTCACGAACACCGGGAGTATGGGGCATTCCTGACAGTGACGGGGATGCTGGCCCCATCTTCTGGCAC
>ENA-OQEL01000491-OQEL01000491.1-human-gut-metagenome-genome-assembly--contig:-NODE-491-length-13995-cov-2.965172_pt1 | contig 13995 bp, 11 predicted proteins | sample MGYA00242796_ERZ504637 | MGnify/ENA primary metagenome ERZ504637 (study PRJEB26092, sample SAMD00036306) | human gut metagenome | host: Homo sapiens | study: EMG produced TPA metagenomics assembly of... | reverse complement strand
GGATATTTGCAGTGAGAACAGAATGTATGCTATTTAGTGTCAGCGAAAATGAAGGCGATTCATACTACTTCAAGAAAAACAGCGAAAAAAAGGATATCGTGATAAGCTTTTGACCGATTTTGAAGGAAATAAAGAAAGAATTCAAAATCATGAAAAAAAGACCAAAAGCAGAAAGGATGCAGAAAATATGATTTCGTTACCGTTAAAGTTTGATGAAGTAGAGAGTGTAGAAGAATTTGTAAATATGGTGAAACGCCTGGATTACGACGTTGACGTAAAAATAGGACGATGCGTCTTTGATGCGAAATCCCTGATGAGTGTCCTGATGATCGCCGGAAACCCGGATGCGGTTGTGGAAGCCCATACGAACGATATCGAAGCATTTTAAAAAGAAATTTAAGGATTACCTTCAGTAAGAAAAAAAGTCGGAAAGGCACTGTGTGTAAGATGCATGGTGTCTTTTTTGATGCACGAAAAAGCGGGTGAAGTATCTTGCCGGGGAGACGTGTGCATGGTAAAATAAAGTCTATTGGGATGGAAATAAGAGAATCAAAAGAACGGGCTGATGTAGAAGAAGTTTTTCGTAAAAAAGGAGGCACAAAGTGGAAGAAGAGAAACTGGAAAGAAGCATCAGAAAATCAGAGATTCCCGGACTTACGAGGGAAGAGGAGGAAGCACAGCTTGCGAAGGTGATCGGGATTGCCGAGCAGAATCTGGAACAGGCGAAGGCGGATATCCGGCTGGCGAATGAGGACCTGGCGGATCTGATGGAGACGTACGACGCAAAAGAGGCGGAAGGCCTGGCGCTCTGGAACAACGCGACGGCGAAGCTGAATGCGTACCAGCACGGCATGGCGCGGCTGGAAAAAGCGAGAAAGAAGCCGTATTTCGGGCGGATTGACTTTCAGGATCCGCGGCTTTCGTTTTTAGAGTCCTATTACATCGGGCGCGTCGGCATTTCCGATGAGAAGGCGGAACCGGTTGTGCTGGACTGGCGGGCGCCGATTTCCTCCGTCTATTATGAGAACAGCACCGGGCCGTGCAGCTATACGGTGAGTTCAGAGGGTACTTTTTCGATTGATCTGAAAAGAAAGCGGACGTATGAGATTGAAAATGACCATCTGAAAGACTTTTTTGATTCCGATGTGGTAGCGAACGATGAGCTGCTGACAAAGTATCTGGCGAAGAACAAAAAAGCGGTGCTCGGTGAGATCATTGCGACGATCCAGCAGGAGCAGAACCTCATTATCCGCAGATCCCCGAAGACGAATCTGATCGTACAGGGCGTGGCTGGCTCCGGAAAGACGACGGTGGCGATGCACCGGATTTCGTACATCCTCTATAATTACGAGGAGGACTTCCGGCCGGAGGATTTCTATATCATTGGAAGCAACCGCATTCTGCTGAACTACATTACCAGCGTTCTGCCGGAACTCGATGTGTACGGCATCCGTCAGATGACGATGGAGCAGCTTTTCATCCGGCTTCTGTATGAGGACTGGGACGAAGAAAAGTACATGGTACACACCATCGACCGCGCGGATGAGAAAAACAGCATAAAGGGCGGAAGCGGCTGGTTTTTCGATCTGGAAAATTTCTGCCGTACGTACGAGGCAGAGCAGATTCCGCGGGAGCCGGTGCGGCTGGAAAAAAACGGGAACATTGCTTCTGGACGCCGAGTATATTGATAACTATTGCAGGGAGCAGTCCACACTTTCCATGGAAGGAAAGATGTGCATGCTGAACGAGATCCTGCTGGCAAAATTTGAGAACGAGGTTTCGGGAAAAGAAGTGACGTTTCCGGCGCGCGGAAAAAAAGGCGCTGAAGCGGAAATACGAGAAATATTTTGGAGATGGAAAATGGCGGGGATCCATTTTGATCTCTATTTACAGTTTCTGGAGCAGCAGGAGGAGAAAGGAAAAGCGGTGGAAGTGCCGGAAAACTCCTTTGATGTCTATGATCTGGCGGCGCTGGCATACCTCTATAAGCGGATCAAGGAAAACGATCCTGTGCGCGAGGCGAGCCATGTGGTCATCGACGAGGCGCAGGATTTCGGGATGATGGCGTACCAGGTGCTTCATTACTGTCTGCGTGACTGTACGTATACCATTATGGGAGATACGTCGCAGAATATCCAATTTTTTCCTACGGCCTGAACGACTGGGAGGAGCTGAAAAAGCTGATTCTGACCGGCACGTACGATGCGTTCGGCGTTCTGCGGAAGAGTTACCGGAATACGGTGGAGATCTCCGATTTTGCAAACGAGATTCTGCGGCATGGGGACTTTGCGATCTATCCGGTGGAGCCGGTGCTGCGGCACGGAACGGCGGTGCGGAAAGAAGCATTTGACGATGAAGCGGCGCTGCTCGCCGCGGGTGTTCAGACAATCAAGACATGGCAGGCGCAGGGATATGAGACGATTGCCGTTGTATGCCGGGATGAGGCAGAAGCGGCGGATACGGCGCGGAAGCTGAAACAATACGTGCCGGTTGTGGAGGAGGATCTCGAGACGGCAGAGTTCGGCGAGGGCGTGATGGTGCTCCCGGTGGCATATACGAAAGGTCTTGAGTTCGATGCGGTGCTGCTTCTTGATCCGACGGAAGAAAAATATCCTGAAAATGACGGACAGGTAAAGCTGCTTTACGTGGCGGCGACGCGTGCATTGCATGAGCTGGCCGTACTGTATACCGGAGAACTGACGGGAATTCTTGCAAAGGAAGCGCCGAAGGGCCGACACAATCAGGAATTTGCCATGGAGACGCTGACGAAGGCGAAAGAGTATGAGAAGGTTTCGCTGACGCAGAAGGAGGCGCGTGAGGAGAACCGCGCGATCGGCATTCAGGAGATGGACGAGCGGAACAGCCATGGACCGAAACGGATTGTGATCAAGCCGGAGCAGAGGCCGGGAATGGCGCCTGGAAATACAAGCACGACCGGAACAGCGGTGATGGCAAAAGGCAGTACGGCAACGCGGAGGGGTGCGGCAGAAACGGGAGAGAAATTGCCGCAAAGACAATGCAGCAGCGTGCACCGGAAGGGGTGTCATCTATTTTTGCTGGTGCGGCTTATCATGGAAAGGCAGGCGGCAAAGCGCCGGGAAGCAGACGGAGTGCAGGAACACAGACAGAAATGCAATATGGAACGGGCACGGCCGGAGTGCAGAGTGCAAAAAGACCGGGCGGAGCAGGTATGGTACCAGGAGAAGCCGAGAAGACGGAGCGCCTGAATACCTCACCTTACGCTTTCGGTGCAATCCCGGAAAACGAGCTGACTGCGCATCAAGGGCCATTCGAAGATCAAGTGTGCGGTGAAATGGGCGAAGAAAGGAAAATCGGCGGTTGAGATTGCCAGCATGTACGGCATCTTACGCATCACCCCGATCACGCCGGAGGTGATCCGCATCAGTTTCGTAAAGGGTGTGACCGCAAAAGTGCAGGACACGTACTGGAAGCCGAAGGCAGATACCGCGTTTCCGTGGAGTGCGAAAGAATCGAAGACGGCGGTGCTGGTCGAGACGGAAAAGCTGCGCGTCATGGTAGAAAAAAAGGACGGCGCGGTGCAGTTCCTGACGCCGGACAACAAACCAATCCTTTCCGAGAAGCGTGACGAGCCGCGCATGATCGACGGCGGCATGACATGGACGTTCTTCGACTGGAGCGGTTCCGAAAAGCTGAAAGCAAAAGGCATTCTTTCGACCGAGTGGCTGGATCTGACCGCGAAGGCGCGCTACGTCTCTTTTGGCGGAAAGCAGGCGCGGATGCCGCTGCTTGTTTCGAACCGCGGCTACGGCATTGCGGCCGCCGCGTCCCGTACGGCACTGCTGTGCAATGTACGGACGTTTGGAACGTATCTTCACACCGCAGGGGACGGACAGATTGATTATTACTTCATTCTCGGAAAAGACCGGGAGGAAATTGTAAAACAGTATAAAGAGCTATAAAAGGAGCAGACATTTTATGAAAACTCTGGTAATTGCAGAAAAACCATCCGTGGCACGCGACATTGCGCGCGTACTGGGGTGCAGCAAAAAAGAAAACGGAGCGCTGGCGGGAAACAAGTATATCGTTACCTGGGCGCTCGGCCATCTGGTGACGTTAAAAGATCCGGAAGACTATGACAAAAAGTATAAGGAATGGAATATGGCAGTTCTGCCGATGATGCCGGAAAAACTGCAGATCAAGGTCATTCCGCAGACGGGAAAACAGTACCATGCGGTGGCGACACAGCTTGCGCGGAAAGACGTGAATGAGATTGTCATTGCAACCGATGCCGGACGCGAGGGTGAGCTGGTGGCGCGGTGGATTCTCGACAAGGCACATAACCAGAAGCCGTGTAAGCGTCTCTGGATTTCCTCTGTGACGGACAAGGCGATCCGTGAGGGTTTTGCCAATCTGAAGGATGCGAAAGAGTACGACAATCTCTACCGCGCTGCCGTTTCCCGTGCCGAGGCGGACTGGCTCGTCGGCATCAATGCGACGCGGGCGCTGACCTGTAAATACAATGCACAGCTTTCCTGCGGCCGTGTGCAGACGCCGACACTTGCCATGATCGCACAGCGCGAGCAGGAAATCCGTGAATTTGTCCCGAAACCGTATTACACGGTGACGGCCGCGGCGGGCGGTGTGGTCTACACCTGGAAAGATGAAAAATCGGGCGGTACAAGAATCTCTGATCCGGAAAAGGCAAAGCAGATCGCAGAGAAGGCAAAACGGTATCCGCTTGTCTTACAGAACGTAGAAAAGAAGAAAAGCAGAAAGAAGCGCCATTGCTCTACGATCTGACGGAGCTGCAGCGCGATGCGAGCGCACGGTTCGGCTATTCGGCAAAACAGACGCTGAATCTGATGCAGAGCCTCTATGAGACCCATAAAGTCCTTACGTATCCGCGGACAGATTCACGGTATCTGACGGAAAGATATCGTGCCGACGTTAAAAGAGCGGCTGGATGCGGTCAGCATCGGCCCGTACAAAGCACTGGCCCAGCAGGCGAAGCGCAGTCCGCTGAACGGAAAGCTCTCCTTTGTCAATGATGCGAAGGTTTCCGATCACCATGCCATTATCCCGACGGAGCAGTACGTGCAGTTATCCGCACTCTCGAACGAGGAGCGCCGCATTTATGATCTTGTTGTGCGCCGTTTTCTTGCGGTACTGCTGCCGCCGTGTGTATATGAAGAGACGGTGATCCAGGCTTCCATCGAAAAGGAATGCTTTACTGCGCGCGGAAAGCGCATGGTCGAGAAAGGCTGGCAGGAGGCGTACGAGGATAACCGGTACGACGAAGAGGATGAGGCGAAAGAAGAGGTGCGGGAGCAGAATCTGCCGCTTCTGGAGGCAGGCATGAAGATCGGGCAGCCGAAGATCAGTCTCCGCGAAGGAAAGACAAAACCTCCGGCACGCTTCACGGAAGGCACGCTGCTCTCCGCGATGGAAAATCCGGTCCGCTACATGGAAAACCGCGACAGCAGCCTGGTAAAAACGATCGGTGAGGCGGGCGGCCTTGGAACGGTTGCGACCCGTGCGGATATCATCGAGAAGCTGTTCCGCAGCTTTCTGCTGGAGAAAAAAGGCAATGAGATCTATCTGACCTCGAAAGCACGCCAGCTTCTGAAGCTGGTTCCGGCGGATTTGAAAAAGCCGGAGCTGACGGCAAGCTGGGAGATGCAGTTAAACGACATTGCAAAGGGAAAGAAGCGGCGCGATGTGTTTATGAAGGAGATCCGTAGCTACACGGTGGAACTGATCGATGAGATCAAGACGGAAGAGGGAACGTTCCGCCACGACAACCTGACGAACAAGAAGTGCCCGAACTGCGGAAAACGGCTGCTTGCGGTGAATGGAAAGAACGCAAAACTGCTCGTCTGCCAGGACAGAGAGTGCGGCTACCGCGAGACGGTTTCCCGCACGACGAATGCGAGATGCCCGGTCTGCCATAAGCGCATGGAGATGATCGGAAAGGGCGAGGATGCGACGTTTGTCTGCGCCTGCGGCCACAAAGAGCGCATGACAAAATTCCAAGAGCGCCGCAAAAAAGAGGGCGGCGGCGTGACGAAGCGCGATGTGGCAGCTTATATGAAGAAACAGAAAAAGAGGCAGAAGAGCCGGTGAACAATGCGTTTGCCGCGGCATTAAAAGGAATTAAATTATAAAAAAGGGAGCGAGTTCTGCCGAAAATCAAAAAACGGCGGAACCCGCTTCTTTTGTTAAAATCGTTGAGGAAAAGGTCAAAAAAAGTGATTGTTTTATGCAGAGTTATGCCGTAAAATAGAAACAAATGATATAAGAAACAGGAAAATTCTGAAAATAACAACAGGGAGGTTTTTCAATGAAACAGACAGATCTGGAAAAACTGCTGGCGGATATGTCGCTGAAAGAGAAAGTAGATCAGATGCTTCAGTTAAGCGGAGCATTTTACCTCGGGGATGAAAACAGCGTCCTGACCGGCCCGGCAAATGACATGGGAATCGGAAAAGAGGACCTGGAGATGGCCGGTTCCATTCTCGGTGCAGCCGGTGCCGATACGATGAAAAAACTGCAGGATGACTACATGGCAAAACAGCCGCATCACATCCCGATGCTGTTCATGATGGATGTCATTCACGGCATGAAGACCATTTTCCCGGCGCCGCTGGCGCAGGGAGCCACTTTTGATCCGGAGCTCTCCGGCGAGTGCGCGTCTGCAGCCGCAAAAGAAGCATCCGCGGCCGGACTTCACGTTACCTTTTCTCCGATGGTTGACCTTGTGCGCGATGCGAGATGGGGCCGCGTTGTGGAATCCACAGGCGAAGATCCGTACCTGAACAGCCGCTTTTCCGAGGCGATCGTAAAAGGCTTCCAGGGCGATGATTTAAAAACACCGGGAAAAGTTGCCTCCTGCATCAAACACTTTGCAGGCTACGGCGGAGCAGTCGCAGGAAGAGATTACAACACCGTAGAGCTCTCAGAGCATACCTTCCGTGAATTCTATCTTCCGGCATACAAAGCAGGCATTGATGCGGGCGCAGCGATGGTGATGACATCATTTAACACGATCAACGGCGTTCCGGCGAGCACCAACAAATGGCTGATGCGCGATATCCTGCGCGGCGAGATGGGATTTGACGGCGTGCTGATTTCTGACTTTGCAGCCATTCTGGAAACCGTTGCCCACAGAAGCTCGAAAGATGCCGCCGATGCAGCGAAAAAAGCGCTGGAGGCAGGCGTGGATATTGATATGATGACATCCGTTTACGCCGCAAACCTCTGCCGTCTCGTAGAAGAAGGTGAAGTGGACGAGCATCTGATTGACGAGTGCTGCCTGCGGATTCTTGAGCTGAAAAACAAACTGGGACTGTTTGAAAATCCATATAAAGATGCGGATGCCGAGAAAGAGAAAGCATACAACCTCTGCCCGGAGCATCGTGCACTGGCGAAAAAAGCAGCGGAGGAATCCTTCGTCCTGCTGAAAAACGACGGTGTACTGCCGCTCGACACTGCGAAAAAGATCGCATTTATCGGCCCGTATACCAACAATCATGAAATCAAGAGCAGCTGGTCCTTCACCGGCGACAGCAAGGACTGCGTGACGATTCAGGAAGCAGCCGAGAAAGTATTCGACGCATCACGCACCACGTATGCAGAAGGATGCCCGGTTATCGGAAACGATGTGGAGCTGATCGGATTTACCGAGACGACACCGAAAAAATACAGTGAGGAAGAGCTTGCTGCCATGGAGCAGAGCGCACTACAGGCAGCAAAAGAGGCCGATCTCGTGGTCATGCCGATGGGTGAGCATTATCTGCAGAGCGGCGAGGCGACCAGCCGTGCCATGATCGATGTGCCAGAGATCCAGATGGAGCTGTTCCACAAAGTGCTGGCCGTCAACCCGAATGTGGTTGTCGTTCTGTTCAACGGCCGCCCGCTGGATCTGCGAGAAATTAGCGTTAAAGCAAAAGCCATTCTCGAGGTATGGTTCCCGGGAACCGAGGGCGGAAGCGCTGTTGTGGATGTTCTGACCGGAAAGAAAAATCCGTCCGGCCATCTGCCGATGAGCTTCCCGTACTGCGTGGGCCAGGCACCGGTCAGCTACAACGAGTATTCCACCGGAAGACCGAATCTGCCGGGCATGAAAGAGCGGTTCCGCTCCAAATATCTCGATATTCCGAACGCACCGCTGTATCCGTTTGGTTACGGACTTTCCTATACCACGTTTGATATTTCCGCGGTAACACTGGATCAGAACGAGATGGATAAAAACGGCAGAATTGCAGCGCATGTGACCGTGAAAAATACAGGTGATACGGCTGGCTGTGATGTTGTACAGCTGTACATCCGTGATGATTATTCCGATGTGGTTCGTCCGGTGCGAGAGCTGAAAGGCTTCCGAAGAGTAGAGCTTGCTCCGGGCAAAGAGCAGGAAGTGACCTTCTATATTACCGAAGAAGATCTGCGCTGCTACCGTCTCGACGGAACCTTTGGAAGCGAGCCTGGAACGTTTACCGTATTTGTCGGTGACAGCAGCACGACGGAAAACAGTGCGGTATTTACACTGAAATAAATGCAGCAGGAAAAAGGAGAAAACATTATGGAGAAAACAACGAAAAACGGAATCCACCAGCATCACACAGGCAGGCGGAAAAACGATTGACCTGGGCGGAGGAGTCCGGTGTAAAGGTATTGGAAAAAGATGGATATTACTTTAAAGATCTTGCAAAAACCGGCGAACTGCTGCCGTACGAGGACTGGCGTCTTTCCGATGAGGAGAGAGCGGCAGACCTTGCGGGTCGTCTTTCGATTGAAGAGATTGCAGGCCTTATGCTGTACTCGCCGCACCAGGCGGTACCGCCGATGCCGGGCGGACCATTCCAGGGAACGTTTGACGGAAAAACGTATCTCGAATCCGGCAAAGAACCGTATGCGATTTCCGATCAGCAGAAAGAATTTCTGGAGGACGAGCACATCCGCCATATCCTGCTGACGAACGTGGAAAGCCCGGAGATTTCCGCAAAATGGAGCAATGAGCTGCAGAAACGGGCAGAGACACTGCCGTATGGTATTCCGGTCAACCTCTCCTCCGATCCGCGGAACGGAGCAAAGGATTCCGGCGCGGAGTTCAAGAGCGGCGGAAGCGAGATCAGCAAATGGCCGGAGGGCGTTGGTTTTGCAGCCTGCTTCGATCCGGAAGTAGCCGGACAGTTTGCAAAGGATGCCTCCCGTGAATACCGGGCACTCGGCATCACAACGGCACTCGGACCGCAGATCGACCTCTGCACCGAGCCGAGATGGATGCGCTTTGTCGATACGTTAGGCGAAGAAGTGGAGATGTCCAAAAAGCTTACCAAAGCGTACTGTGACGGTATGCAGACAACGGAAGGGGAAGCAGACGGCTGGGGAAAAGACAGCGTCAACACGATGGTCAAACACTGGCCGGGCGGCGGCACCGGAGAGGCCGGACGCGATGCACACTATGCATTCGGACAGTTTGCCGTTTATCCGACCGGAAATTTTGAGGAGCATTTAAAACCGTTTACCGAGGCAGCCTTCCACCTGGACGGACCGACCGACTGCGCATCCGCGGTTATGCCGTACTACACCGTATCCTACGGCGTGGACAAGAAAAACGGCAAGAACGTCGGAAACTCCTACAGCGAGTACCTGATCAAGGATCTGCTGCGCGGAAAATATGAATTTAAAGGCATTGTCTGCACCGACTGGGGCATTACCCAGGATCCGGAGAAGACGATTGAGGGATTTGGAAGCCGCTGCTACGGCGTGCAGGATATGACCGAGGCAGAACGGTGTCTGCTGGCGATCACAAACGGCGTTGACCAGTTCGGCGGAAACAGCAAGTCCGGTCCGATTGTCGAGGCATATAAGATCGGCTGTGAGAAATACGGCGAGAAAGCGATGCGTGAGCGCATGGAGCTGTCCGCCAAACGTCTTCTGATCAACATTTTCCACTGCGGCTTGTTTGAGGACCCGTATCTTGATCCGGAAGAATCCGCAAAGATTGTAGGATGCGAAGAGTTCTGCCGCCATGGCTATGAGGCACAGCAGAAATCCATCGTCCTGCTGAAAAACAGTGCGAAACACGCACCGGAAGGACAGAAGGGTGTGCTGCCGCTGAAGAAAGGTTTGAAGGTTTATATTCCGGAGAGAAAGATCGGACCGTCCAAAGCGTTCTTCCGCATCGATCTGCCGGCAAAAACCGAAGATCCGCTGCCGGATGGACTGCCGTCCAAGTACGGTACACGCGTGGCATCACCGGAGGAGGCCGATGTGGCGCTGGTATTTATCGAAAGCCCGGCATGCAACCCGTATTCCACCGAAGATCTTGCGAACGGCGGCAACGGCTATCTGCCGATTACACTGCAGTACCGCCCGTATACGGCGAAAAAAGCGCGTGAGGTGAGCATTGCCGGCGGTGATTTCCGCGAGAATTTCACGAACCGCAGCTATCTTGGAAAGACAAACACTGCCTACAACGAGTCTGATCTCGACAATATTCTCGAATGCCGCCGCGCGATGGGCGACAAGCCGGTGATCGTCTGCGCAACCGTCAACAACCCGATGGTGATGCATGAATTTGAAGCCGAAGCCGATGCGATCGTCGCAGAGTTCGGTGTTTCGAGAGCCGCTGTGCTCGACGTTGTCTTCGGCGGTTACAACCCGACCGGCCGTCTGCCGATCCAGATGCCGAAGGATATGGATGCGGTTGAGGAGCAGAGCGAGGACCGTGCGTTGGATATGGAAACCTATATTGACAGCGAAGGACATAACTATGACTACGGTTATGGCATGAATTACGAAGGCGTTCTTCCTGCATGGAAAAAGTAAAAGAATAACAGAAAACCTGATCGGCACCGGGACCGCGTGTGTTTCGGTGCCGATATTGGAAACAAAAGACAGAATAAGGAGGACTTAAAAAGAGATGATTGTTCCAAAATATTTCGAAGATTTCGATCACCTGCATGTGAATACCATGCCGAACCGTGCCTACTACATTCCGGCATCCCGCCGCATGGAGGATCTGGTGGAGAACCGGGAGGCGTCGGACCGCTTTTTCCTGCTTTCCGGCGACTGGAAATTCCGCTATTTTACCAGTGTTTACGATGTAAAAGAGGAGTTTTTCGCAGAAGGATACGACACTTCTGCATTCGAGACGATTCCGGTGCCGTCCGTCTGGCAGAATTATGGCCATGACCACCATCAGTATACGAATGTCCGCTACCCGTTCCCGGTGGATCCGCCGTATGTGCCGTATGAGAACCCGTGCGGTGCGTACGTGAAAACGTTCGAGTGGAAAAAACAGGAGGAAGCACCGAGGGAATTCCTGAATTTTGAGGGCGTGGATTCCTGTTTCTACGTGTGGATGAACGGCAGCTTCGTCGGCTACAGCCAGGTGTCTCATTCTACGAGTGAATTTGATGTAACAGACTTCTTAAAAGATGGCACCAACACCATCGCCGTACTGGTGCTGAAATGGTGCGATGGAAGCTATCTCGAGGATCAGGACAAATTCCGCATGAGCGGCAATTTTCCGCGATGTCTATCTGCTTGCAAGACCAGAAAAAGGCATCCGCGATTACTTTGTAAAGGCAGCGCCGGACGCATCGTACCAGAATGGAGAAGTTTCGATTGCGATTACCTGGAATGACGGGGAACCGCAGGAAGGAACGGCAAAGCTGTTTGATGCAGAAAATCATCTTGTGGCAGAGGCAGCGTTTGGCGGCGATACGGTTCAGATGCATGTAAAAGATGCACATCTGTGGAATGCCGAGGAGCCGTATCTGTATACGCTGGTGCTGGAGACGGCGGGTGAGGTGATCACGGATCATGTCGGCATCCGTGAGATCCACGCGAAGGACGGTGTGCTGTACCTGAACGGCGTGAAGATCAAATTTCACGGAGCAAACCGCCACGACAGCGATCCGGTGACGGGATTTGCAATCAGCCTTGCACAGATCAAAAAAGATCTGAAGGTAATGAAAGAGCACAACATCAATGCGATCCGGACCAGCCATTACCCGAATGCGCCGTACTGTTATCAGCTTTATGACCGTCTCGGTTTTTATGTCATCGATGAGGCGGACAATGAGAGCCACGGCACAGAGGCAATTTATGCGGATTACACGAGCTGGGAAGAGTATGCGAAGAACTGGAATAAACTAATTGCGAACAATCCGGTATTTACCGAGGCAACCGTAGACCGCACACAGCGTTGCGTAGAGCGCGATAAAAACCGCCCGAGCGTTGTCATCTGGTCGATGGGAAATGAGTGCGCATACGGCTGTACCTTCGAGGCGGCCTTAAAGTGGACGAAGGAATTTGATCCGACGCGTCTGACGCACTATGAGTCGGCACGGTATGTGGATGATCCGAAGAAATACGATTACAGCAACCTCGACCTCTACAGCCGCATGTATCCATCACTCGAGGAGATCAAAAAAGAACTGGTGGAGTACGGGGATAAGCCGTATATCATGTGCGAATACTGCCATGCGATGGGCAACGGCCCGGGAGATCTTGAAGACTACTTTGAACTGATCCACAGCGAGGAGAAGATGTGCGGCGGCTTTATCTGGGAGTGGTGCGACCACGCGATTGATATGGGAAAAACGATCGAGGGAAAGAAGATGTACGCGTACGGCGGCGACCACAACGAGTATCCGCACGACGGCAACTTCTGCATGGACGGACTTGTTTATCCGGACCGCACACCGCATACGGGACTGATGGAATTTAAAAACGTGTATCGTCCGGTGCGCGTGACGGGATATGATGCCGAAAAGGGTACACTGACCATCAAAAACTATATGAATTTTGTGAATCTGAAAGATTACGCTGTGCTCGGCTATGAGGTGCTTGTGGACGGCGAAGTGACGGAGAGCGGCAAGATTACAGATGAAGCACTGCTGGAGCTTGCGGCAGGCTGTGAGAAGACGATTCCGCTTGCCATTTCCGTGCCGGAGCAGGGAAAATGTGCGCTGAAGGTTACCTGGTATCAGAAACAGGCCACTGAGGTGCTGCCGGAGCAGTTCGAACTGGGATTTGAAGAAGTTCTGGTGAAAACGAAAGACAATCAGAACCAGAAGGCAAAAAGAGATGATGAAGCGCCCGGAGGGAACGGCTTCGTTTGGATGGAAAGAGGACGATCATTATCTGACGGTATCGACGGAACAGTTCAGCTATACCTATAATAAGTTCACCGGCCTGTTCGAGAAAATGTGCTATGCCAACCAGAATCTGCTCGACCGTCCGATGGAGCTGAACATCTGGCGTGCGCCGACAGACAATGACCGCAATATCAAGAATACCTGGATGCGTGCTCAGTATGACCGTACCGTGACGCGGGCGTATGAGACAACGGCAAAAGAAGAAAACGGCTGCGTGGAGATCGAGACAAGCTATTCGATTTCGTCTCCGGCTCTGCAGCGGATCCTTGCAGGTGTGATCAAATGGACAATTTACAGCGACGGAACGACCGATGTCCATGTAGAAGCAAAGAAAGACCCGGTATTCCCGGTTCTGCCGCGTTTTGGCCTGCGCCTGTTCCTGCCGGAATCGTTTGCAGAACTGACCTACTGCGGCCTCGGCCCGGTGGAGAGCTACGTGGATAAGCACCAGGCAAGCTATCACGGCGTTTTCCACAGCACACCGGCAGAACAGCAGGAGGACTACATCCGCCCGCAGGAGAACGGCAGCCACTACGACTGCGATTATGCAAGTCTTGCCAGTGATCGTGCGGTATTGACGGCAGTGGGCGAGAAAACCTTCTCATTCCAGGCATCTATTTACACGCAGGAGGAGCTGACCGCGAAAGCCCACAACTATGAGCTTCGGCCGTGCGGAAGCACTGTTTTCTGCATCGACTACCGCCAGGCCGGGATCGGATCGGCAAGCTGCGGACCGATGCTGCTGGAAAATTCAGCTGAAGAAACCGAATCAGCTTCGATGTGCGGCTGAAACCGGAACTTCTGTAAAGTGTAGAATTTGAAAAATAAGAAAAGCGCTGTGCCC
>ENA-OQEL01000488-OQEL01000488.1-human-gut-metagenome-genome-assembly--contig:-NODE-488-length-14095-cov-7.982889_pt1 | contig 14095 bp, 13 predicted proteins | sample MGYA00242796_ERZ504637 | MGnify/ENA primary metagenome ERZ504637 (study PRJEB26092, sample SAMD00036306) | human gut metagenome | host: Homo sapiens | study: EMG produced TPA metagenomics assembly of... | reverse complement strand
AGGGTTAACGCTGGATATGGAGTATTCTTCTTTTTTATTGTACTTATCTATTTTCCTGCAAAGTTAACAATAATTTGCAGATATAAAGATTTTCATCTCTTTATTTTTCCAAGTGCAAATATAATAGAAAGGGCAAAAGCTTTCAAGTACCAGGCAATTTACAAAGCTTTTGCCCTTACAGGGCGCATTGTTGACTGCCATTATACCCAGGGCGATGCCCTGGGCTAAGAGCTTTTGGGCCTTCAGCCCGTACTTGAACCACATGCGAAAGTTCAGTTATTTTATTTCTACTTCATTGTTGAGGTTCGTCCAACCGTTGATGGTAGCTTCCAGATTCATCTTTGGCTGCATTTGGTTGTAGTTGAGTCGCAACTCATACTTTTCTCCAACCTTCATCGCCGGAGTGGTGATGTCATACTCTTGCAAGGTCCCGTTAGGCAGCAAGAGACGGAGATAAATATGAGAGGCGGAACTTCCCTGTATGGTCGGCATCAGCCGGATGACTTCTGATTGCAAAGTTGACTCAGTAGCCAAGATAGTAGGCATTTCCACTTCCGTTGGCTTTATGCTCGGCAATCCATATTCTCCATCACTATTCTTCTGTGTAGGGAACAGACACCAGGCTGCATCTAATGCCTTGCCACTCATCTCTGTACCTTTAGGTACATTCTCTATGATGATGGTCAGTTCGGCAAGCACGCTTTTAACAGGATTCTGTACCACATAGTTGCCTTCCTTGTTGTCAATCCTCACGTCGGTCACTCCGAAATAAGCATTATGGTTCACATCCTTAGGATTGGTCAAGCCTATCTGGATATTGTTCCAATTAGTCAAAGCCCTGGTCTGGTCAGTGGTGAAGAATGGCTCTATGAGATTGGTAATAGCCAATATCTGATAATGCCCTTCAGGAAGAGCGAAGCGTTGGCTTGCCACCTCCTGCGCACTGCCATAATGTTTTTCCTCTACTAATGAACCGTCATCGGCATTGAATATCCAGAGTTTCACGTCCTTCACTTCCGTACCTTGGTCGGCTTCATCCGCCCAAGTGAGCGATACTGACAAACCACCCTCATCCTCACCATCATGAACATTATGGTCGCAACTTGCCAACAGGCATGGGACGCATAACAGCACCCATAACCAAATATTAAATCTTCTTTTTGCTTTCATTTTCTATCTTATTTTATGGGTTACTGATGATTGTCTTTAGTCTCTACTCGGCGAGCCTTATCCGCATCTGGGGTGTCATCACTACCATTTCCTATGGCAGTAATGCGATTAGCCTCTATGCCATTCTTCACAAGCCAAGTCTTTACGGCTTCTGCACGCTGGCGAGATATACGTTTATTGACAGTCACGCTGCCTTTTGTGTCACACCAACCTGTTACCGTCACCTTCATGTTCGGATTCTCTTTCAATGTTTTGAGAATATCATTCAATTTAGTCTCTTCATTTTGTTGGATGTCGATACTATTGAAGGTGAAATATATGACAGGGAAAGTCACCTTTGCAGATTCTTTTATGTCTTGTTCAGCAACTTTTGTTTCTGCCTTATCCACAGTTTCTTTCAGATTGACCTCCTCCGAAGAAGTTGGTTCCTGTTGTAGAACCTCCTGTTGTGGAACTGATGGAGTTTCTGCTACCTTGTTCTTCTTTTTAGAGAGGTTAATCCCTAATCTTACTCCACTTTCCCACACGAAGTTGTTCTTATGCAGATGCTCCGGCATTCCGTCCATACGTTCGCCAGTAAGACGGGTCAAACCAGAATAGATGCCCAATTTCAGACATGAGGTCAGTTGATAGCCCACCTGCAAGTCTGCACCATAACCCAAATGCCAGTTGGTAGAGCCTTTCATTACCTTAGCATCATCGGCTATAGTCTGGATATCAGCCTTGGTAGTTACTGCATATATATGAGGTGAAACTGCCAAATCCCATCGGCTGTTAGCTGTTTGATGGAACAGTCCAAGGAGATTGATATTCACTCTTGCCCCATACCAACCCATCCTGACATGGCTTTTCAGATTGGCATATTCCCAACTGTCCATGCCTAAGACACCAGCCTTGTAAAGCATACCGTCGCTACCCAACCAATAGTTACGTTCTACGCAGCAGTCTTGTGCAGACAAGTTCATTTCTCCATACTTAGCAGATAACTCTGCCGAGAATATGGAGTTGAAACGATAGCCCCCATATAAGCCAGCAGCCCAACCGAGGTGCGTCTTGTCATGTCCGAAACTTGAGAAAGTAGAGAAACCGAAAGGCATTCCACCCTCTACTCCGACGTACCAGCCTTGCGATGGGATAAGTACATCTTTTCCTTCTTCAGCTTTCATTGTGGAAAGCGGAAACACTGATGCAAGTATTGCAATCAGCAATCTAATCCGTATTGTCAAATAATTTGCCATATTATTTCGTTTATATTAAATCGTAAAGATAAGGAGTTTTCTCCTAATAATCAAAATGGATGACTACCATGAAGCCTTTTGTTTCATTCTAACCGAAACTCACTCTAAGAAATACAAGAGGTTTGTCAGGGAAATTAAAATGAAAGCCAACAGCAGAAAGATATAAAAACGTTCTCTCTTGATGAAGTCACGAAAGCTATAGCGAGCCTTCCAATGATTCTCAAGATACATCCTGTAGTCATTTATCATGGCATATCCTAAGATCATACATAATATGAGTATAAACGCCCCAATGATGATCAGGGCTAATTCTATCCTTGGTATGGTTTCTATCATTTCTTTCATGTCGCAAATATAGTGTTTTTCATCCGAAAAAGGTGTCGCATTCCTATGTTCAGGTGTCTACTTCCTATGTTTTAGGTGTCTACTTCCTATGTTTTAGGTGTCTACTTCGTAGGAATGCGACACCTTTTTGGCTGTTTTTTGTAGAAAATTTTGCTTTTTCTTTGGTACTTTACGAATAAAAGGTTATGCTCAATTTGAACCATTTTGTGCTGCTTCTGTAGGAGAACAGTCTTCTTTTGTCTTGAAGATTCGGTAAAGATGCGTGCGGCAAGAGAATCCACACTCGGCTGAAATGATGTCGTTGCTATAATCTGGATATTCCAACATCATCTTTTTGGCAGCATTGAGACGTATCTCGCTGAGCCATATTCGGAAGTTAGAATGCAGGCATTGATCGAAAAACAGGCTCAATTCGTTCTTTGATATACAAAGTGTACGAGAAAGCGTCAACATATTCACATTACAATCCTTATAGCCCAAATCCATACACCATTGGTCAAGACTGTTTTGGATAAAGTTTCTGCGCTCATCAGATAATTGCTGTAAAGGTTTTTCTCCATTCGCCCCCCATATCGTTGAATATTCTCTTCTTTATCCAATAGTTCTTCTGTTGGAATATAACTGTTGCCGAGAGCGATAAACGTAAGGTTGAAGAACAACAAGGCAAGCAATACGGCTGGTCCTACTATAACCCACGCAAAAGACCACAATGATGGCAGCATAAATGCCACTACACATCAGTATCATCTCGCTTGTTTTCTCATCTTACATGCAGATGAGAGAGTGCCACAAAGAAGGCATTGACAAGCATGAATATTAAACATGCAAACTGGAGAAGAAATAAAGAGTCCATATTTATATTTGTAGTTATAGCTCGTTTGAATTTTTTCGGAAACGTTCTTGAAGTTCCGCCATTCTTTTCATAAGGGCGGAAAAGTCCAAAGACTCGCCATAGATGAAGCTACCCCTCATCTCATTGTAGCCTGCCTCATAACTTGGCAAGAGTGCGTCGCTTGGAACAATCTGGATGCTTTGTGGCAGTTCTTTGTCATAATCCACATACCCCACATGATAGAATTTGCGTCTGTGATTGACGATGTCTTCGTATAATGCCACATCGTTGAGAGCCACTTCTGCGTATGGAGTCTGCATCAGCTTTTCCAAATCGTAGAAATGACGTGTCATCCGATGGGTACGTGGCTCGGCTTTCTGATATTCCTCGCAGAGAAGAAATGCCTTTTCGAGGAAAGTGCGAGCAGGCGTAACCGTGCGAATGGTTTGAACCAAATCAGAGTCCACATCCTCACCATCGAATGCTTGTTCTACCAATGACGATATGCGTCTCATTTCAAAAGGCTCTTCCATAGACAAGACACTAATCTCAATTTTTACCGTTGGGGTGGCGTATGCAGCATTGCTTTGATAGAGCGAAGGATATTTGACGAAAATCACAGATGGGTCTTTGTCGTGAGGCACTTTGAGTGGTGTTCCATTTTCATCCAATACGTCATTGTCTCCAATAACCGTTACGGGAAGTCCCAATCTTTTTAACTCTTCCTTTAACTCAGACTTGAAGTCGCCAAGAATATAGTCCTGTGCCTTTTCTCGCAAATGGTGGATTTGCGTATTCGAAGTACAGTTGGCACAGGTGAGGTTCTTGTCATTCAAGAAGAAGTCTCTTGAAAGTGCAAGGTCAATGTCCTCACTGAAACGATTGATGATATTCCATCCCTTGCTAAGACTTGTACCACCTTTGAACAAGAGATACTCGCCTATGCTGGTATGGAATATGGCATAGAGTACAGCCGTTACCCACCAGTCCTTTTCGGCAGATGCCTCGTCTATCTGCTTTTCATCGCTGACAGCCTGTATCATCGCCTTGCGCTCATCTATTGTAAAATCTATCCATTTGCTCATAATGCCTTGTCTTTCATGTTTCGTCTGATAATATTTCTCATCCATACAGGAGCCAACAGCAGGTCGTGCTCTATAGTCTCCGTTTCAGGATTTTCCGCCAACAGCTTGGAAATTTGCTTCTCATCCTCATCAGTTATGTTGTTTTCGCCAATACTGCGAAGTGCCTGTACAAGATCACGCATCAACACGCCTTTAAAAGCAAAGTTTCTTGGAGCACCATGCTTCAATACGACCATGCGCTTACCCATAGAGAGTTTTCTGCTTGAACCTGTCGTAAGGAAACTCGTTGTCATAGGCACCTGTGTAGAGAAACCCAATTGGTTGGCTGCTGTCACTCCAGTGGGAATAATCACCGCCTTGTCTCTCTTGGCTATTTCTGATGCTAATTCAGAGGCAGAAGGGTACAGTATGCCAAAGCGAGTCTTGCGTGCCTTGACATACACACCTTTTGATATTCGGGAGATAATCCCCTCCTTCTCGAATATCGCCAGTAGCTTGGTGACGTATTCCACATCATACTGCGGAAAGGATGACACGAAGAACACCTCCCCGAACTTACAATGTGCTATCTTGCTCTTAATTTTGTTTACTACAGCTTCTTGCATAGCTTTACTATTTGATTTTTGGTCGGAATCATTGCAAATATTTCCGACTGCAAAGGTAAGTTTTTTATACCGTAAAGCCATACTTATACTCTATATTTTATAGATTATTATACAAATATTATCTTAGAATTTTATGTCAAGCATGAATATTAACGTAAAAAGTTCTAATTTCCATGTTTTTCTCCTTGCAAGCTGTGCGAGATTCACCTCTTAACATAAAGCCTTGAAGTACCTCGAACCCCAAAAGTGAAACAAGGATTTCAAGTCTTCACGGTACTTGTCACCAATAGGCAATCGCTGACGGTGATTCGCTTGCATCCCATACCGCAACTAATCAAGAATACATCGGTTGGATACAAACACTCGTTTGATGCTTTCATTTCTGTTCTCATAATATAATTTTGTTTGAGCACCTCACGATTGACGCAAAGGTACTTCAAACCATGAAAACAGGTAGCACGAAACCACCACACTGCCATATCATCCACCCAACAGGTATCAAGACACGATGAAGGGTCTATACGCCCACCTTTTCATCGTGGCATATAGACCCTTGTCGTTTCCCGTGAAGTGCGGGTGACTATGTTTACTGGGCACCTTATACTCCTGCCCAGCTTAGGAGTTTATTAATCGTCTACACTAATAATTTCTGCAAATGTATAGCCAAGAAACTTTTTGCGTGCGCAGTCTTTTGTGTCCCAGTAGCTTTGTTCAGTTGGAAACCATACTGCTCCATTAAACTCCAGCGTAGCTTGTCGTGAAGACAAATTCAGAGTAAGCCTTCCGGTATTACACTGATAAAATGGTTTTTCCCCTACAAGACGAAATGCACCGAAACTGAAAGTTCTCAAAGATGTGTCAGACGTGGACGGATACTCCGTCCACGCATGATTATTTATTTTGTTATATCAAAAGCTACATAATAATCTAGATTAGATTCTACTAAACCGTCATGGCCACTTCCACCATGAAGATACCAGCATCGTCCATCATCAGAACAATAATAATCAGCAGTAGAATCTTTTATTAGGCCTGCATCACATAAAAGTTTAAATTCTGCAAAGGTGACGAGCCGTCCTCCCATAGCCTTTGCTGCGGCTGCGGCTGCCTCTTTGTTTTTTTGCTCGCTCTTGTTTGGTCTTGCAGGCTACGATGGCAGAAGTGCCGGTAGAAGAGAGAACGATGCAGTCATAACTGCCGCTTTCGTTGACAAGTGTGTAGTCTCCATTAACATTCAGCCACTTACCTTCCTTGTCCGAAGTACTCCAGGTGGTATTGACATCTATAAGGAATTGCTGGTTGACCTTTGCGCCATACTTTCCTGTGATGTAAGTCTGATAGTTAGCTTGTACGGGTACATTACTTATCGTCTTTTCTTCTTCTTCATTGTACTTTGTAATGAACTTGTCAAGGTTTGCCTCATCCGCACTTGCCAACACGTAGAAACTGCCTATTTCCACAGGAGAATCGGTTGTCCCTTGTATTTTGTTTTCGATGGACAGTGTCTTGGTGTCAGATTCTGTCCCTGTTGTCGTTCCGTCTGCCACATTGAAGCTCGATGGGCGGCTATAAGTCACGGTCATGCTTCCAGGCTCCAACACATCGGTTTCCCTCAAAATTACTTTTGCTACAGCACGATTCAGCGTGACGTTTACCTGATTGCCATTGCTGACTTTAACCGATTGGCTTGCATAAAAAGCCTCGGCATTGGCATCTGCCTCAGTGCTTTTCAAGTCTTTCACATTTTTTAAGTCCGTTGCGTCATAGTTCGTACTACCATAGTCTGCCCAAAAAAGACACTTGTATGTACCCGGAGGCAACATGATGGTAAAGCTGTTGTTTTCGAAAGTTGTTTCCTGCTTTACTTCTGTCGTACCAGCCTCGTCATAGACAGCAACCACATAACGCAAGCCATCCACGGTAGCTCGTGTTTGGGGCTTCTCGTCGGTTGCGAGTGTGAAAGTCACCTGTTGTACTGTGTTGTTTCCCTTGTCGGTAAACAACTCCTCGTTCTGACTGCACGATGCCAGCATCGCTGCGATGCCCAGCATCAAAAAAACTTTTTTAATCATTTTCTAATTGTAATTTACTTGTTACTTATTCTAATTGTAATTTACTTGTTACTTAAAACCACACATTGTATATTCCGCTCCATTCGGTATTTATGTCGATGCCGCCCTTGTTGATGCCAGCCGTAAGAAAATTGCCATACACTGTCGTAAGGTGGCTATTCCGGTAATTTATCTGAACACCCGAAGCACGACATAACGTGTTGCCTTGGTTGTCGGTTACGGTAACTGTAACATTGACAAGTGACTCTGTTCCATTTACCAACACCCAATCGCTGCCTACCAGGACCTCATTGTCAACATCATTATAATGAAGTGATACCTGCGAGTAACTTATACCACCTACGGCATCATTCGGTTTTCCTGTAGAAACATTAAATCCAGAGGGGAAATATCCCTCATACTGCACCTTTACCGTCAGATTCTTCAACGGGGGGTATATATCCGGCTTCGCTTCCATCAGCTTGCGGTAGGTTTCTACGTCATTGGCTATGAGGCGGTACTTTGCCAATGGGCGTTGGAGTTGCACATTCATTGTTGCGCCCTCTTCGGACAGCGTGATGTCACTTTTGTTATAGTACGCCGCATCCTTAGCATCGGTGTTCGCCGTGTATGGCTTCGTGACGATGGACACTGCTTTCAGGCTTTCCGTATGATAAAATGTGTCGGCAAGCGGATTGTCAGCGTGGGCATAGTCCGTCCACAGGCGCAGGTCGTAAGAGCCTTCTGCCAATTCAAGCTCCACGAGATATGTGCCGTCGGCTTGCGGGACGGGTGTCACGGCTTTGTGAAGCACCACGATGTCCGTGCCTGCCTTGCAGAGTTCTGCCACACACCTTATTATATTGGCGCTTCCGGCGGCACGAGTCTTGCTCTCCTCTGGTGTGTAATCCGGCAGTTTCGGGACGGGCAGCGTGAGCAGCAGACGGAGCGTGGACAGCGTGAAAACACCCCGCTGCAGGAAGACGGTGACAGGGCTGATGCCGTCCTCCGTCACATTCACCTCTGCTATGCCCGAAAGCAGGTTGGTCTCGTGGCTCATTTCCATCTCTAACCACTCGTGCAGGGCAGTGAGGGTGGAGGTCTCCGCCGCTTCTTCGTCCGCATTGATGACCACCGCTACCGTGTAGTGTCCGGCTTCCAAGGGATGCAGAACGGCAGCAATGCCCCGTGCGTCCGCATAGTTGTAGGTGGCGTAGAGGTTTCCCCCGTGCCGTAGATGTAGAGTTTGATTGCCCCGATGGGCACGTCTGGACATTGGGTGTTGTCGATGGTTACGGCCATCCCCCTCTCTCCCTCGTGCGGGTCACGATTGCAGGCTGTCAGCCACACGAACATGACCAGCGTACATATCTTCAGATAGATGTATCTTCTTTTCGTATTCATCGTCTTTGGTTCTACTTTATTTCTTTTTTCAGTCACGACACGGCTGCCCCATAGAGGAATGAACAAGCCATCTCATTTTTACAAAATTCATTTTCATATCTTTTGTTTTTGAATTAATAATTTCTTGTAAAAATAAATACTTTTGTGCGTTCTGTCGAATCTTACCACTATGTAACGGCATTATCCACCGAACGACACCTGTTCTCTCATTGCCATTATATATACTGTGATTCCCAGAATGACGACAAAAGTCAATCCGAGAAACAGATAGATATAGAATCTCTCCCTCTTGATGAAGTCACGAAAGCTATAGCGAGCCTTCCAATGATTCTCAAGATACGACCTGTAGTCATTTATCATGGCATATCCTAAGATCATACATAATATGAGTATAAACACCCCGATGATGATCAGGGCTAATTCTATCCTTGGCATGGTTTCTATCATTTCTTTCATGTCGCAAATATAGTGTTTTTCATCCGAAAAAGGTGTCGCATTCCTATGTTCAGGTGTCTACTTCCTATGTTTTAGGTGTCTACTTCGTAGGAATGCGACACCCATTTTAACGATTATTTTGTTAATAATCAGAAAAACGCTTGCTTTATGAAATATTATCTGTATCTTTGTACTGGGATTAAAAAGATTAAGATTATGGCTTCAAAGAGATATCCTTTGGGAATACAAACGTTCTCCGAAATCGTGAAGGGGAATTACTTCTATGCTGACAAGACGGCTATCGTCTATCAGTTGGCCCATTATGCCAAGTTTCATTTTCTGAGTCGCCCACGTCGATTCGGAAAATCCTTGTTTGTATCTACCCTCCAGGCTTACTTCGAGGGTAAGAAAGAACTGTTCAAGGGACTTGCCATCGAACAGATGGAGAAGGAGTGGACGGCATATCCTGTCATCCACCTGGATCTGAGTTGTGGTAAATATTATAGTTTGGAGAATACTAAAATCATATTAAATAATATCCTTAAAGTTGAAGAGCAGAAATATGGAATAGAAGTTCCTGAATCTGAGCGTGAAGGCTTTGGGGGGCGCTTTAGGGATATCTTGTTGGCTGCCACGGCTCAAACAGGTAAGCAAGTTGTTGTTCTCATCGACGAATATGATGCTCCAATGCATGATTCTGTCAGTGACGAAGAGTTGCAGAAGACCATCCGCAACATCATGCGCGATTTCTTTAGCCCCTTGAAGCAGCAAGAGGGAAACATTCGCTTTGTTTTTATCACAGGCATCTCTAAGTTTAGTCAGCTCAGCATCTTTAGTGAGTTGAACAATCTCAAGATTCTCACGTTGAAGGATGAATACAGTAGCTGTTGTGGTATCACCAAGAGTGAATTGACTCAGTATTTCCGTGAGGGTATCGAGGAGATGGCAGAGCATAATGGACTCACTTATGAGGAGACCTTGCGGCAACTCAAGCAGCATTATGATGGCTACCATTTCAGTATCAATAGCGAGGATATCTTCAATCCTTATAGTATTATCAATGCTTTGGACGACAAGGAGTTTAATAGCTATTGGTTTACATCTGGTACGCCTACGTTCTTGATAGAACTGATGCAGCAGAAGAATTTGGACATGCTCAATCTGGACGATTTGTGGATACAGGCATCACGTTTTGATACACCTACGGAAAGGCTTACTGATCCTATTCCTGTTCTTTTCCAAAGTGGCTATCTAACTATTAAGGGATACGAAAAAAATGGTAAATTGTATCATCTATGTTTCCCAAATCAAGAAGTAAGACAAGGTTTCTCGGAAAGTCTCGTCTGGTATTATACTGCGCAAGACATGAAAAGATATGATGCCATCGTGTATGCTTATTCCAAGAATGTGCTCGTCAATGACGACATGGGAGCCTTTATGCCTCACTTGAAGGCATTCTATGATAAGTTCCCATATACGATTATCAACAATAATGAGCGTCATTATCAAGCCGTGATGTTCACTATCTTTACCATGCTTGGCGAAGATGTGAAGGTGGAGCATACCACTTCGGATGGAAGAATAGACCTTGTGCTCAAGACGGACAAGAGTATCTTTATCTTTGAGTTGAAATATGAGAAGTCTGCTGATACCGCTATGGCGCAAATCAGCGGCAAGGACTATGCCAAGGCTTTTGCCGATGATGAGCGGAAGGTTGTGAAAGTGGGTGTCAACTTCTCTGAAGATCAGCGAAGCATAGAGGATTGGACGATAGAATAAATGACATCTTGAGGTTGATAAAACGCAGAATCCTGCCGGCATTACTGCCAACAGGATTTTTTTTTGCTACAGCTCTCAACTTAGAGTTCTGGTGGCAGCCTGTTCTTCTCTCCATTCGGCAGGCGTGCAACCCTCCTTGGTCTTGAAGACCCGATACAGATAGGTTCGGGCAGAGAAGCCACACTCGGCAGAAATGATATCATTGCTATAATCAGGATAATCCAACATCATCTTCTTTGCCGCATTGAAACGGATCTCGCTGAGCCATATTCTGAATGTAGACTGCATATACTGGTCGAAGAATATAGACAATTCCTCCTTGGAGATACTCAGTGTGCGGGAGAGGGTCAGCATATTCACAGCACAGTCCTTATATCCCAAATCAGCACACCATTCGTCAAGACGCTGCCGGATAAAGTCGATGCGCTCCTCTGACAGCTGTTGTAAAGTTTCTGTACCTGTCCTGCAGCTTTTGTCTTTGTTCAAACTTGCCCCCCCCAGATGGTTTCTGGTGTCCTGTTCTCACCGATGCGCTGATTTCCTCTTCTTTGTCCAACAGTTCTTCGGTTGGGGTATAACTGTTGCCGAGAGCGATAAACGTAAGGTTGAAGAACAGCAGGGCAAACAATACGATGGGACCTACAATATATAATAAAGTAGTGGAAAAGATGGCAACCGGCATAGCGAGAACTGCGAGCCAGAGAATAATGACACTGGTTCGGGAATATCTTACGTAAGGCAACATATCCGTTGCTACCATAGTCTCCAACAACTTCTTGCGCCTGATCATCTCGCGGATAATCATGAATATGCAATAGATGACACTTAGACAGAACAGAGCCAGCATCAGATAGAGCCCTTCTCTGATATACAGGCTATGATGAAGACTGATTTCCACGCAAAAGACAAGGAGAATGGCTGCATAAATACCACAGCACATCTGAATCATCTTCCTGAGGTTGGCACGGGTGGTTTCTATGTTGTAGATTCCCATGGAGATAAGCGAGAAACAAGGGGTATAGATGAGGATGTTGACGACCGCCCCTAAATTATCGTGCATGGCACGGAATCCGAAAACCATCTGCACCGCATATTGCATCGCCAATCCTATCATGGCGGCAACGATCATCCATCGTGAACGCTCATACCGCTTGTTCTCCCATCTCACTTGCAGATGAGAGACTGCCACGATGAAGGCATTGACGAGCATGAATATGAGACATGCAAACTGTAATAGATATAATGAGTCCATACGCTTCTTATCCTTACAAAATAAGTAATTATGCTTGCAAAGGTAAAATAATTATTTCAGAAAAAGGTACAATAAGGTCAAAATATTAATGAAAATACAAGAATGCTGTGTGCCTATTTATAGGGTTTCAAATAACCAAGAGAAGAAAAACTTATATAGAGACAAAAAAATCCCTGCAGCCCAAAATTGGAACCACAGGGAAACACCCCTTAGTGGGCGTTGACGGATTCGAACCGCCGACCCTCTGCTTGTAAGGCAGATGCTCTAAACCAGCTGAGCTAAACGCCCTTACTTCTTGTAAGCGGTTGCAAAGGTACGAACATTTTTTGTTTCCACCAAATTTTACGGCAACTTTTTTCATTTTTATTTCAAAAAAGACGCTTTCGGCCTTAGTTACTCCATCAAAGCATCATGAAACAGCAGAAGGAATGCTTATCATAAGGAAAAACACAATAGGCTTCGATGAACAACGAAATAGGCTTCGATGGACAATGAAAGCAATTGCGATGCCCATCGAAGCCTATTGCGTTTTTTAACGGAATCAAAAAAACAGCACAAATGGGACAGGTGGATTTCGCAAAAAATAAGAAAGGGTGCTTCCACGAAAGAAGCACCCTTATATTCTCTACTATGCGAGCTATGACAGCTCAACAATAGATATTACTCGACAACCTGTACGGTAGCACGACGGTTGAATGAGATAGGAGACATATCGTCAACACCACCATTACCCTTAGTTGTGATGTTAGCTCTCTTGACACCCATCTTAACCAACTCACCGGCAACAGTCTCGGCACGACCCTCAGACAACTTCTGGTTGATCTGCTCATTACCAGTAGCCTTGTCAGCATAACCGCAAACGAGCAAGTTAGAGTTGTTGGCAATAGCATACTTAGCCAAAGCATGTACGTTTACGAGGTCGTACTGTGAAGCTACGTTTGTCTTGTTGATATCGAAGAATACAGATACTGGAGTTGTAACGAATTCCTTAACAGTCTTAGGAGTTACAGTCTCAACTGGCTTCTGGTTAGCCAAGAGATCCTTCAGACGGTCGTTCTCTGCATTGGCATCATTCAACTTAGCATTGAGAGCATCGAGCTCTGACTGATGAAGAGCGTTGATTGCGTCAACATCTGGAGTCTTGTCCCAAGTAGACTTGCCAAGCTTGAAAGTCAAACCGATTTCAGCATAGAGGTTGTTGTCGTGAGAATCCCAACCGCGCTCACCGCCGCTGTAACCACCATCGATATCAGACTCGAAACGGTTCCAGCCTGCCTCAAGATAAACGTTCACCTTCTTAGCTACCTTCCATGTAGACTGAAGACCAACGCAGAGGTCCATAGAGTAGAGGTTGTGAGTCATAGTGCGACCGAAGCCACCACCAGCGAAAGGAATCACATTCCATACACGGTTCTCGTTATAGCCCAAAAGCAAGTTGCTGAGGTTGAACATTACCTGCTCGTTAACAACCCAATATCTGTTGAAGCTACCCTTAGTCTCTGTCTCAGGATCCCAAACGCGCTTGCCCCAGAAACCCTGAACCTTTGTACGCAAACCGAGGCCAGGAGTAAACCACTTACCTACAGCTACAGAAGCGCCTGCATTAGAACGGAACTTCTTGAAAGGACTTGTTGCAAAATTCTGACCATGTTCCTCACCTGAATACCACGCATTCCAGTCGGCACCTGCCTCGATAAACCAATTGCTCCAGAATGAGTTTGTAGCAACACTATACTGCTGAGTAGGTGTTGCATCCTGAGCGAAACCGCTCATTGAAAGACCAGCAAATGCCAGTTCAGCTAAAAAGCTTTTTACATAACAATTAAATTTTCAACTTCCTTATATATAATAGTATATTTAAAACTTTTGACTACTCTTTTTGACTGTATCACAATCTAC
>ENA-OQEL01000487-OQEL01000487.1-human-gut-metagenome-genome-assembly--contig:-NODE-487-length-14121-cov-2.647063_pt1 | contig 14121 bp, 14 predicted proteins | sample MGYA00242796_ERZ504637 | MGnify/ENA primary metagenome ERZ504637 (study PRJEB26092, sample SAMD00036306) | human gut metagenome | host: Homo sapiens | study: EMG produced TPA metagenomics assembly of... | reverse complement strand
CCAGATACATTTTTAACCATCTCGTCCATGGCGTTGATGTCGTCCTGACCATCGCAGTCGATGGAAATGGTAACATCGCAGGTGCCGCTGTGCAGTGCTTCCATCAAGCCTGCCAGCACGGCGTTCTGGTGGCCGCGGTTGCGGCTCTGGGAAATGCCGATGTAGTGCTCGTCCTGCGCGGCAAAACTCTGGATCAGTTCCCATGTCTTGTCTTTGGAGCCGTCGTTCACGAACAGCACCCGGCTCTTCTCGCTCACAAGGCCCTGTGCGGCAAGGCCGCTGATCTTTTCCAGAAACATGGGCGCTGTAATGGGCAGCACCTGCTCCTCGTTGTAGCAGGGGGATCACGATCCATAAAATCGGTTTTGACATATTTAATAATACTCCTATATAAAAAATAACAAGATGATGCCGCTGACGGTTACGGCCTTCCAGTGAAAAGAGTTTTAGAAAAATCCGTAGATTTTTCTAAAACTCAAATATAAAAATTAAAATTTCAGCTGAATACAGCCAAAGCGCACGCGGCGGCTATTCAAATGGTCACTGCACCATTTGCTTCAGTACCTCAGGCTCCAGCAGCTTGAAGCTGCTTTTGTAGGTGTCCAGCAGGCCGTCCCGCTGCATCTGGCTCAGCTCGCGGCTGAGGGCGCTGCGGTCACAGTTCAGGTAATCTGCCAGCTGGATGCGGGAGAACGGGATGCTGAAGGTCAGGCTGCCAGCCCGCTCGGCTTCACTGAGCAGATAGGCGCACACTTTGGCCCGCAGGCTTTTGAGCACCAGCAGGTCGATGCGGCGGGAGAGGGAAAAAATATTTATCGCTGATGGTGCGCACCAGATTGCGCAATGTCTGCTGGTGCGCCGGACTGCCATCCGAAAGCAGCAGCCGCTCGTAGGGAATCAGCAGCACCTCGCAGGGCACCGAAGCCATCACCGTGACCGGGCTTGCCAGACTGGAACCGCTCAGCACATCGCCGAACACGCCGCCCGGCTCCATGTGGGTGATGGGAATGCGCGCACCCTGCGGCCCGGGACGGTAGGCTTCCAGCTCACCGGACAGTACGATGCCCACCCTGCGGTTGGGTTCGCCCGCCAGAACAAGCGCTTCGCCTTTGCCATAGCTGCGCATAACGGCACCCAGCTGAGCCAGCAGGGTCTGCAGCTCTTCAGGGGTCAGACCATTGAATAAAGAGGTGGAGCATAACAGCGGAAGAAAGTTTTTCATCACAATTCCGTGGGAAAGATCCGGCTTCCCACAGCCCTCCTGCAATTCCGTTGCACACGCAACGGTATTTTTGACTCTATTATAGTAAACTTAGACCCGCAAAGCAAATGATTTTGCAAATTTGCCTTGTAAAAAATATGAAAAGACCGACCCATGGTTCTGTGCAAAATTTTCAGGCACAAAACGGCGCGGTCTTGTGAGGAAAGAGGGAACCCCGCATGAAAAAACTGACATCCATACTGCTGGCTCTGGCCCTTGTGCTGAGCCTTGCCGCCTGCGGCGGTGCGGCATCCAGCTCTGTTGCATCCAGTGCAGCTTCCAGCGAAGCTGTCCCCGAGGCTGCTTCGGAAGCCGCTTCCAGTGAGGAAGCAAAGGAACTGTCTACCACCGATGCTCTGCGCATTGCCGGCCTGAAAGGCCCCACCACCATGGGCCTTGTCAACCTGCTGAGCATGGAAGAGGATGGCACCGCTTCCATGGATTACGACCTGCAGCTTTACGGCGCTGCCGATGAGATCGTGCCGCTGCTGATGAAGGGCGAGCTGGACATGGCTGCCATCCCGGCAAATCTGGCCGCCACCCTGTATCAGAAGACGGAGGGCGGCATTCAGGCTGTGGCCGTCAACACGCTGGGCGTGCTGTACGTAGTGGAAAAAAGGCGGCGACACGATCCAGTCCATGGCAGACCTTGCAGGCCGTACCATCCTGTCCACCGGCAAGGGCACCACGCCGGAGTACGTGCTGCGCTATCTTCTGAACGCCAACGGCATCGACCCGGACAAGGACGTGACCATTGAATACTACAGCGAGGCCACCGAGGTCACGGCCCAGATGGCCAATACCGAGGATGCCATTGCAGTTCTGCCCCAGCCCTATGTGACTGCAGCCGGCCTGCAGGACGACACCCTGCGTGTGGCCCTCGACCTGACCGAGGAATGGAACAAGGTCGCGGATACCCAGCTCATCACCGGCGTGACCGTGGTGCGCAAGGAGTATGCCGAGGAACACCCGGATGTTGTGGCCGCATTCCTTACCGACTACGCCAAGAGCGTGGAAGCTGCCAACGCCGATTTGGACGGCACTGCCGCTCTGTGCGAGGAGCAGGGTGTTGTGGCCAAGGCTGCCATTGCCAAGAAGGCCCTGCCCAACTGCAACATCGTCTGCCTGACCGGCGACGAGCTCAAGACCAACGCATCCGCTTATCTGCAGGTGCTGTTTGATGCCGACCCCAAGGCAGTGGGCGGCGCAATGCCCGGCGACGATTTCTACTGGACTGCCGAGTGATTCCTCAATAAGCCATCTCTCCGGCCGCTGTGCGATTGGTACGCACGGCGGCTTTTTTGTTTGCACAAAATGCTTGTATCCCAGCTTTTGTGCTCCCTGCACAAATTTAAAGACAATTTTTTGTGAACGAAAATGAATGAAATTGACTGAAGGCGATTGATTTTGGCGCTGTATTTGCTATAATAAAGATGCAATCAACCAAAACAACGCACAAACGGTCATAAACCGTCAAAGATAAGATCAAACCAAAGGAGAGGATGCCGATGCTGGCAGAAGAACGCTTCAGCCTGATCATGGAACAGCTGAACCGCAAGCGCACCGTGACGGTGCAGGAACTGTGCGAGGCGCTGAACACCAGCGAATCCACCATCCGGCGCGACCTGACCGAACTGGACCGGCTGGGCAAGCTGAACAAGGTGCACGGCGGTGCCACCCTGCCGGACAGCCGTTTTCTGGCGGATGAACCCACCATGGAGGCCAAGGAGTCGCAGGCTGTGGAGCAGAAGCGCAGCATCGCACAGGCGGCGGCAAAGCTCATCAACGCCGATGATTTTGTGTTCATCGATGCAGGCTCCACCACGCTGGAGCTGGTGCGTGCACTGGCGGGGGATGCCCTCAAAGCCAGCTATGTGACCAACGGCGTGGCCCATGCCCGGGCACTGGCCCGAAAGGGCTGCCGGGTGTATCTGCCCGGAGGACTGCTGCGGCCCCAGACCGAGGCCATTGTAGGTGCACCCACAGTCACCAGCCTGCAGCGCTACAATTTTACCAAGGCGTTCATGGGTGCCAACGGTGTGGCGCTGGATGCCGGTTTTACCACGCCGGACCCCGAGGAAGCTGCCGTGAAAGCAGCGGCAGTGCACCGTGCACGGGAAGCCTGGTTCCTTGTGGATGATGCCAAGTTTTCCCGCATCTACCCGGCAGTCATTGCCGACCTGCAGGGCGGTGCCATTCTCACCAACCGCTGCCCCAACCCCAAATACAAACAATTCACGCTGGTAAAGGAGACGGAAGTATGATTTATACCGTAACATTCAACCCGGCCATTGACTATGTGGTGCGTTTGGATGCACCGCTGGAAGTAGGCGAGGTGAACCGCGCCAAAGGCGAGGACTGCGTGCTGGGCGGCAAGGGCATCAATGTGTCCGGTGTGCTGGCACAGCTGGGCTGCGAGAGCGTGGCGCTGGGCTTTGTGGCCGGTGAGACCGGCGCATGGCTGGAACGCGGTCTTGCTGCACAGGGCTTAAAGACCGATTTTGTGCATCTGGAACAGGGCATGACCCGCATCAATGTCAAGATCAAAGCCGGGCAGGAGACCGAACTGAACGGTGCAGGCCCCGACATCCCGGAGAGCGCCATGCAGGAGCTGGAAAAGAAGCTGGACAGCCTGAACGAGGATGATATCCTCATTCTGGCGGGCAGCATCCCGGCAAGCCTTTCGCAGGCTACCTACGAGCGGCTGCTGGCCCGGCTGCAGGGCAGGGGCGTGCGTGCTGTGGTGGATGCCACCCGCGACCTGCTGGTGAATGTGCTGCAGTATCACCCCTTCCTCATCAAGCCCAATAACCACGAGCTGGGCGAGATCGTGGGCAGGGTGCTGACTACGGACGAAGAGATCATTGCTGCGGCCCGCACCCTACAGCAAAAGGGTGCTCGCAACGTGCTGGTAAGCATGGCGGGCGACGGTGCCCTGCTGGTGGACGAAAATGGCGAGGTGCACCGCATCGGCTGCCCCAAGGGCAAGGTCGTAAACAGCGTGGGCGCAGGCGACAGCATGGTGGCCGGCTTTGTGGCTGGCTGGATGCAGACCCGGAGCTATTCCTTTGCACTGCGTCTGGGTACAGCCTGCGGCAGCGCCACCGCGTTCAGCCTTGGCTTGCCACCAAAGAAAAAATCGACGAACTGATGAAGGAAATCTGACCCTCTGTGACGGAGAGGGTTGCAGTTATACAGGAAGGGAGAAAAATCATGCGTATTACGGAATTATTCACCGCGCAGTCCATCGCACTGGATGAGGCTCTGACCGATCAGGAGCAGATCATCAGCCGTCTGGTGGAGCTGCAGGCCACCCATGGCAACATCACGGACAAGGATGCCTACAAAAAGGCCCTTTATGCCCGTGAGGCGGAGGGCTCCACCTATGTGGACAACGGCATCACGGTGCCCCACGCCAAGACCAATGTAGTCACCCGGCCCAGTCTGGCGGCGCTGCGGCTGAGCAGCCCTGTGCAGTACAATGCCGAGGACGACGGTACCACCGACCTGCTGTTTGCCATTGCGGCCCCGGAAAACGGCAGCCTGCATGTGGACATGCTGGCCCGTATGATGCAGATGCTGATGAACGAGGACTTTGTAGAAAAGCTGAAGGCCGCAAAGACCCCTGCAGAGTTCCTTGACTGCATCGATGTACAGGAGGAGGCTCAGTTCGGCGCGGAGAGCTTCACCCAGCAGGAGATCCCCCAGAGCGGCTACCGCATTCTGGCCGTGACCGCCTGCGTCAACGGCATCGCCCACACCTATATGGCAGCGGAAGCCCTGACCAAGGCCGGCGACAAGCTGGGTCTGCCCACCAAGGTGGAGACCAATGGCTCGGATGGAGCAAAGAACATCCTCACCAGAGAAGAGATCGCAAACTGCGACGGCATCATCGTGGCAGCAGAAAAGAAGGTGGAGACCGCCCGCTTCGACGGCAAGCCGGTGCTGTTCACCCGGGTGGACGATGGCATCCACAAGCCGGAGGAGCTCATCAAGAAGATCGTGCACGGCGAGGTGCCTATTTACCACGCCGAGGGCGGCGCACAGGCCGCCGAGGATGCTTCCGGCAAGGACAGCTTTGGCCGCGCTCTGTACAAGAACCTGATGAACGGTGTCTCCCACATGCTGCCCTTCGTGGTGGGCGGCGGCATCATGATCGCACTGGCGTTCCTGCTGGACGATTACACCATTGATCCCTCCAACTTTGGCATGAACACCCCGGTCGCTGCCTTCTTTAAGACGGTGGGCAGCGCAGCCTTCGGTTACATGCTGCCCATCCTGTCTGCCTTCATCGCCATGTCCATCGCGGACCGTCCGGGTCTGGCGGTCGGTTTTGTGGGCGGTGTGCTGGCCATGAACGGCACCAACTTTGCGGGCATTGCAGCGGGTGAGACCACCGGTGTTTCCGGCGGCTTCCTTGCTGCACTGCTGGCCGGTTTTGCTGCAGGCTACATCGTCGAGCTGCTGAAAAAGATCACCGAAAAGCTGCCTGCCAGCCTGAATGGTATCCGTCCCATGCTCATCTACCCGCTGGGCGGTATGCTCATCCTCGGCGCGGTGATGTGCGGCATCAACCCGGTCATGGGCATGATCAACACTGCCATGACCGATTGCCTGAACGCCATGGGCGGCACCTCCAGGGTGCTGCTGGGTGCCATCGTGGCCGGTATGATGAGCATTGATATGGGCGGCCCCTTCAACAAAGCAGCTTACGTCTTTGGCACGGCAGCCCTTGCCTCCGGCAACTATGAGGTGATGGCCGCTGTCATGGTGGGCGGCATGGTTCCTCCCATCGCCATCGCCCTGTCCACCACCTTCTGCCCCAAGAAGTGGACTGCCGACGAGCGCCGCAACGGCATCGTGAACTACGTCATGGGCCTGTGCTTTGTCACCGAGGGTGCGATCCCTTATGCAGCAGCAGATCCGCTGCGCGTCCTGCCCAGCTGCGTGGCCGGTGCAGCGGTGGCCGGTGCGCTCTCCATGACCTTCGGCTGCGCTCTGCGTGCACCGCACGGCGGCATCTTCGTGTTCCCAGTCGTGGACCATACCGCTCTGTACTGTGTGGCGCTGGCTGTGGGCAGCGTGCTGGGTGCTGTGATCCTGAGCTTGCTCAAGAAAAACCGTACCGACGCAGAATAAACGCCATTCCTTCCATATTCGAGATACTTCATAAAGCTGCAGCAAGCCCCCGGGGAGACCCGGGGGCTTGCTGTATTACGCAGGATCGCGCGAAGGATCAGAAGGATAAAAAGAAAAAGTAACCGCCCACGACTTCCAATCCAAGCGGTTACTTTTCTTTTGAAATTTAATTGCCGGTAAGAGGCTCCGTTTGCGGGCAGTGCCTTTTCCTGTCTTCATTGTAGACGCTGGTGTGTACTTTGCCAAGCATGAGCCATCAAATATAACATGATACACCCGCTGTCAAAAACGCGGCAAGAACCATTTTCACAAAAAATGCAGCAAAGAACAGCGCGAAACACCGCATTTGCTGGAAAAGCTTTGCAGCCGCCCTTTTGGATTGCACCCGGTTTTTGAGTGTGGTATACTGTTTCTGTTATGGAAAAGTTCCGGTGCGGTGTGCCGGGCACAGCAAAGAGGAAAAGGAAACGAACGATGAAAATTGGATTTGACAACGACAAATATCTCTCGATGCAGTCAGAACATATCCGCGAGCGCATCAAGAAATTTGACAACAAGCTCTATCTGGAATTCGGCGGCAAGCTGTTCGATGATTACCACGCGTCCCGCGTACTGCCGGGCTTCCAGCCCGATTCCAAGCTGCAGATGCTGCTGCAGCTGAAGGATCAGGCCGAGGTGGTCATCGTTATCAGCGCCGAGGACATCATCAGCAACAAGATCCGCGGCGACTACGGCATCACCTACGATCTGGATGTGCTGCGCCTGATCGATGCCTTCCAGGAAGTAGGCCTGTATGTGGGCAGCGTGTGCGTGACCAAGTACGCCGCTGCACCGGAGGTGGAGGCCTTTGAAAAGCGGCTGAACAGTCTGGGCATCCGCACCTTCCGCCACTACAAAATTCCCGGCTACCCCAACGATGTGGCCCGCATCGTCAGCGACGAGGGCTACGGCAAGAACGATTACATCGAGACCCAGCGCCCGCTGGTGGTCATCACGGCCCCCGGCCCCGGAAGCGGCAAAATGGCCACCTGCCTTTCCCAGCTGTACCATGAGTACAAGCGCGGCGTGAAGGCCGGTTACGCCAAGTTCGAGACCTTCCCCATCTGGAACATTCCCCTCAAGCACCCGGTGAATCTGGCCTACGAGGCCGCTACAGCCGACCTGAACGATGTGAACATGATCGACCCGTTCCATCTGGAAGCCTACGGCGTGACCACCGTCAACTACAACCGCGATATTGAGATCTTCCCGGTGGTGAACGCCATGTTTGAGCTGATCGCTGGCAAAAGCCCGTATAAGTCCCCCACGGACATGGGCGTGAACATGGCAGGCAACTGCATCGTGGACGATGCGGTCTGCCGCGAAGCCTCCCGCAAGGAGATCCTGCGCCGCTACTTCAAGTGCCTGTGTGAGCAGAAGATCACCGGCACGGTCAAGGAGACCGAGCGCTACAAGCTGGAACTGCTGATGAATCAGGCCGACCTGACCGTGGGCCAGCGCGAAGTGGAAAAGCAGGCTCATGCCCGCAGCGAGAGCACCGGCGGGGCCCCTGCTGCCGCCATTGAGCTGCCGGACGGCACCGTTGTTACCGGCAAGACCGGTCCGCTGCTGGGTGCAGCAGCATCTGCTCTGATGAATGCTCTCAAGGTGCTGGCCGGTATCCCGCAGGAGACCGACCTTGTGAGTGCGGCTTCCATTGAGCCTATCCAGACCCTCAAGACCAACTATCTGGGCGGCAAGAATCCCCGCCTGCACACCGACGAGATCCTGATCGCGCTTTCCAGCTCGGCTGCTTCCAACGAGCAGGCTGCAGCGGCCATGCATCAGCTGCCCAACCTCAAGGGCTGTGATGTGCACTCCACCGTGCTGCTTTCGGGTGTGGATACCAGCACCCTGAACCGGCTGGGAATGTACCTGACCTGTGACCCCCGTTTACGAGGAAGAGGACCGCAAGTACCACAAGCAGTAAATTATACAAAAAACAAAACAGGCGCATCCAAAGGCCGAAAGGCTGGCGGATGCGCCTGTTTTTCATTGGTTCAGATGCCGGTAAAATAAGGTCTGTACTTTTCTGCGTACAGCTGGGTGCCCATGCGGCGCAGGCCGCCGTACAGGTGCCGCCGGATCAGCGGTTCAATGGCATCCAGGTCTTTTTCCCGGATCACCCGCAAAATTTCCCGGTGCTCGCTCAGCACATCTGGCACATTGTTGGCCCGCACCACATCCAGACGGGTAAAGCGGGAATAATCCGGCTGCGGCTTGGTCAGGTTCTGCCAGATGTACCATTTGTTCATGCTGCAAAACCAGATGGCGTGCATTTCCAGATCCAGCGTCAGGAAGGCATTGATATCCACATTGTCCGGGTCGGTCATGGTCTGGGCCATCTCTTCCAGTAGGTCATATTTGTGCTTGATTTCGATGTACTCTTTGGGCGAACAGACCTGAATGAAATCGCGCAGCACTGTGCTTTCAACGGCTGTGCGCTGGTATACGATCTGATCCACGATATCCAGATTGATGGGGGTGACGATGGTGCCCTTGCAGGGAATGATCTGCACAAAGCCGTTCTGTTCCAGCCGCTGCAGGGCAGCGCGCACCGGTGTGCGCGAAATGCCGAACCGTTTGCACAGCTGATTTTCGCTGATGGTCTCTCCGGGCTTGATCTTCAGCGTAACGATCTCATATTCCAGCGTCTGGTAGATGTCCTCCGGATGCAGCTGTTCAGCCATGTGCTCACACTCCATTTACATAGTTGATGATAAGACATTTCTATTTTAGCCTGCTAAAAAGAGATTGTCAACGTATGAGAATGAAGTATACAATAGCCTGTATACAAGTATAGGAAAAGCTCCGAAATTTATCATATCTGACGAAAAATTGATATATCAGATGAAAATGAACCAAATAGTGTCGCCGGATTGTAACAGTTTCCACGAGAAACGGATAAGATTGTTAGTTATGCACAAAGAAACTTTACGAAGTGGGTGAAGTTTGGCTCTTGTGCGGATGTGAATTTTCTGTTACGATTAGCGTGCAATGAAAATGCTGTATACAGGGGTCGCCAAAAACTTTGCTGGCGTATAAGGCAAAACGGCACCCCTGAAACAAGGAGGAAGAAGATTATGAAAAAGGTCTCTCGTCGCAATTTCCTGAAGGTGTCTGGTGCAATGGCAGCTGCAGGTGCTCTGGCAGCCTGCGGCGGTTCCGGTGCATCCACTCCGGCTGCTTCCAGCGCAGCATCCACCAGCACTGCAGCAAGTGCCGCAGCAGCCGGTGAGGACAAGTTTGCATCTCTGGGCGACTTCACCATGACCGTGGGTCATGCACAGCCCGAAGGCAACCCCCGCTTTGTTTCCATGGAGCAGTTTGCCGCCGATGTGGCAGAGGCCACCAACGGCCATGTGAAGATCGAAGTTTACGGCAACGGCCAGCTGGGCACCGAGAAGGAGATGCTGGAGCAGGTCGTGGCCGGCACCGTGCAGGGCATGCGCGGCGGTCAGTTCGACTTCAGCCCCAGCTCTGCTGATGTTCACCCTGCCCTTCCTGACCAACACCCGTGCGCAGGTCACGGCTCTGCTGCAGAGCGATCTGGCACAGAAGGTGTGCGCTGAGGCCGAAGGCGAGACGGGCACTGTCATCATTAACCTGTGCGATGCAGGCGGCTACCGCCAGTTCTCCAACTCCAAGCACCCCATCAAGGCTCCCGCAGACCTGAAGGGCCTGAAGATGCGCACCAACGGCATGAAGACCATTGACATGACCTTCCAGGCAATGGGCGCTACCACCACCACCATCCCGTACTCCGACCTGTACATGGGCCTGAAGACCGGCGTTGCAGACGGTCAGGAGAACCCCTGGGTCAACGTGGAGGGCATGAAGTTCTATGAAGTGCAGAAGTACTTCACCGAGGTCAACTACCAGTTCCATCCGGATCCCTTCTATGTGAACGCAGCATGGTGGAACGGCCTGCCCGAGGAGTACCGCGATATCATTACCGAGTGCGCCACCAAGATGGGCGAGTACAACGACGAGCTGATCGACAAGAACTCCAGCGCCGCAAAGCAGACCATCGTGGATTCTGGCTGCGAAGTCTACGAGCCCTCTGCCGATGAGCTGAAGGCCTTCCAGACCGCTGTGCAGTCCGTGTACGACCAGTGTGTCACCGAGGGCATCTGCACCGCCGACGAGATCAAGGAGATGCAGGATATCGTCGCAAAGGCATAAGCAGAAACGACCAAAGGCAAAAACGGCCATGTTACGGTAAAGGCGAGAGGGCAGCCTGCGGGCTGCCCTCTGCTGTAACAGGCCAATGGAAAAAGTTGTAAAATAACCGAAAGGGGCTGAGCACCATCGAAAAGCTGAAAAAAATCGGCAAGAAGCTGTTTGACGTATACTTTACCATCGGCGTGATCGCCATGGCACTGCTGGCGGCTCTTGTGATCTTTACCGTTATTGCGCGCTACTGCTTCTCCCTGAGCTGGAAGCAGCTGGCAGAGTTCAACACCACCCTGTTTGCCTTTACCACTTTCTGGGGCATGGGCATCAACGTGATCAAGGACGAGCACGTCATGATCGACATCCTTTACGACGGCGTAAAGCCTGCCCGCAAGCGCTGGCTTGCCATCATCAACTACCTCATCGTGCTGGCTGTGGTGCTGGTGTTCACCTATCAGGGCTTCAAGTATGTGGGCGTTGCCGGTAAGCAGATCAGTCAGGGCATGGAGATCCCCATGATGTATATGTACGGCATCATGCCGGTGTGCGGCATCATCTGTGCCATCTGCGTCGTGATCAAGATCATCACCCTGTACAAGGCCGATATTTCCTACTTTGCGCCCAAGAATCAGGCGCTGAGCCGTGACGACGCATAAGCGGAAAGGGGAGAATACACAACTATGGCAATGCTCATCCTTCTGGTGCTGCTGATCTTCTTTGCCGCGCTGGGCATCCCGCTGGCCTTCGCCATCGGCGCTTCCTGTGTGACCTACATCCTGATCTATGCACCTACCTTTATTACCATGCTGCCGCAGCGCGTGTGGAACGGTGCCTACAGTGAGCTGATGATCGCCATGCCGCTGTTCATGCTGGCTGGTGAGCTGATGAACACCGGCGGCATCACCCAGCGCATCATCAACTTCTGCATGGAGCTGCTGCGGCCCATCCGCGGTGGTCTGGGCGAAGTGAACATCGTGGCTTCCATGATCTTTGGCGGTATTTCCGGTTCCTCTGTGGCCGATACCTCGGCTCTGGGTTCCATCCTGATCCCCGCCATGGAGAAGGAAGGCTACCCGCCGGAAGCTTCTGCCGGTATCACGGTGGCATCCTCCACCATGGGCATGATCATCCCGCCCTCCACCCCCATGATCGTTTACTCCATGATCTCCGGTGCATCGGTGGGTGCGCTGTTCGTGGCAGGTGCCGTGCCCGGCATCCTGATCGGTCTGACCCAGCTGGTGCTGGTGTACATCATCAGCGCCAAGAAGGGCTGGCATCCGGAAAAGGTCAAGTTTGACGGCAAGCGCGCCGCCAAGAGCCTGCTTTCCGGCATTCCTGCCCTCATCATGCCGCTGTTCATCATCATCTGCGTTTCCTTCGGCGTGTGCACTGCATCCGAAAGTGCCGGTGTGGCCGTGCTGTATTCCATGCTGGTGGGCTTCTTCGTCTACAAGGAGCTGACATGGAAGGGTGTCTGGGAGGCTTTGAAAAAGACCCTGATCTCTTCTTCCTCCATCATGCTCATCATCGGCTTTACCACCATCTTTACATGGGTGCTGACCATGCAGAAGGTGCCGCAGACGGTGGGTGCCTTCTTCATGTCCCTGAACATGCCCGCATGGGCCATTGCACTGATCTTTGATGTGCTGATCCTGATGATCGGCACCTTCATCGATGTCAGCCCGGCCATCCTGCTGCTCACCCCCATCCTGCTGCCGGTCATGGTGCAGTACGGCTTCTCGCCGCTGCAGTTCGGTGCCATGATGATCACCGGTCTGGCCATCGGTCTGGTCACTCCGCCGGTCGGCATGTGCCTGAACGCCTGCAACAAGATCAACCGTATGCCCATCATCGAGATCTTCAAGGGCGCAGCGCCCTACGTGATCTGCAACGTGATCGTTCTGATCTCCATCAGCCTGTGGGGCCCGCTTACTACCGCCCTGCCGCAGCTGCTGGGCTACAGCATCTTCTGAGAGCAACGCGTATACCTCTTATCAAAAAAACAGGCAGCGCTTCCCTTGCGGGGCGCTGTTTGATTTTTTTGCACGCAAACAGGCGGAACCGTTGTATTTGACGGACAGATATGGTACACTAAGGCCACTTGTGTATAGGAATATAGGAAAAGAGGAATTAAATCATGGATACGCAAAAACAAAAGCGCAGCGCCTTTTCCGGCAAGATCGGCTTTGTGCTGTCGGCCGCAGGCGCTTCGGTGGGTCTGGGCAACATCTGGCGGTTTCCGTACCTCGCCGCGAAATACGGCGGCGGCATTTTTCTGCTGGTGTACATCGTGCTGGCTGTCACCTTTGGCTACACGATGATCGTGGCCGAAACGGCACTGGGCCGCATGACCCACAAAAGCCCGGTGGGTGCCTTTGGCGCCTTTGGCAAAAAGGGCGGCCTGCGGTTCGGCGGCTGGATCAATGCGGTCATTCCCATTCTGATCGTGCCGTACTATTCGGTCATTGGCGGATGGGTCATCCGCTATCTGTCGGAGTATATCAGCGGCCATGGCAGTGAGCTTTCGCAGGACGGTTATTTTTCCAATTTCATTTCCAGCGGACTGTCGGCAGAGGTGTGCTTTCTGATCTTCACGGCCTTTACGCTGGCCATCATCTTTGCCGGTGTGCGCAACGGCGTGGAGCGTGTTTCCAAGGTGATGATGCCGGTGCTGGTGGTGCTTTCGGTGGTCATTGCGGGCTACTCGGTCACGCGCCCGGGTGCGTTGGCAGGCGTGAAGTATTTTCTGGTGCCGAACGTGGCAAACTTTTCCTGGATGACGGTGGTCACGGCCATGGGCCAGATGTTCTATTCGCTGTCCATCGCCATGGGCATTCTGGTCACCTTTGGCTCCTATATGAAGAAGGAGGTCTCCATTGAGGAATCCACCGAGAACGTGGAGGTGTTTGACACGGCCATTGCCATCATGGCGGGCCTGATGATCATTCCGGCGGTGTTCTCCTTCTCCGGCGGCGACCCGGACACCCTGCAGGCCGGCCCGGCGCTGATGTTCATTACCATCCCCAAGGTGTTCGAGAGCATGGGCTTTGGCCATGTGGTGGGCATCCTGTTCTTTTTGCTGGTGCTGTTTGCAGCCGTGACCAGCTCCATTGCCCTGACCGAGAGCGCTGTCTCCACCTTTGAGGACGAGCTGGGCTGGAGCCGCGAGCGCGCAACGGCACTGATCGGCCTGATCATGGTGGCGCTGGGCAGCCTTTCGGCACTGGGCTATGGCCCGCTGGCGGGCGTGACGGTGTTCGGAATGCAGTTTCTGGATTTCTTCGATTTCCTCACCAACTCTGTCATGATGCCCATTGCAGCCATTGCTATCTGCCTGCTGGTGTCCCGCGTGATCGGCGTGCAGAAGATCGAAGAAGAGGTGACGCTGGGCGGCAAGCCCTTCCGCCGTAAAAAACGATCTTCAACTTCATGATCCAGTATCTGTGCCCCATCTTTGCGGCCATTATCCTGATCAGCTCTGTGGCAAATGCTCTGGGCTGGATCGC
>ENA-OQEL01000486-OQEL01000486.1-human-gut-metagenome-genome-assembly--contig:-NODE-486-length-14143-cov-7.361087_pt1 | contig 14143 bp, 9 predicted proteins | sample MGYA00242796_ERZ504637 | MGnify/ENA primary metagenome ERZ504637 (study PRJEB26092, sample SAMD00036306) | human gut metagenome | host: Homo sapiens | study: EMG produced TPA metagenomics assembly of... | reverse complement strand
TTTTAAAGTCTTGAATCAACTATAAAGGTACTGAAAATCAGACACTTAGCCAAATTTATTTAGTTATGTTTTGTTAATCAACTTGCTCATTTTCAAACGATTACGTAATTATTAACAGAGTATTGTATTAATTAAACAATTGACTATGCAACAAAAGGTAAAATTAGCAATGATTGCTCTCTGCTACAGCCCATTGCTCTTCGCTCAGAACGCCACCGAGCAGAAGATAGCAAAGGGATTGGACGAGAATGCATTCACATTCACCGAAGCACAGTTGGGTGAGGATGACGATATGTCACAGAACGTCACCATTCTGAATTCTAACTCAAATGTTTACGCATCAGAGGCAGGCTATCTGTTCTCGCCAGTGCGTTTCCGTTATCGTGCCTTCAATCAGAAGTACAATGATGTGTACATCAATGGTGCTCCCATGAACGACATGGAGTCTGGTCAGTTCCGCTTCTCTAACATCGGAGGTCTGAACCGATTCTCAAGAAACGTTGACTTTGCCTTGCCTTTCGAGGGCAACAACTACTCCATGACAGGTATGGGAGGCAGCAACAACTATGACTTCCGTGCCGGAAGCATGCAGACAGGCCACTATGCTTCTGTGGGAGTTGCCAACCGCAACTACACGCTTCGTGGTCTTTATACCTATAGCAGTGGATTCAATGACAAGGGATGGGCCATCTCAGCGGGTCTTACCTATCGTTGGGCAAACCGCGGTTATGTAGAGGGAACCTTCTACAATGCGCTGTCTTACTACTTCGGTGTGCAGAAGAAGTGGGACAACGGTCACTCCCTGAGCTTCACCACATGGGGCAATCCTACAGAGCGCTCTACACAGGGAGCAGCAACCGACGAGACTTACTGGCTCGCCAACGACTACTATTACAACCCATACTGGGGCTACTACAATGGCCACAAGCGCAACTCACGCGTTGTGAACGACTTTGCGCCATCAGCCATCGCCACATGGGACTGGAACATCAACGACAAGATGAAGCTCACCACCTCTGTCTTTGGCAAGTACTCTATGTATAAGAGCACCAAGCTCAACTACGCCAACGCTGAGAACCCACAGCCAGACTACTGGAAGAACCTGCCAAGTAGCTACTACGACATCTGGAATGCTGACGCGCTGGGCAACAACTCGTCTACACTCCAGAGCTGGTACAACTCTTACAATTACTGGACAGCAAGCAAGACCAACCGCCAGATTGACTGGGATCGCCTCTATTATGCCAACACTCAGGCTGCCAACCAGGGCCATGATGCACTCTACTTCATCCAGGCCAAGCACAGCGACAACCTGATGTTCAACATGGCTTCCACCCTGTCGGCTAAGGTTACCAAGCGCTCTACTCTCGTAGGCGGACTGGTATTGGGCAGCAACAGCAACCGTCACTATCAGACCATGGACGACCTGCTCGGTGCTTCCTTCTTCCACAACATCAACACTTATGCGCTCGGCACCTATCCTGCCAGCGACCCAAGAGTGCAGTACGACCTCAACACAGCTGGACCTAACAACCTCGGCTCTCTCGTTTACGAAGGCGACAAGTTCGGTTACGACTATAAGATTGAGGTAATGAAGGGCTTGCTCTGGACTTCCTACACTGCTGAGATGGGACGTTTCCAGACCATGATCAGCGCTAAGCTCGGACAGACCAATATGCGTCGCCATGGATATATGCGCAATGGTATGGCCCCCAACAACTCTGAGGGCAACAGCCGCATCGCACGTTTCGGAGAAGGCGGTGCCAAGGGTAGCATCAACTTCGATGCCGGCAAGGGCCACGTCTTCAAGATTGGTGTAGGTTACGAGTGGCGTCCACCAATGGCCAACGCTGCATTCATCTCTCCTGAGATCTGCAACGACTACGTGCTCAACCTTGGCGACGAGCATGTCTTCAGCAGCGAGTTCTGCTATCAGTATCAGAATGCCTGGGTACACGCCAACGTCAACGCATACTATAGCCGCCTCGACCACGTCACAGAGTGGCAGAACTTCTACAACGATGACGAGAACTCTTTCACCTACCTCAGCATGACAGGATTGGAGAAAGAATACTATGGTATCGAGGCAGGTCTCGACTTCAAGGTGGCTTCTTTCCTTAACTTCAAGGCCATCGGAACCATCAGCGACGCCAAGAACATCAACAATGCCAACGTGAACTACATGCTCTCCAAGTCGGCAGAGGTGGTTAAGGACTACGCATATATTAAGGACATGCGCGAAAGCGGAACTCCTCTTACTATCGGTAGCCTTGCACTCGACTTCCATAAGAGCGGATGGTTCATCAACCTCAATGCCAACTGGTACGACCGCATCTATTTGTCATACTCACCAAGCTATCGCTACAAGTCTTCTCTGAAGAACCGCGACATGCTCTTCAACGACGAGCCTCTCCCTGGTTCTGTTGACCAGGCCAAGGGACACGGCGGATGGATGGTAGACGGAAGCATCGGCAAGAGTATCCGCCTCAAGCACGGTAGTCTGAACTTCAACCTCATGGTAACCAACATCCTCAACAACCGCAAGATTGTTTCAGGTGGTTACGAGCAGAGCCGAAGCGACTATACCCTCAACAAGGAAAACGAGGCCAAGGATCGCGTCTACAAGTTCTCTAAGAACCCTAAGAAGTATTACGTATTCGGAACCAACGGAATGTTCCAGGTATCATACAGATTCTAAAAGAAGAGAAAGATATGAAAAAGTTAAAATATATCGCAATGGCATTTGCTGCCCTGCTCTTGGCTTCATGCATGGGCGACGGTTATGCTGATTCCGTGGGAGAAAAGGATTATACCGGCCCTGCCATCGGCAACAACAAACTGGAGGCTACCAATGTCATCACCATCTCCGAACTGAAGGAGAAATATGCCACACAGATAGAACGCGGCCTGTACAAGCAGGTGGACGAGGATATCAAGATATTGGGTATCGTCACAGGTAACGACCTCGGAGGCAACCTCTACAACCAGATTTGCCTGCAGGACAAGACAGGCGGTATCTTGGTTTGCATCGGCAAGAGCGGACTCTATGGCGAACTGCCTGTAGGTCAGCAAGTGCTTATCGACTGCAAGGGCCTCTACATCGGTGGCTACGGCAAGCAGGCTGAGTTGGGCGGTGTCTATACCAACACCAACAAGGGCTCACAGTCTATCGGTAAGGTAGACCGCTACGTATGGGAGAAGCACTACAAGATTATCGGTGAGGCCGATGAGGCCAAGGCAGAGGCAATGGTTGAGGTATTCGACCAGACCAAGATCAAGGATGCCGACTATCTGAAGTCTTGCTCAGGCAAGTTGATGAGAATAGAGGGCGTAACCTTCGCCGATGCTGGCAAGAAGGTGTTTGCCGCTGCGGCAGACAAAGACAACGCCAACTGCGTAAACCGCGGATTCTCTGGCATCAGCACCAACAACATGGTGGTTCGCACTTCTGCCTACGCCAAGTTTGCTAATGCTCTCCTGCCAGAAGGTCCACAGAACGTTACTGGTATCTTCACACGTTATGCAGGAAGCAAGAACGATACATGGCAGATTCTTATCCGTACTGCAGACGACGTGAAGGTAGCCAAGGGAACAGAACAGTGTCCATACACCGTAGCGGAAGCCATCCAGTTGATTAACGACGGAAAGACTACCGAGACCAATGTTTATACCGAAGGAATCATCTGTTCTGAGCCAAGTGTAAGTGTACAGTATGGTAATGCTGATTTCTACATCTCTGTAGACGGCAAGGGTATGAATGCTGACGGAACTGGCAATCCTGCCAAGACCATCAAGGTATTCCGCAACTACTATCTCAACAAAGATAAGTACACCGATGCCAACAAGGACTTGATCAAGAAGGGAAAGAAAGTTGTCATCTGCGGCAAGCTCTTACTCTACAATGGTGTAACACCGGAAATCAACAGTGGAAACTATATCGTTTCCATCAAATAAAACTAACTCAAGTAGAAAACTATAAAAAGAATAATCAATATGAAAAAGTTCATTTATTCATGCTTGTTCTTGGCTATGGCAGCCATGACATTTAGCAGCTGCGAGGACGTTCCTGCTCCTTACAATATGCCAACAGAGAATGAATCTCAGAAAGTTCAGCCTTCAGGTACTGGTACTGCCGCAGACCCATTCAATGTGGCAGGAGTAGTAAAGTACATTGACGATGGTGGAAGCGCTGAAACAGAAGTATACGTAAAGGGTAAGGTCGTTTCTGTGGTACAGGGAAGCTGGAAAGCAGATTACGGTAGCTTGAAGTATTACATCTCTGAGGATGGAACACCTACCAACCAGTTCTACGTTTTCAACGGTTATGCTGGTCCTAACCGCACCAAGTTCTCGGGCGAAGATGCTTTGAAGCAAGGTGATGAAGTTGTTATCTGCGGTAAGGTAGACGTCTATAATGGCACCAAAGAGTTCCTCGCGAATAACTATATTGTTTCTCTCAATGGCGTAGGTGGAGCTACCACTCCTGACACTCCAACTGATGGCTACATCAATGAGACATTCAGCAAGAGCTTCGGTACATTTACTCTGAAGAACATTAAGGGTACCCCATGGGTGATTGATTCTTACGGCTATGCTAAGGCTACAGGTTATGAGAACGTAAGTAAGGTAACAACACCTTCAGAGAGCTACCTCGTTTCAAAAGCTATTGACCTCTCTACATCAAAGGGCGCAACCTTGAAATTCTCTTATATCTTGCGTTATACAACGTTCAATGGTGTTCCTACAGAAGGCGTGAAGAACCAGGTGCTCATTACAGAGAACTACACTGGCGATCCTACAACAACAAAATGGACCGACATCACGGGTACTTTGACAGAAGGAACAGACTGGAAGACATGGTCTACATACACCTTCGACCTCGCTCCTTACAAGGGTAAGAAGAATATCGTTATCGCTTTACACTATGCATGCGAGGCTAAATCAGGTACATGGCAGATAAAGGAATTGACTGTTAAGGAAGGTACTCCTACAGTAGAGCCAGAGAAACCTGACACTCCTTCTACTGGCGACACAACTACACCTAATGGTGACTTCGAGACTTGGGTAGACGGTAAACCAAACAACTGGAAGACTGCCTCTACAGCAGGTAATGCTACACTCACTCAGAGCACAGATGCTCACAGTGGCAAGTATTCTGTAAAGGTAGGTGGTTCAACATCAGCCAACAAGCGTCTTGGCTACAAGGAAATGGAGCTCAAAGCTGGTACTTATAAGATTAAGTACTACGTAAAGGCTGCTACTGATAAAGGCGCATCAGTAAATTCTGGTTTTGTTGAAATATCAGCAGAAAATAAACCTGCTGGCAACTACATGTACTCTGGCTACATCAACGATATCACAAATACAGAGTGGAAACTTGTTGAGCAGGATTTGGTCATTCCATCAGATGGCACATACTGCATCGTAATCATGAACACAAAGAAGCCAGGTGGTGACGTTCTCATCGATGACCTCACCTTGACTCTCGGCGAGACAGTCATCATCAAGTAAACAATATTTGAAGACTTCATATTTCCCCATTGCCTCTCATCAAGCAATGGGGATTTTTGTTTCCAGCAATGCCCATCGCTTGGTCACTCGATGAACACGCGATGGGGAGCTGGTGAACAAGGGACGGGCAACCATTGCCCACGCGACGGGCAGCGTATGCCCAAACTAATGACTACTACTTGGGCAACACATCTATGAAAATAAAAAAAAGAGCGAAAGGTATAAAAACAGGTAGAAAGATTTGGAGGAAAGGAAAAAAAGTCGTAACTTTGCACCCTGTTAAGTCAAAAGGCTATAATGGGCATGCACCGCAAGGACATGAAATGATGGCAACATCCCCATGACGTCTAATTTTAATAACCCAAATAAAAGTAAAAAACAAAATGAAAAAAGGTATTCATCCAGAGAACTATCGCCCTGTAGTATTCAAGGATATGTCTAATGGCGACATGTTCCTCTCACAGTCAACTTGCAAGACCAACGACACTGTTGAGTTCGAAGGCGAGACTTACCCAGTAGTAAAGATTGAAATCTCAAGCACCTCTCACCCATTCTATACAGGTAAGAGCAAGCTCGTTGATACTGCAGGTCGCGTTGACCGCTTCATGAACCGTTACGGCAAGTTGAAGAAGTAATATACCTTTTTATATATAAGGATATATTATCAATACGAGATAGAAGGTGCGTTCTAACGTAGTTGCATATGCGTTAGTGCGCACCTTTTACCTTTTCTTTATCACCCCACTCTTTCTTATAAGATTCATCCTAACATCTTATTATCTATTTTATCATTTAACATTCACTATGTTATGAAACAAATCAAGATTTATTTATTCGCTCTCCTCGCTGTGCTCTCTATGGCAGCCTGCAGCAGCGACGACGGAGACGGAAATGGTTCGAATGAAATCAACACCAACAAGAACGAGGTAACAACCGACAAGGCTGTCACTCGACTGGAGTTTCCTAAACTGAAAGGCGGAAACAGCATTATCTGTGTTTATCGTGACGGCAACAGCAAGCAGTACGACCCAGACAACGTAAACTATTCAGTAGAATGGGATTGCGACAAGAAATCGCAGCGCTGGTCTTGCTACATCATCACCAAAAACAACAGAGCCAAGAATACAAATCGCTATTATAGTGAAAGCAACCAATACCCTAATGATCCAGAGTTGGCTGCTTCAAACAGATGGGAGAAAGACTACATCTACAGATCAGGCTTTGACCACGGACACATCTGTCCTTCGAACGACCGCCTGTACAGTTTAAATGCCAACACGCAAACTTTCTATCTCACCAATATGCAGCCACAATACAGCGTCTTCAATGGAAGTCATCCAGACCATAAGTATAAAGGGCTTTGGATCAAAATGGAGAACTATCTGAACGGATTCAAACTCAATGACACAGACACCATGTACGTATGCAAGGGTGGTACCATTGACAAAGAAGAAAATATCTTGATGCGTATTCAAAACAAACTGATTGTCCCCAAGTATTTCTTTGTGGCTGTCCTCGTCAAGAAGACGATCAACGGACAGGCTTACTACAAGTCTATCGGTATGTGGTTCCCTCACACCAATGTATATCATGGAGACGACAAGCTGTCTGATTACACAATGAGCATCAAGGATTTGGAAGCAAAGACCGGCATCGACTTCTTCTGCAATCTGCCCGACAATATCGAGCAAGATGTTGAAAGCAAAAAAATACTTAGCGACTGGGGAAGTATAGAAAAATAAGAAGTCAAGGGATAAAAGCCTTTAGCTTGGTTTCCTATACACAAGTAATACTTCAGTAAGACAAAAAAGAAATCGCATGTTTCAAAAGTTCATTACAGAACTATCGAAACATGCGATTTTTTATTTGGCAACTTTGTATTTATCGTAACATCCTTCGTTATCTCCGATTATTCAGTCGAGAAGAGTCTGCCTTGAGAGGCTTGATGGTCGCACCCATGCCAAACGAAGAAGAACTCTTTACTGTCTTCTCGCTTGCCTTAGAAGAACCGAAGACCTTGGCTTGACTGGTCTGGTTGATACGCTTTAAGTCAATATAAATCACATCACCCTTCACCTTACCAGTACCTATCATGTAGCCCCAGAAAGTATCCACGTCATATCCCTTTTCTGCCCCTAAGTGAAAGCCAGCTTGTGAAGAACCATGGTCCATGACAAACGTAGCCCCAGAGTTCTTATACTGGATATAAATATCGTAATTATCATCAATATACCATTTAAACTCCAAGGTCTTTTGATCCGCTACAGAACCATCATCGTTATACTTATAGTCAGTCTCCACGCCCTCTCCACTCAAAGCATCACGAGTGTTAGCATATTGGAAGAACTTCATATCGGCATAGAACTCATCAGTCTGTCGTGACTGTCCATCATCTGAAAGATAAGAATAGGTTACTGGTCCATACCATTCGCCTGTAAGCAACTGTGCCATATCAACAAGGTCATTATTCTGCGAACCTCCTTGCCAACCATTATTCCAATCATTGTTGTTCCATCCCCAGTCGTCATAATGATCGTACCAACCATAAGGATCATACCAATAATCATCACCATCGCAGCTGGTCATTGTAAGCGACATGGCAGCTATCACAGCCATTGTCAGCAAAGAATATACTTTTTTCATATCAATAGTAGTTTAATCAGAATTTATTTGTTTTCCGGAAAGAATCGCTTCGGCAGCATGGTGCTGTCGTTCTGCTCCTGAGCACTCTCCTGCTGTTCTTCCTTATTATTACTGCGTGTCTTGGCGTAGCCATAATATCCCCAAGAGTCGTACCAGCCATCGGAACCATACCAGTAATAATCGTCCCAGTCGGGCGTATTGACCTTGTAGAACTCGAAGCTGATCCATCTGTTCGTACTGTTGAAATCTATATCGCCACAGAAGTAACCATTGTCGTCAAGGTGATAGTTGCGGATGACAGCCTTCTCCTGCGTGTCACGGAAAGTGATATAAATGGTTGTGCCACTCACCTTCCAGTAAATGCGGTTGGCCACATAGTCCCAGGGCGCATTACTATAATAGTCTATCCAGTAACCGTCACCAGAATCGTAACCCGAATTGAAAGTTACCTCAGACATATTAGACTGATAATAACGTCCTTCATAATCCAGCTGCGTCTGCATATTTCCCCTCCATGTACCATTGAGGGCATAGGCAATTTCGGCATCCTCATCACATGAAGTGAGCGAGAGCATCATGACTGCCATGAATATCATTGAGAAGTAATAAGTAATCTTTTTCATATCGCTTTTTGTTTAATAGTTAATATTTTCGTTAAATTCTGGTGCAAAGATACCTTATTCTTTTCTTAGGGCAAAGGGAATAGTAGATTATTTTAAGGAAAAATCCCTATTAAAAAGCGGATTTTCCCTAAAAAGTTTGGAAATATCAAGTTTAATGCCTAACTTTGTACCAAACTTTATCAAAAAAAGCATGAAACGCTTACATTTTTTAATTATACTATCATTTATAACAATCTTTTCATCAGCAGAACCCTATTGCGATGTCAGAAAGTTTTCAATCCTCGATGGACTTGCAGCCAACTCCATTTCCGATTTGGCACAAGGCTACGACAATATGATGTGGTTTGGCACCTTGAATGGCCTGTCCTATTATGACGGCTATCATTTCAAGACATTCCGTGACGAGCCCGACGACATCGACATCATGAGTACCAACCGCATACTCGCCATCTTCCCAAGCCCAGACAACAATGTGTGGGTAGTCACCTTCGACCGCAAGCTATACATCTTCGATACAGAGCAATGCCAGTTTATCAAGGTTGGCACGATGCTCTGCAAGCGTTTCGGCATCCATTTGGAGTCGAGCGAGATATATCCTCTCGCCAATGGCCACACCTGGATTACGACTCACAAACAGAACTTCCTGATTCGTGTAGGTCAAGGAAAGGACATAGAGAGCATGAAGCCCGAGCTCATCAAGGTGGGCGAAAAAGGACTGCGAAGCGGCAACGTATGGTTTATCAAGCAAGACAAGCAAGGCCGTGAGTGGATTCTCACCGACAAGGGAACATTCATCTACGGCAAGAACTTCCATACCTCTACGCCCTTCAAGTGGTTCAGAGAAGTGGGCAACACCATCTTCCTCGCCACGACTGATGGCAAGGTGGCTGTCTACGACAAGCAGAACCATCTTTCCTGGATTCCCATGCCAGCAGGCGTCACTCGCATCAACGAGCTGAAGAATACTGGTTATCAGTTGATTATCGCTACCAACATAGGACTCGTAGTGTACAATCCACGCACATTCAAGACCGACGTCATCAGTGTACAGAACCCCAACCAGCCCGTAGCAGAAGTGAAGAAAGCCTACGTAGACAGACACAACATGGTATGGGCCTTTACCGAAGGACAAGGCGTGACGGTGATCAATCCTCAGACGATGACCGCCCGATGGCTCTATGCCGACACTCCAACACCAGCCGACCGTACCACAAGCAACAGCTTCTTTATCATGGAAGACGAGCACGGCACGCTGTGGACTATTCCCAACTATGGCACCTTCAGCTACTACGACCGCAAGACGGGAAAGCTCGTTCCCTATATGCTGAAAAACAACTCGTCAGGCAACTTCTATATACCTTATATCTCGAAATATGTAGTTTCAGATCAAGGCATACTCTGGCTGATAGGCATACACGACCTGACGCAGGTGAACTTCAAGTTCCACAACTACAGCATGACCAAGCTCGAAGAAGGAGAGTCGGAAGTAAGAGCCATGGCTTACACTAACAACGGATTCCACTGGGATGGTTTCAAGTCGGGACACCTCAAGATCAGCGACAGCCACTTCAAAAAGATTGGTTATCTGCAGTCCAACGGACAGATCAGCCAGAAGCAGACACCCTTCTCACGCTCAGGTATTTATGCCATCTATCAAGACATAAATAAAAGAATGTGGATAGGCACAGACGGCGACGGACTGTATCTGTATGACAGAAACACCATGCGCCATTTCCGCTACAATGCATCCGACAGAAATTCCCTCCCGGGCGACAGCATCTATGATGTGGTGAGCGACCGACAGGGCAACATCTGGGTAGCCACATACGGAGGAGGCTTGGCACTTATGCGTGAAGACCCACAGGGCAACATCACATTCCTTACTCCTCGTAACGGACTGAGATGGCCAAAGGAATATTACAGTAAAGTACGTAGAATCACCTGTACCGCCAGTGGCGAAATGCTCATCGGAACCACAGGCGGCCTCGTCACCTTCAAGGAAGAAAAGCGCCCTTCCAAAAACATACAATTCCACACCACTTCCTACAGGGAGAACGACACAACATCGCTCACCGCATCAGACATCAACTACATCCTGGTGCGTTCCAACGGCGACACCTATGTATCGAGCATAGGAGGAACCCTCGACAAGATAACAAGCGAAAACCTGCTGCTGGACAATCTGAAGGTGAGATTCTGCAATTTCATCAATACCAGCGAGGGAAATGTGCAGAGCATGATAGAGGACAACAGTGGCAACATCTGGCTCATCAGGGAGTCGAGTGTCGATAAATACAACCCCAAGACAAGGAAGCTGACCGTCTTCGGTCCCAACGACTTCGACCTCAACATGACCTTCACGGAGGCACGACCCATTCACGACCCAGTAACCGACAACATCACAGTAGGCACTGCTATGGGCAGCCTGACGTTCAACCCCGCGAGACTGACGCAGACCGACTATCAGCCACGCATTATCTTCACTGAGCTGCACTACAACGGAAGCAACGAGAACATACCTATCCTGCACCAGAAGAAGATAGTCATCCCAGCCAACAAACGCAACCTGACCATCAGCTTCGCCGCACTCGACTATACACGCAAGTACCAGCAGTACTATAAATACCGCATCGACGGACATACCCCCGAAGGCGTATGGATCGACCTTCGAGGACAGAACCGCATCGGCTTCAACCGAATCTCGCATGGCAACTATGTGCTCAAGGTCATCGCCACCAATACGCATGGCAAATGGAGCAAACACGTGGCTTCGCTGGAACTCGACGTGCAACCGACGTTCTGGGAAAGCATCTGGGGCAAGCTGCTCATCATCCTCATCATTGCCGGTGTTGCGGCTTTGTGTTTCATCACATACAACAAGCAGCAGAAGGAACGCATCAACCACGAGATGAACGAGATGAAGAACAGGTTCTTCAGCAAGGCTTCACACAAGCTTCGCACTCCACTCACGCTCATCGGAGGTCCGATAGACGAGGTGTTAGAGAAGGAGAACAACCTCTCTACCGAGAGCCGCAGCCTGCTGCAGATGGTTCAGCGCAATGCCAAGGAGATGCTCTATATGCTCAACAAGATGCTGAAATTTGACAACGGAAGCGACTTCTATCTTGACGAAGGAAGCGATCAGGCATTCGTGTCAAGCGAGAACAACGGCAGCATCAGCGACAAGACAGCCAAAGGCTATCTCAAGGAAGTAGAAGAGACAGAAGAGGACGACAAAACTGAACAGGCGGAAAAGGACATCACCATCCTCGTCGTAGAAGACAACCCCGACCTGCGCCAGTTCCTCTTCACCATCCTCAAGACAGACTATAATGTACTGCTTGCCGAAAACGGCAAGGAAGGCTTGGTAATGGCAAGAAACAAGATGCCCGACTTCATCCTTACCGACGTCACCATGCCTGTGATGGACGGTTTCACGATGGTACACTACATCAAGCAGGACACCAACACCGCCCATATTCCTATCATCGTACTGTCGGCTAAAGCCAGTGTGGAAGACCACCTGCGAGGCTTCGAGGAAGGTGTGGACGGTTATCTCACCAAGCCGTTCTCGGCCACCTACCTCAAGGGACGCATCGAGGCTGTCATCAATCAGCGTCATGCCCTGCAGCAAGACATGCTGAAACAGATACAACGAGCCGAGGGTGCCGAATTCCATATCACGCACGAATATCCACAGACAGCATCCGGACAGGGCGACAACAGAAGCCCGGCTACTAATAAGCGCATGACGGAAGAGGACGCTCTGACCGAGAAGATCGTACAGTTCATCAATGAGAACATGAGCAATCCCGACCTCAAAATCGATGACATCGCCGTAGCCATGGGTATGAGCCGCAGCGTGCTCTACGGCAAGATCAAGAATGCTGTGGGCATGAAGCCTATCGACTTCGTACGCCACATCCGCATCATGCGTGCCACCGAGTTGCTCTGCAATACCGACGAAACACTTAGCAGCATCGCCTACTCTTTGGGCTTCAGCGATCCTAAGTATTTCTCAAAGGTATTCAAAAAGGAAATGGGTATCATTCCAAGCGAATATAGAGAAAATTCAAAGTAATAACACTTTTTTATACCTGGTGCACGAAAAAAACGAGAATTTACACCTTGATTCTGTACGAAAGCAGTACCTTTGCACCAGTTCTTAGAAAAGTTAAATGATAGTTTAATTCTTGAATACTCCTTTCCTTCAACAACGAAAGGAATATTCAAAGTGATCCGGGGATTGTGAAATTCCCGGATTTTTCTGTAAAATTACGCTAAAATCAGCCGAATAGCTAAAAATGAACTATTTATGAGTTTTTCACCTCAACAGAGGTAATGATTTAGCAACAGTTCTAAATTCTGCAATCTGCATACGTTTGCTGCCTAACAACTCATTTTCGGCTGCAAAAATACGAAAAAAAATAATGAATCTAAGAATTTTATTAAACCAAAAAATATCAAACAGAGTAATATGTTGCAAAAAGCACGGTCTTACTAGTAGTCTGTAAAGTCTAAAAGTTGAGTAAAACGTCGTTCGTCACATACTGATGATTGATGAAATATCACACGTGCCTTACTAAACTTTTATGACTTTACAATCTACTAGTTGTTTATTTTGCGAAATACGTATTTACAACATTTGTTGTTGTATTTTGCAAATTTTAGCAACTTGTCGGTAAATTCTAAAACTTTAAACTTAACAGGGAAAGTTTTTGTACCCTTTCCTTCTGATGGAAAAATAACATAAAATGTTTCTACGTTTTCCTGCTGTATTAAGTATGGCTTCTCTATAGTATGAGTCTGTCCATTAAAGGAGAAACTAGTTGTGTATGTCGTATCTTTGAATATAAGATTCGAAGTATAAGACTTTCCTTTTGGCAATTGCAACTCCCATTTTTTACCTTTTAAGCTGTCGATTTTAAATGATTGTGCATGAACTAATTGCCCATTTAGGAACAATAGAGAAATAAAAAAATATTTAAAAATTAACTTCATATTTATTTAATTACTTTATACCTGTTAATACTATATTATAATCTTGTAAAAAATACCCAGCATTAACTGAGTACATACAAGCAAGCTCAGGGTCCATATAAATAGCAGCACCCGTATTGGAGTTATATCCTACACATAACACATTATGGGCAGAGCTTTCTATTTGGCTATTTACATCAGTCATGACGGGATGCTTGGCATCTATTGCAGACTTATAATTTGTAAATGTTTGAGTTTTACCTTAATTCCGCAACACTATAGTTTAACATTATTTATAAGTGCCTGAGCAACAAAAAGTTGCCCAGGATTTTGCCATGTCAGAATTTTCACTTACCTTAGTGTTGCGAAAAGAAGACAAGCAAAAC
>ENA-OQEL01000485-OQEL01000485.1-human-gut-metagenome-genome-assembly--contig:-NODE-485-length-14152-cov-2.195579_pt1 | contig 14152 bp, 12 predicted proteins | sample MGYA00242796_ERZ504637 | MGnify/ENA primary metagenome ERZ504637 (study PRJEB26092, sample SAMD00036306) | human gut metagenome | host: Homo sapiens | study: EMG produced TPA metagenomics assembly of... | reverse complement strand
AGAACAATGAAATTCCCTTCTTCCACTTCCGCTTTCCATAGACCGAGTGTACCTAAATCCTGAGGACGTTCATTTGTTCCGTCCCTCCTTTTCTGCTGTCCGGTAATAATTCTTTCACCCTGTTCATCATTTCTAAAAAAATGCGCCTATATAGCCGGTTCCATACGGATTAAATTCAAAACGTTTCCCGTGTTGACTGGCATGAACTTTTATCTCTCTTTGCAAGGCTACCTCCGTCTTCATCTTCAGCAGACCAAAAAAATCCGATAAGTTTCCTGTGTACCCATTATGTTTTGCTCATCCAACAACACATCCATATAGCCCGTTCCGGTTTGAGATGCCTTATCATAGATATATGAGAAACGAGAGGTAGTATAGGTTATCGTGGTTCCACTGTCTTTCACATCTCCATTTAGCAACACCAAATCATTGAATACCTTTTCTGTTTCTGCTGCTAATCCCCCGGCTCCCACATAAAGTTGAGGCATCACTTTGACTACCGGCATATTAGAGGTAAAGGAAATACGTGCTCCATTAAAATCAGTAATACTGACCTCCAAGTCCGATACATTCAGTACCTTAATACCTGATATATTCCAATCTTCATCCACATTCTCCCATTCAGACGCCTCTATGTTCACCATCAACGGCTCCTTAATATATCCGGTCAAATCCAATTTTGTATTCTTGGGTAAACTATAATTTACCGGATTCGAAGCAATCTTCAATTTGCAAGACGGATTATAATTATCCCCCATATCTATTGTAAAGTTTACAGCCTCACTTTCATTAGTAACGGAAAGAGGGTCATTGGCAGGCAGGATGATACGGTTCACCTTTTTCTCCCAATCCCATTCGGCTGTCGGGGTACCTTGGGTGAAATAACTTCCGTCATCAACCACAGTAAATGTACGTATCACACTCCGTTCAATAGCCGGACCATCATAAGTGGCTGTCAGCGGAACAAGATTCGGCAAATTACTGAACATTATTCCTTTCAAATGCCTGGTCCAAATCATCTTCAGCCCTCAATATGACATCTACCCGTACCCCCATTCTTTCAAGAGCCAATTGCAATATAGATACTGTTGTATTATCTTCCAATGTCGCTCCCTGTCCGCCGGATAACACGGTCACATTCTTTATTTCCTGCATCATTGGAATAAATTTGTTCTGATGAGAAAAAAATCAGCGGGATAGGCTATATGATTCAAATCACCATAATGAGTGATAGCATCCAATAAAGTCCGGACCGGTTGATAAGCCGGCTCATTGGCCAAAAACACAAAATCGTAACTTCCTGCATCAATGGGATGACGAATAATATCACCGGAATGTGCATTATAAAATAGGTTGGTTACTTTATCACCCGTCGTTTTGTCAAATGCCAAAACACGGAGCGTATGAATGATATAATCTTCCGGAGTCCCAGAATGCACACTACCCGTATGAGGTGCCATTCCCCTAATAGATATAAATGTACCTTCCACATCGCTAGCGGTGAAAGTTTCATCCATACAAGAAGTAAAGACAGCCAGCCACAGTAAGCAGAGCCAGTTTCTATAGGTTTTATTATCTCTTTTCATCATTCATTATCCCCTTCCATCTAACATGAATACTCATCTAATTCTTATACTGCAAATATCGGGAAATAGAGTGAGGCTGTGAATTATATTCATTTCTGAAACAGACAATAATCCAACTGACTGACAACTTATTATGCAAATGAGTGCAAGCGGCTGTTTGCAAAATATAAAAAACAAGCTCCATCCAAATAGATTTTTGCATTGTACGCACTATCCGGATAAAAAAGTTGCGATATTCGTAATTCGTGGCAAATGGCACTCTTTACAAACTATCGATAATAGCTTGTTGTTTTTGTAAAAAATCTATGCGCTGCATCTCGCCACTCTCTGAAATCAAGATAGAATGACGCTTTAATGATTGGATCCAGTTACATTGCATCCGGCAGATATGAAAACTTTGTGAATCCATTGAATTGATGGAATACACCCGCAATAAACTTATTTGAAAATCCCGTTTTTCTATATAGCTATAGGTAGCCTCAAAATGAATATTAGAAAGATAAAAACAAACTTTTCCGCCTTCACTGAATTCTCCCGTTACCGAAAGTTCCTCCATCATGGCAAGCAACTGATACAGCTCGGTTTTCAAATGCAATACATCATCATCGGTTATCAGTTTAAGAACGGCAAAGTATTTTATCTCCTTTACAAAAGAATAAAAGATGTTCGTGTCCCATATAAAATGCGTTTTCCGGCATTTCTTCACGCTTTCACATAGTTTCTTATGTGCACTCACAATCCGGTCTTCCACCTGCATATCTCTTAAAGAATTAGGAGTCTTGATCTCACCATTCTGATAAATCCAACGGCAAAGACGAAATTTAGACAGATACTCATATTCAGAATAAAGAGTAAACGGCAGCAAATTGGAAGCAGTATAAACTTCTGTTGTTTCATCCTTTTTCACATAATCAAAAATTTGCAGATAACGATGGATTATCTCATAATAGCCTTCCATTGAATCAGAAGACTTCAATAAATTCAAATCAAAGGTCACTCTGTCCGAAAGGTGATTTCCTATAATCTGATCAATGGAAATACCCAGTCTTCGAGAGATCAAGGCAACTTCTTCAAGGGTAAAAGAAACCTCTCCCGTAGCCTGCGGTAAACGGCTTCCTTTCCCATACATAATGTATCTGCCAGATAGCCTGCCAAATTCTGCTTTTCAGGAACACGTGCCTTCATGGCTGTAATCAGTTCATTCACAATCTTATTCTTCATTCTTTTCCCCTTCTTTGGTTATTAACAAACAGACTGCAAATTTAAGTTATGGAAATGGGAATTCTATGCTCTAAAACAGAGATGAAAGACTTTCTATCTTTCTGATTCACGACCAATTGAGGAATAAGAAAACAGATAACGAAAAAAAGTAAATAAACAGATTATTTACTTTCATTTTCAGTAAACAGAATTTCTTTCCTATTTCGTTTTTCGTAAATAGGAAACTATTATAAAGTGCTTATTATTTCACGTTGTTGTTGGAAAAACTGTATACGCTGCATCTCTCCACTCTCTGAAATCATAGTCGAGAATTTCTTCAGTGACTGTATCCATTCTTTCAAACTGAGGAACATTCCACAATCCTGCGTAGTAATGGAGTTGATAGAATACACCCGTATCAAACTGAGTTGTACCGAATCAGCCTCCAGATAGCTGTAGGTGGCTTCAAAATTAATATGAGACACGTAAATATGTACACTGTTACCTGCTTCTGTCTTTCCCTTAGAAGCCAAGTCTTCCAATTCGTCGGTCAGTTGCAATAGTTCTTCTTTAATCTGATGTTTGTCCTCTTCTGTGATAAGATGAATCCCGGCAAAATACTGTATGTCATTTATCAGATGATGAAAAATCATACTATCCCAGATATAATCCACAGAATGTATATGTCCGGTAGCAGATACAAAATCATTTGAATATCATATAATTTTTTGAGGAACTTCCACCTTGTCAAAATGCTTGCACTGAATATGCTTGATTTTGATACATCCATTTAAAGAGGCGAAACTTAGACAATGATTTATGTTTCAAAGAAAGTGTTTGGGGGATAATATTGGAAGAAGTACCCATGGAAGAGGAAGGATCGTTTTGCAAAGCATGTAACACATTGACATACTTTTTTAATAATGAATAGTAAGTTTCAAACGGATCTTCATGATCCACCACATTCAAATCGAATACGGCATTGGAACTGAAACAGACTCCTATTACATTATCTAATGAAACACCTAACTTTCTTGATATCAAAGCAGCTTCCTCTAATGTAAAAGGGACCTCACCACGCAACCTCCGATAAATAGCCTCTTTACCGATATACAAAGTATCTATTAACAGATTGGCCAGATTTTCTTTAAGTGGCAGTTTTTCTTTTACAGCTTCAATCAAGCTCGTGTTTAGTTCATTTTGCATCATTATAGTTCTTATATGAGTGAGTTATTTGTAATAATAACAAATATCAAAGGAGAGTTGTTTCGAAATGCGTAACTAAACGGACAGACCGCTACTTGTAATCAGTAAATATTCAAAATAAAAAGAGGCGTAATACTGAATATGAAATACAGCCTACACCTCTTCGATTGAAGAAGAAAAAATCAATCAACCATAACTCCCCAATCAATCTTCGGGCACATAAATAATTTCCCCATTATCCAATTCGTATGCAATCCCCACCTTTCTACCCTTCTTTCCGCTTTTGGCATCCTGATCCTCAGAAGGTGTATAGCGGTTTATCTTCTGCCCTTCCTTGGTTTATAACTTTGCCATGTTTTTCCTTACCCGGAATTCTTCACCATCGTAAAATCCTCCTGACTAAACATTTCAGTCATATTATAACGGGTAACCAAGGCTACCATTAACGCTACCGCAAACACCATCGCCACATCAAACAGATTGCTGACCACGCTCATCGGGTCACTATCCTCCTCTTTTCTTAATAAATTACGTTTCATCTCAAGCTGTATGTTTTCAGTGAGCAATTCAGAAAGGAATTCCAGATAGTCATATCCTGCAAATACCAGCGTTGCTTCACCTGTTGAGTTATGAAACCGATGGCACTAGAAAACAGACCAACTACAGTTGTAGCAAAAGCGACTTGCATATTGTATGCCATAGAAGCGATATCACCAGTAGAAAGTCCCACCAAAGCAGGTCCCATTGGAATCAATGTACCCATCAATCCAAGCATCGGTCCCATCTTAGTCAATGTTTTGAAATAGCCAAATCCTTATCAGCAGTAATTTCAAAAATCAGCCAACAGACGCTGCACATGTGCCGGACGGTCTTTTGACCCCAACACCCGACGGATATACACAATGACCAACGAGTTCGACTTCACTGGAAGTTTGCTTTCCAATTCGGGCAAAGTATCTATAGTCAGTGCATCAAGCTGTTGACGCAACAACGCATCTGTACGCCGAATAGCCAAATATTGCCCGAAAAAACTGCCTATCAATAATAGCGAACGGATGAAAAGAACAATAAGCAATACAACAACAGGAACTAAAAGTCCGTTCGAAATCCAAAACAGAATGTCTGATATAAGATTCATAATGTCAGTAAGTTTTAAATGTTTGTTTTTATTCGTCTATATTTATATATAACCAATCCAATGAGTCCTCCACCTGCCAGCATAATTATCAAGCCGGTCAATGCCCCCCAATCCACCTCGCTTATACCTGTTACGGCGGTACGACCATTTACAGTAGCAATAATTCCCAATATGGCGGTCAATGCATTAGTGAGGAACAATAGTTCCAACCGTAATTCCTTTTCCGGCAAGAGATAACGAAGAAACAATGTGCCTACAGAAATTAATATCAATACACCTACCGCCATACTCCATGCGACAAGAGAAAAGGAAACACCCGGAAAAGAGAAGATAAGATATACCAATCCGCTAAACAAGACAGGAAATATCAAAATACCCGGAAACCAACATAAAGCACGGTAAGCCCAAAGAGTACGTTTCTTAACAGGACCTGTAGTAAGCACATGAACAGCCAACATACAAAAAGCCATCTGTAAGGCAACTTCCACTGTAAGCACCACCGAAGTGTCAAGCATCAATTGGACATCTGCCAGCCAATCAGCAATCTGTGTCTTAGACTGCTGAATTGCATATGGGCACATCAGCCCCACAAAAAGGGCGGCTACAACAGCTATTGCTGCAACCGATCCTCGTTTGCGGAATGTCTGTTTCATCATAAAATTGAAACAGACCAATATCATAAGAACAACTACAATTGTTTCCATAGCCTGTTATTCCTGCATTTTTTTACGGCGACAACGCACCAATACAATTAAAACAAGAACAGCAGCCACCACTACAACACAAACAACAGTATTGCTTACCGTATTCGTCTGTTGTTCCGTACCGACTGTATTCATCTCTTCTTTTTTCATCACCATACCCTTTTGCTCTTTTGAAGCAGCAACTTCACGTATCTGACTGATGTTTTCCTTATACCGGGATGCAGTCTGTGCATCCATTTTAGAAGCTATGAACTGACGTAATTTTGCATTATCACAAACAAAACCTGAACAAGACGGTTTATATTTATTCACCAAATCGGTATGTAGTTTGGCAATATCCGCTATCTGTTGCTCGCTAGCCTGCCACATTCCTTTACGGATAGTTTCCATCATTACCGCAGTCATTTCTTCCAAAGCAGCAGGGTTCTGCTTTTCAAAATAACCCTGCACTCCCAAGTTAAATTTATCCTTTACATACACATCATATATCTCATTCCACATTTCCTTATCAACAGCCTGAGGTTTCATGACATTCCAGCCATACGTATTTTGCACAATCTCAGCAAAAGTATTAGCTGCGCCGGCCTCCCCTTTCATTTTTTCCTTAATATAAGCAGGATTGAATATTGTGGTACGACTCTCTATGCCAATAGCTTCTTTCACCTCTTGCATACGGGCATTGTTACGATTACGATAGTCGCTCAGATACGCATCGGGATCTTTACCGGTCACATTACGGACAGCAAGATTCATACCTCCCATAAACTCATACACATGATCCAGGCTTAATGCACCCCATGTATTGCTTTGACGTGGCTGAATAACCGCATCCGTACGTGTCAAAGCAGCATTCCAAAGCAAATTGGCGGACAGTTTCCCAATTCTTTTCACTACCATAAAAAGCACCCATATTATTCAAATAAACATCGGCGATTTCCTCTTCACTTTCCCAACGGTCACCAGATTGCACCATACTTTGTATACCCGTACCATAATTGCCATTCACTCCTCCAAACACACGAAAAGTAGACATTTCGCGGGCTTCTTTCGGAGTCAGACCTTTTTCTATCAATACACGTTCAGCTTCCACAACACCTGCCGCCACTTGATTTTCAAATTGATCCTCTTTAGCATTGGCAGCCATCTCTACGGCACGGTTGATAAGGAACAGGCGTGAAGCGGCAATATCTCTCAACTGCCCGCTAGTTTGCACCACAACATCAATACGAGGACGCCCCAATTCTGCCGAAGGGATCAAACGAAGATCCGTCACGCGTCCGAACGTATCACGAATAGGCTCTACACCTAACATATACAATACCTGTGCAATAGTAGCGCCACCGGTTTCTATAAATTCTCACTCCATAATGTATAGCTTACTTTACGGGGAATAGAGTCATTATGACGACGACGATACATTTCGATAGTATTGTCAGCCAATTGTTTCCCTTTCTCCCATGCAGATTCCGACGGAGTTTCTTCAGCATTGATAGCAAAAAGATTTCGTCCCGTAGGTAAAGTATTAGGATTGGCGATAGGATCGCCACCCGGTGAAGGTTGTGTATATCCTCCATTCAACGCATTAACCATAGAGGTCAATTCTCTTTCCGGACTTTCCAAAAGAGCACTCTTATAATTACCCACATTCTTCAAAGTGCGTTCTACTTCCATGACAGCCAAAGCAAAATTTATCTCCTCTTTAGAGTATTCTTTTTTCTTGGACATCATAACTTTCATCATCGCTTCCATGCCTCCGAATTTATCACTATCCGCTTTTTCACGTTTTCCTCGAGAAGTTGTTTTCATTGTAACCGTATCTTTGGCCAGTGTATTCATACCTACAGCATGGCTCTTGTACATTCCTGTTTCCATTTTCTTTAAAGCTTCAGGGCTTGCACCCATTCTTTTTGCAAGTTCCATAGCTTTCTCAGGATTCATACCTTTCGCTATTTCCTTCATTTTCTCTTTCATTGACTCAGATATGCTATTCCTTTTCGAACGTACGCTTTGGTCAGCCTGCATTATTCCACCGCTCATATCAGCATGTGTTTTAGCCTCAGCCGGAGCCTCTTCAGCTAATGCCATCATCATGGCCATCATGCCTTGGGGAGTATTACGGGATTTATTGATTTCATGTGCTTTAGCAAGTTCATCGGAAGTAATGCCAGTAATACGACAAATCAATTCGTCAGAAACCAACGACGGATCAGCCAATAAACGAGTGACCAAATCACGTGCAGGTTCCAAATAACGTTGAGTAAAAAGAGTGCGATGTTTCTCTACCTGTCCGTCCGCACGATTACGTAGTTTATCTAATGCCAACAGACTATAGGCTATCGGCTCGGTAGCCATAGCATACACACTGGAAGTAATACGAATGGGTTCGTAGGGAATCCCCATTGTATACAACTGACCTGTAATCTTCTCATTTGCCAGCTCCTCAGCAAAATTTTCTATACGCTGAATATCTTCTTCAGCATAAGGAACAGTAAGAAGACTATCCAATCCCAATTCACGATGGATGCCCAGTTTCACCGTGAGTTTCTTTACCATCAATGAAGCACGGTTCAAAGCTTCTTTATTTCCAGTAGACAGTACAGCCTGCCCATCAGCCGGAAGCAAATTATTGTATGTCTTGACAGCCTCAGTCAGTTCACGATAAATGGCGCGGACACTACTTTCCATAAAAGGTGGAGTAAGGTAAGATTGCAATCCCGCATACGAACGACGCTTAGCAATCATCCCTTCGCCTACATTGCCGATGGAATAAATATAAAAATGAGGTAATGCACCTACCAGACGGTCGGACCAGTCATTGCTACACAAAGCAACTTGTTTGCGCGGAGTGAACTCTAAACTGCCATGAGTACCGAAATGAATCAACGCATCAGCTTTAAATCCAAATTGTGTCCACAGATAAGAAGCAATATAAGTATGTGGAGGAGCTGCATTGGTTCCATGTACAACTTTAAATGCATTATCCCCACTACCGGCTGCATTCTGTGGCAAGAGCACCACATTTCCAAATTGCAAACGAGCTACTCCTAAACGGCCGTCTGAAGTAGTCATATATGCTCCGGGAAATTCACCATTAGCAGCTACTACTTCGGCATACATATCAGAACGAATGGATTTCTTTATCCAACTTTCATATTGTTCTTTTGTAATGAGTTCGGGCTTGCCGGTTTCCATAAACCGGTCAAAAGCTCCTTCGGCATACGGACCAAATACGGCTCCTTGAGATTGTATCATCTGTTCCAATTCTTTCGGAGAGGTAGACAAACCGTCCACCTTGTAGCCCTCGCGTTTCATACGCTGCAACAAGTTATAAAGTGAAGGAACCACTTCCATACCACCCGCAGTCAGTGCATTCTGACCAGGACCCTTATAATAATAAATAGCTACGCGTTTCTCACTATTGGATTTACGCTGCAGAGTAATATAGTTATTAACTGTTTCCACAAAAGTTTCCAAGCGTTCTGGAATAGCATAAGCACGTTGTAAACCCTCCTCATCCTTATAATGTCCAAAAAGAGCGAACGGACGGATAGCTCCATCTATTTCGGGGGTAACAATACTTTGTGACATAAAGCCGCCATTCATACCCATCTTGTCACTCTCCCACTCCTCTACCAAGCGATTTACATTCAATGGGGAGAAAAGCGGTATATTCTGTTTCGCCAAATAATCTACGATATAATCGCCCATACGTCCATGCGCCATATTGATGATAGCAGACGGACGAACAGAATCAATTCCATGGTTCTGAATAAAAGAATGCATGGAACGTATAGGATAAACCATATTGCCTGTTTCCTCCAATTTAGCAATAAGTCCGGAAGGTTCACCCATCGGACCGGTCACAATAATACGCGGAGCATTCTCTTTCCACAAACCGTTGTTTTGCAGAAAAATATTGTATCCGGCTACCGTATTGAAACCCAACTCTTCGTCTTCGGGACTCTTTGGGTTCATGTGATAAAGCACATCATCGGCACGTTTCACTACGGCTTCCGGTTCAGACACAGAGAATCGTTTTTTATCAATATACACACGTACATAGTTCAGCATACTGCGATAGTTACGACGTCCTCCATTAGACAGATAATGTTTCAATGTATCCGCTTGGATGGAATCCAATGAAATAATCTTGTTTGCAGGATTGGTAGCGGCAGTAGTCAATATCGGAAGACCACCATCGGCCGCCTTTTGTATTTGCGCACGTTGCTCTTCAGTAATCCTTAATCCCATGGCATTGATAAATATCATATCATAACTGGTCAATCGGTTCAGGTCATCTGTGCTCAGTTCACTGATTTTAATAAATGAGTTGTCATTAGCCTTAGATATCTGCCCTAAACTGATTACCTGATAGTTGATGAAAGCCACTTTAGTTGCACTGAACCAAAGGATTCCATACACCAAACAAAAGCAGCAAGATGACTGCTATCCCTCCTCCAATCAGTAATTGTTCTCTTCATATCTTTATTTAATCACGTAGTTTATTTAGTATTAGCAGCCAACTTTCATTTGAATAATTGTTCTATATTTAATGATAAACCGGCTGAAAAAGTTGTTCCTTTAGTAGCAGGCGAATTATTATAATAACGGGAAGGAACATAATTAAACAAGTTGTCCACCGCCAAAGTCATATCAACACCTTTCCATACTTTTTGAGACAACGTAAGCTTCCACATTGTATACGCCGGATAGGTCACCTTCTCAGTTTCTTCATAAGAAGTGTTCGACGTATATTCCTCCGTATTCACCTTGGAAAGAAAACGTCCGTTCAAAGCAATATTAAACGCATAGTTCTTCCAATGCTTGTCATACTCAAGACGGACAGTAGCCGTATGCGGGCGAGTACTTGAAATGACAGGTTGCCCTTTCTTGATATTCTCATGTGTATAAGCATAAGATAAACGTGCCGACAGTCCACAAGGATATTTGGCGGAAGCATTTGCCTCGGCACCAGATATCTTGATATTTGATATATTGGTATATACCTGTCCTTTCAACGCCTCACTCCATGCCGTAGTGATACGATTATCAACTATATTATAGAAACCTGTCACCGTCAAATTATAACGACCTTTAATATATTCTGCCGAAAGAGAAAAATTATGGCTGGTTTCAGGCTTCAAGTCAGGATTACCATAAATCATAAAAATACTTGCCATATCAAAATTCATATACATTTCTTTCAAAGTAGGGGCTCGGAAACCACCGGCATAGGAACCTCTCAATGAACAGTTTCCTATTTTATACATCAGTCCTAATTTGGGAGAGAAATGATTAATATCGGAATCCGAATAATAATCAAAACGTAATCCTGTGATGACATTGAAATATTTCGTCGGGTTCCAGTCAAACTGTGCAAAACCGTCCACTGTATACTGATGTTTACTTCCATTATTGACAAACTGATAGGACATTAAATAATCACGCATATAATCACCACCCAAGGTGAGAATATGCTTACCGACAAAAGTATGATTATAAAAAGTACGAACCGAATGTTGTACATTACTATAATCACGTACATCATTAGCATCTTGTGGCAAGTAATCGCTCTTATCATACTGGTCGAAAGAATAAGCTATTTCCAGATCTTTATCTTTATCAAATACATAATTTCCTTTCACCCCACCACTGACGTCGCGATAACGGTCTTTACTAGTCTGTGACTTCTCACGTTCACGAAAAAAATTATCCAGCACGTGCCGTCAGTTTCAGATGATCAATTAGCAGTATAGACCAAACGTTCTTTGAAATTCCAAGTTTTATCACCATACACCTTTTTAAATGCCCAATCCTCCGTTTCCTCATTTGTTTTTCCATCGGCCAAATCTTTTTCATCTACTTGGGTATGCTGTACATTAGTCACACTATTGAATTTTCCGGCATTGAAACCTATTGTTCCTCCATAACGCTGCTCATTATAAGCCCCGTAACGTCCATTGAGATTCACAGTCCAAGGCTCCGCAGACACTTTACTTATGATGTTTACCACTCCTCCTACCGCATTCGAACCATAAAGTGAAGAAGCCGCACCCTTTACAATCTCAATACGCTCCACATTGTCCATATTCAAGCGGTTATAGTCTATATTATCCAAAGTCTCACCTGCCAGACGCTCACCATCAACCAGAAAAAGTATAGCATTTCCACCAAATCCTTGCATATTGAGAGAAACTTGCTGGTCCATGGAATAAGAAAATTCAATTCCCGGCAGTTCTGCCTGAAGCAAATCTCCAATATGGGTGGCATCTACTTTCTTTATTTCATCGGCAGTAATGACCCGAGTAACAATAGGAACATCTTTCAGGAGTTTCGGAGTACGGGTTCCTGTTACAACTATAGTTTCCATATTTACAGCATCTTCTTTCAGTATAAAATCAACTTTACCTGTTTTGCTGACAGACACTTTATGAGTTTGCGAGATATACCCCATGTATGAAACCTGCAGAGTATATTCTCTATTATCGGGTAATTTCAATGTGTATTTTCCCTGTGTATCCGTAGTGGTTCCCAAAGTTACTTTTTCTTTTACGGAGACTGTTGCTCCCATCAGAGGTTCTTTATTTTCATCAAATACAGTTCCCGAAATAATTCGTTGTGCTGATACTGGTATCGCCATCAGCCAACACAATATCAAGCACACGTTTCTGAGTAGTCTATGCATATCGTATGTCGGTTTACAATTCAAACGGATAAATATAGTCAATAGTCATGAAGCCTTTTACACCACTAGCATTCATATAATTTGTGAGACGAACAGCCGCATAAGTTCCATCTTTCAGCTTTACCATATAAACCTTGTTTGAAAGAGTATAGGTAGGTGGCATATTACTTTTATCAACATTCAACCATTTGGATAGTTCTTCATTATAATAGGATTCCATATAAACAATATTGCCATCCATCATACCTGACATATCAATGGCTACCTTAGCGGTAGTCCAAACATCATCCACATAGACTCCTTCGGGCATCGCACTCGCATTCTGTAAAGCGGAAAAACCTGTGAAACCGGTTTCCAATACTGCTCCAGCATTGGTTTTAACGTCATAACGATGGACAGCAATATCCCATTCCTCCGGTTCTTTCTGGTCAGAATCTGTCACATTCACAGAATCTACTTTTTGTGTATGGAAATCAATAAAAGTCCAACGTCTATAATCAGTAGCATCAATATAAATAGTACCCGAATGGGTAGAAGGGTCTGTTCTTATGAAACCGAATTCATTACTATCCGAAGCAGCAGGACTATCATATATTCCTTCCAAAATACCATCACATGCCGAGAATGGCAAAAGCATCATTCCCAGCATGGATATAATAAAGAGATATCTTTTCATGCTATTTAGTGCCTACAAAAGTCGCAGTAATAGCCATAGGCATGGCTCCCGGCTTTAGTGTAAAGATCAGATCAGCTTTTTCATCCTTAATCGTTCCTTGTAAACTTCCTGTATATTTTACAGTACCAACAGTTACATCAATAGCACTTTCCGGAAAAGTATAAGTAACATTATCGGAGGTCTGTACTTTAATTCCAGGTATAGCAATATCCGGCAATGACATCATTCCTTCACCAGCACCACCAACTAGAAGAACTTGAACAGTTCCTCCTTCTTCCGCAGTAATTTTCACCTGACTGTCTGACGTTCCTTGATCATTTCCTGATACTGAGAGTGATAATGTTCCATTGTAAGTACCAGCAACCTCCTGAGCCGGGATCACGGTATCTTCCTTTTTATTATCATCATCACTACATGCTACTGCACACAATGCAATAGCCATCATCGCTAAATAGTTTTTCAATTTCATAATACTTTTGTTTTATTGATTAATAGTTATTATTTTATGTTTTCAAAAATTTGTTGCAAAGTTACCCTTACTACCAAGGGTACACAATACCTAAAAATTGGGGTTTTATTGCTAATAATCACATATATAATAAAGTACACAAGTACTTATTTTAGGTATAAAACTGGATTTTATCACCATTAATAGGTATTGTCAGTATATACTTCTATAACTAATTTTGCCAAAAAAAAGCAAGCATGGTTAAACTGGTACATCATGAAATGCCTGTGAACAAGACACTTCATCATAGAAAGATAGAGATTCTGGCTGTACTAACCCTACTTATAGGTAGTCTGTCATTCCTTATTTACTCCTATTGTTCCCACGACGCAAATAATCCATTGTGCCGATGTTTGCTTTGCACTTTGAACCATACTCCCGAAGATGGGGAATATTTATATAATCGATACTTAGTAGTAATCAGTATCACATGGGCGGCACTTATATTC
>ENA-OQEL01000484-OQEL01000484.1-human-gut-metagenome-genome-assembly--contig:-NODE-484-length-14153-cov-3.028661_pt1 | contig 14153 bp, 20 predicted proteins | sample MGYA00242796_ERZ504637 | MGnify/ENA primary metagenome ERZ504637 (study PRJEB26092, sample SAMD00036306) | human gut metagenome | host: Homo sapiens | study: EMG produced TPA metagenomics assembly of... | reverse complement strand
GGATATAAGAGCATGCTGGAGGACACCTTAAAGGATCTTTAAAAGATTTTGAAATCAGAAGAAAACCGGCCGTGGGAAAAGAAGGAGTGACAGTGTGCGTGGCGTGTGGAACTGGATTGTCACAAGAACGGCAGACTACGGGCTGCCAAACAAATTGACTGATTGATATTGTGCAGATTCTGCTCATTGCATTTTTCGTCTATCACCTGATCCGCTGGCTGCAGAATACAAAGGCCTATACGCTGATGAAAGGTATTTTCTGATTGGTGTCTTTGTCATCATTGCAAACGTGCTGAAAATGCAGACGATTCTGTGGCTGTTCGGAAACATCGGCGGGGCGGCGATCACAGCGGTTGTAATTATCTTTCAGCCGGAGCTTCGAAGAGTGGTCGAGCAGATTGGAGAAAAGAATCCGCTGTCTGCCATTTCTTTTGCGAGCGGCCAGGAGGAAAATGAACGGTTCAGTGACAAAACCATCAATGAACTGGTAAGGGCCAGTTTTGAAATGGGAGAAGTAAAGACCGGAGCGCTGATCGTCATCGAAAAAACCATCACCCTGGAGGAATATGAAAAGACCGGAATCCCGATTGACGGCGTTCTGACCAGCCAGCTGCTGATCAATATTTTCGAACACAATACGCCGCTGCACGACGGAGCCGTGATTGTACGGAACAACCGTGTCACGGCAGCAACATGTTACCTGCCGCTGTCCGACAACATGGATCTGAACAAGAATCTTGGAACACGCCACCGTGCAGGTGTCGGCATCAGTGAGGTGACGGATTCCTTTACGATTATTGTCTCCGAGGAAACCGGAAATGTGTCGTATGCTTCCGGCGGAGAACTCCACACGGCAGTAACACCGAGCGACCTTCGGGAGCAGCTTCACAAAATCCAGAAGCTCGCGAAAAAACCGGAAGAGAAGAAAGGATGGCATATCCGTGGAATGCGTCAGAAAGTGGAGGGAGAGAAGAAATGAAAAAGAAAATTCTGAAAAAGCTTCTGAACAATCTCCCTTTGAAAATTCTTTCTATCCTGATTGCCATTGTAATCTGGTACGTTGTGGTCAGTGTGAATGACCCGATTGTGAAAGAGCGCTTTGATGTCCCCGTGCAGGTGACCAATGAAGCCTACATCGCAGCCGGAAAGAAAACATACCAGATTGCGGAGGAATACCAGACGGTCACGGTTACTGTCACGGACAACAACTCGGTTGTCAGCCGGCTGAAAGCATCGGATATCACTGTCACGGCCGATCTGACCCAGATTGTGACGATGGATACAAACCCGGTTTATGTGCCGATCAAGGCAGCGTGCTCCATGGTAAAACAGGAAAAACTGAGCACAGTGACAGCAACGATCCCTGTGGAAATCGAGGATGTGGACAGCGAAAAATTCCCGATCACAATTGACGCAGGAAATACGAAACCGGCAAAAGATTACGAAGTGGGAACGATGACTTCCGATCCGGAGAGCATCACCATTTCCGGCCCGACGTCCCTGATCAATAAGATCAGCAGTGTGGTGGCAAAAGTAGATGTAACCAATATGCGGAATTCCGGAACCGTCACGGCGGATCTGATGATTATTGATAAAAACCAGGATGAGATGCCGGAATCCCAGATGGAATTTTTGAATTTCGACAGCGGCTCCCCGCAGGTGGATGTGGATATTGAACTGTGGCGCCGTGTATCCGGTATTAAGCTGAGTGCACTGTACAGCGGAACTCCGGCAGACGGCTATCAGATTAAAAATATCTATACCACACCGGAGGAAATCACCGTTGCCGGATCCGAGGAGGCACTTGCAAAGCTGGCGGATGAAGGCAATACGATTGAAATTCCGGAAGACTATACCTCCGTTGCAGGACAGCGCTCCGATGTGGAGACGACGGTTGACTTAAGCGATGTTCTCGCCGATGTGACAGATCTGAAAGTATCTTCCAGTTCGTCTGCATCCGTTACCGTTCACGTAACGGTTATGCCGAATGAGAGCAGGGAATTTGAACTTGATGTCGATCAGATCGAGACGGGCAATCTTCAGTCCACTTATACCGTTCTGTATGATCAGACACAGCTTGCAATCCGCATTAAAGCATCGGACAAAAATCTGGCCAAATTAGATACTTCCCAGATCAACGCATCCATAGATCTGAATGGAATGGGTGTCGGGGATTACGAGGTACCGGTAAAAATCACACTGCCGGATGGCTATGAGCTCGTAGACAGTGTCAAGACAACGATTCATATCAAAGAAAAAGCAGTAGCAAATAAAACGACAGGAACAAATTAGGAGGGAAACCAATGGTAAGCGGAAAAGTGACCGTGAAAAATCCAACCGGCCTTCATCTTCGCCCGGCCGGAACCCTGTGCAAACAGGCAATGCAGTTTAAATCATCTATTACATTCCACTACGGAGATGGAAATACAGCAAATGCAAAGAGCGTCTTAAGCGTCCTTGGCGCATGCGTCAAATGCGGAGACGAAATTGAGCTGTTCTGCGAGGGAGAGGACGAGGAGGAAGCTCTGCAGTTCCTTGTCAATTCCATCCGGACGGGACTTGGGGAAGAACTGTAAGGAGAAAGAACAATGAAGAAATATGATTATGTTCTGGTTGGCGCCGGTCTGTATTCCGGAGTGATTGCTTATCTTGCCGGTCAGGCAGGCAAAAGCTGTCTTGTACTGGAACGAAGAGATCATACAGGCGGAAATATTTACTGTGAAGAAATCGAGGGAATTCATGTACACAAGTATGGAGCGCATATTTTCCATACTTCGAATAAAGAGGTGTGGCAGTTTGTCAATTCGCTGGCAGAATTCAACCGTTATACAAACTCGCCGATTGCCAACTACAAAGGCGAAATTTATAATATGCCGTTCAATATGAATACCTTCAGTAAAATGTGGGGAATCCGCACACCGGAAGAGGCGAAAACAATCATCGAAGAGCAGAGAAAAGCTGTTCCGGGAGAGCCGAAAAATCTGGAAGAGCAGGCGATCAAACTGGTTGGAAAAGATATTTATGAAAAGCTGGTTAAGGGTTATACAGAAAAGCAGTGGGGAATAGACTGCAGTGAGCTGCCGAGCTTTATCATCAAACGGCTTCCGGTGCGCTTTACGTATGACAACAACTATTTCAATGACCTTTATCAGGGAATTCCGATTGGCGGCTATAACGTTCTGACAGAGCGGCTTTTTGAAAAAGCGGATGTACAGACAGGTGTTGATTTTCTGGAAGATAAAGAAAAGTACCTGGCGATGGGTGAGACGGTGATTTACACCGGAGCGATTGATGCGTTTTACGATTATGTACTTGGCAAGCTGGAATACCGTACGGTGCGCTTTGAAACAGAAGTGCTGGATACCGACAATTATCAGGGCGTGGCTGTAGTAAACTACACCGATCGGGAGACACCGTATACGCGTGTGATCGAACACAAGCATTTCGAATTCGGAACCCAGAAAAAGACCGTCATTTCCAGAGAGTATTCCACCGACTGGAAAGAGGGGATGGAGCCGTACTACCCGGTGAATGATGCCAGAAACCAGGAACTTTATCAGAAATATGCCGCACTTGCGGAAAAAGAAGAGAAGGTTATCTTTGGCGGAAGACTTGGAGAATACAAGTATTACGATATGGACAAAGTCATTGAGGCTGCACTGAACCAGTGGGAGAAATGCAGCGGTAGGAAAAGAACTGCAAACGGAAATCAATCAAAACGGACTGCACACTTGACAGCAGTCCGTTTTTTTGACTATATTATAAACGATATCCGGCTGGAAAATACCGGAAAATAAGAAAATGAAAGAGGTCGTTATGAGAAAAGAATATGATGACGAGGATGAAATCCCGGAAAGACGCCATTCCTCAGGAAAGAAAAAGAAGAAATTCGGCTGGGTTAATGTGCTCACCATCCTTCTCGTAGTTGTACTGGTTGTGCTCGTCGGTGTCTATGCTGTAATCAATCACTATTACAGCAAGAGTAACTACGTAAGCGACGATAAAATCACGATCAATAAATCCACAGAGGTTGAGACCGAAAGTACCGGGTTGACTGATGAGGAGACGGATGCCCTGCAGTCTGAGATTTTAAATGAGACACAGGACATTGAACTTCCAAACAACAATAACGTGTACAACATTCTGCTGATCGGTGTTGACCGTCGTGACAAAACGTGGTATGGAAACTCCGATTCCATGATTCTGATGTCCATCAATAAAGATACAAAACAGATCCACATGACATCCTTTATGCGTGACCTGTATGCAAATATCCCGGATGTCGGTGTGAAAAAACTGAATGCAGCCTGCGCATATGGCGGCGGTCCGCTGGTTGTCCGTACCATTGAAGACAACTACAAGCTGCCGATTGATAACTACGCAAGCGTTGACTTTGATTCCATGATCGATATCATTGATGCCGTCGGCGGAATCGAGCTTTCCCCGAGTGATGATGAGGTACGTGTGGCAAACAACTATATCAACGAAATGTGCAAGCTTCGCAATGCAGATGCATCCGCACATCAGTATACGTCAAGCGGCGATCAGCACGTGGACGGTTATCAGGCGGTTGCATATGCACGAATTCGTTACGTCGGAAACTCGGATTATCAGAGAACCGAGCGCCAGAGAGAGGTATTAAGCAAAATGATGCAGGAGATGAAATCTTCCAGCGTAACAGAACTGAGCGCGCTGGCAGATACCATTCTTCCGAGTGTCACCCATAACATCGACCAGTCTACACTGATGACGCTGATCGGCGAGCTGCCGACGATCCTCTCCTATGAGATTGTACAGAGCCGTGTACCATACGATGATCTGTACTCCAGCAAGGGTGAGATGCTTGTTCCGGATTTCTCGGCAACCATTTCCAGACTTCAGACAGAAATCTACGGATCTACTACCGTAAACGAATAAAAAAGAAACAAATGAAAAACCTCCTGTATCCGGCAAGAAAACCGGAGCCGGGAGGTTTTTTCTGCCCGAAAAACCGGAAAAAACCATAAGAAATTTGTAAGGTATTTTACCGGCGGATAACTTGAAATAGATGGAAAAATGTAGTAAGCTATAAATTGTATAAGAGTTAAAAAAATGGGAGGATGAATAAGAATGAAAAGAAAGTTTCTGGCCGCAGCCGTACTTGGCGTCATGGTAAGTGTTACACCAGCCGGTGCATATGCAGCTTCTACAGAAACCAGTCCATTACCGGTAAATTCGGAAAGTGATACTGTAGCTCAGGCCGAAGACGAAGAAACGACTCCGACTCCGGCGCCAACTGAGACCCCAGAGGTTACACCGAGTGAGACTCCGGCTCCAACCGAGGCACCGACCGCAACACCAACCGTAACACCAACTGAGACCCCTTCCGAGACACCGACGCCGAGCGCAACTCCGGCTCCGGAAGTAAGTAATCTGAAGGAAGGCTGGAACAGCGTTGAAAAAGATGGAAAGAAACAGTTTCAGTACGGAGTTCTGGATGAGAATAATAAGGTGGTAGCTGCTACCGGACCAATAGAAATCGACGGCGTCGATTATGCGTTTGACGAAATGGCTATATGCTGACCGGTGAAGTAGAGCTGACGGATGAAGATGGAAAAACCGGAATCTACTACTTTGAGACAGAAGGGGAAGATCCTGCAAAGATGAACTTGGTTCGAGACAGCAGGGTATTTGTGAAGGAAAAGTATTTGCACCGGAACTGCAAAAAAAATGAACTTGTTACCATCAAATTTGAGGATGGCAGTGTGGATGATTACTATGCCGATGAAGAAGGCTATGCAGTCTGGAGCACAACTCAGAAAGTAGGAGATGTAACATATCTGTTTGGCAATGATGGAACCCGCGTAAAAGAGGCAGGTTTCCAGACTGTTGTTGATGAAAACAATGTAACGCATACCTATTATCTGAATGCAGAAGACAGCACTGTATCTCTTGGAAATCACAATGCGTATCAGCAGGGAGATCGTACGGTAAGCTGGTTGACGGTTGGCTCTAACTGGTACTTAGTGGATGCGGAAACAGGGGAACTTCTTTCAGGATGGCAAAAGGTAGATACAGCAATCTACTATATGAAACCAGCTTCCTTTGATGCAAACGGAAATTTGAAAGATGGAAGTTTCGAGATGGAAACCGGTAATCAGAAAAATAAATCCGGCTGGGCACAGATTGATGGAAAATGGTACAGCTTCTGCAGCTGGGGCGGCGTACGGACAGGCTGGTTCAATTACGATGGAAATAAATATTATCTCCATGAAGACGGTCATATGGAAGACAACGCGCTGAATGTGAACGGAACCATGTATCTCTTCAAGAGCTGGGGCGGCATGTGTGTCAACGATGTTGGAAGCTATAATGGAAATTATTATTACGTTGGTGCTGACGGAGCCGTTTCGACGACAACAGGATGGAAAAAATTAAACCAGCACGCAGACAATCTGGTACTGGGCAACTGCAGACGGCGGAAAACTGCTGACGAATTCCTGGCTGGATTACAATGGAAACAGCTATTATCTGAAAGCCGATGGAAAAATGGCTTTTAATGAGTGGCTGGATAACACCTATTACTTCCGCAGCTGGGGTGCGGCCTACAAAAACGCATGGGCAAAAGTCAACAATGTATGGTATTATTTTGACGGAAATGGAAAGAAATATACCAGCGGCTGGCTGACCTACAAAGGAAATAAGTATTATCTGAAATCCGATGGAACCATGCTTGCCAATGAATGGCTCGATGGAAAATACTACTTCAAGAGCTGGGGTGGTATGTATAAAAACGAATGGGGCAAGTCCGGCGATACCTGGTACTGGTTTAATGCAGATGGAACCAAACGGACGCAAAAAGGCTGGTTCCTCTATGATAAAATTATTATTATCTGGATAAAGATGGAAAATGCTGACCGGCATGGGTTTACCATGACGGTAACTATTATTACATGAAGAGCTGGGGCGGCATGGCACATGACGAGTGGATTCTTCATGATAAGAACTGGTACTACTTCAAGAGCTGGGGCGGCATGTACCATGATCAGTGGCTGACACTGAACGGTTCTCAGTATTATTTCCGCAGCTGGGGCGGAAGATATCAGAACTGCACCGCTACGATCAATGGAAAACAGTACAAATTCGATGCTTTGCCGGACGCAGAATCACGGAAGGATGGGAGTACGAATCGGAAAATAACCGCCGTTACCGCAAATGCAGACGGTTCTTTGAATGGAGGATGTGACAAGCATTCTTGCAATCCGTCATCCAAATACATCACAGTAGACAGAACCCGCGGACGTGTCACCATTTACGGCTATAACAGTGCAACCGGTTCTTACGATACCCCGATCAAATCAATGATCTGCTCCGTAGGAAATCCAATCAGTTACACTGCAGCAGGAACATATAAAATCGGCTGGCAGTTGAAAAAGAAGCAAATGAGAGGTGAAGATTATGTGTGCTGGGCACCATATGTATCACAGATTTATGACGCTGTTTACTCCATGGCGTAGCAAGCAGCACACCGGATCTGAATATGATCTCTGCCGTAGACTTCAATTCCCTGGGATCACCGATGTCACATGGTTGTGTCAGACTGACTGCAATCGATGCAAAATGGATTTATGATAACGTCAGCAGCGGAACAACGGTCCGCATTGGCGACAATCTGGATTATCCGCTGACAAACCCGACCCGTTATACCTGGACAGGCGGTGCTTTCGGAAGCGATCCGACATATCGATAAAAAATAGAACAGGAATACCTGTATGAGAAAATCCATCGGGGCAGCAGTGCCGCCGATGGATTTTCTGATAAGAAGACATCGGCCATTTTACAGGAAAGGAAGACAGATACGATGGAATTACAGGAAAAGAAAAAGAACCGGACAGAACAGAAAACAGATATGCAGAATAAGGAAAAGGCATTGCTTACCCAACTTGACGAGATTGCAAAACAGGATCTCTGTCTGGCATTCTCCGGCGGTGTGGACAGCAGTCTGCTGCTGAAGCTTGTCATGGATGCATCTGCAAAATATGGAACAAAGGTTTATGCAGTAACCTTTCAGACACGGCTGCATCCGCCCTGCGACCTGGAGACAGCGACAAGAGTAGCAAAGGAGGTTGGCGCTGTTCATGAGGTCCTTTTTGTTGATGAGCTGGAGCAGGAGGCAATCCGTTACAATCCGGAAAACCGCTGCTATCTCTGTAAGCACTATCTATTTGGGAAACTTCTGGAATTTGCCCGCGATCACGGTGTCACCCAGGTACTCGACGGAACAAATGAGGATGACCTTCATGTCTACCGGCCGGGGCGAAAAGCGCTGAGAGAATATGGTGTTATCAGCCCGCTTGCAGCGTGTCATGTGACAAAAACAGAGGTAAAAGCACTTGCTGCAAAGTACGGCGTTTCCGTAGCACACCGTCCATCCACTCCATGTATGGCGACACGCCTTCCCTACGGGGCAGAAATTAACTATGACGTTCTGGATCGGATTGCGGACGGCGAAGCATGGCTTCATACGCTGTTCGGTGCGGAAGAGAATCTCCGTCTGCGTGTACATGGCGATGTGGTGCGTCTTGAAATCTCACCGGAGCGTATGGGGGAAGTGCTTGAGAAGAGAGAAGAAATGATTGCATATCTGAAAAAGCTCGGCTTTTCTTACCTGACGATGGATCTGGAAGGGTTCCGTTCCGGCAGTATGGATGAGAAAATAACACAGAAAGAGGAAACAAAATGAAAGCAATTTTAAGTGCGGACCGCAAATGGGGTCTGGGATATCAGGGACGGCTGCTGGTAAGTATTCCGTCTGATCTGCGATTCTTCCGTGAAACTACGATGGGACACGTTGTCGTGATGGGAAGAAAGACACTTGCTACACTACCGGCAGGGCAGCCCTTAAAAGGCAGAACGAATATTATTTTAAGCCGTGATCCGGAATGGACTGTCCGCGGCGCAACCGTTGTCCACAGTATCAAAGAGCTGATGGAAGTATTAAAGCCGTATGAGGACGACGATATTTATGTTGCGGGCGGCGGAGAAATTTACCGTCAGCTTCTCCCATACTGTGATACGGCATACGTCACACGAATTGACATGACGTATCAGGCGGATACCTTCTTTGAGGATCTTGACGAATCACTGGATTGGGAGATGGTAGAAGAGGGCGATGAGCAGACCTGCTTTGATATTGAATTTTATTTCACGGAATACCGAAGAAAGAATGAAAAGGCAGAACGCCCGAGATAAGGGTAAGACAGGACGTAAAAAACGGAGAAACCACAGAAAAAGCGGCTTCTCCGTTTTTTTTCATATAGGATACAAAAAGTATCAGTGCTGTCCGCCTGCAGAAAGCTCCAGCATTTTTTTCTTAATATCATTTTCGAGCTGTACCAGCTCAACTTCAGCGGCGGCACGTTTCTGGCGGCCGTCCTCCTGAATCTTCATCACTTCATCGAGGGGTAGAGATCAGGGCTCTGGTTCGTCTGTTTTAAGGTTTCCATATCGACGATACCGCGCTCAGATTCTTTTGCAGTCTCGATCGTTGCCATCTTCAGATTCTCCGCATTCTTTTTCAGAAGCTCATTTGTCATATCCGAAACCTGGCGCTGTGCTTTGGCAGCCTCAGTCGAGTGATGAACGCCGAGTGCAATGATCATCTGGTTTTTCCAGAGCGGAATGGTGTTGACGAGTGTGGATTGGATCTTTTCGGCCATTACAGAATCGCTGTTCTGAAGCATGCGGATCTGCGGCGCTGTCTGGATCGAAACCATACGGGTCAGTTCCAGATCATACAGTTTCTTCTCAAACGGTTGCGAGATCTTCGAGATCCTTGGCAGCCTGTGCACTTCGGCCTTTCCGTCATCTGCGCTTTATCTGCAGATCACGGAGTTCTGTGGAACGTACCAGCTCCAGCTTTTTCTTTCCAGCGAGAATGTACATGGTCAGCTCTTTAAAATAATTCAGGTTCTGTGCATACATCTGATCCAGAATGGCAATGTCTTTCAGAAGCTGCCGCTGGTGGCCGTCGAGCACGTCACAGATTTTATTGACATTCACCTCTGCCTTGTCATACTTCGCTTTCATTGCATTGATTTTGTTCGTGCTTTTCTTAAAGAAAGAGAATGGTCCCTTTTCTTCTTCTGCGTCAAACGTTTTCAGCTCTGTCACAACAGAGGTGAGCAGATCGCCGATTTCCCCGAGATCTTTGCTTCTGACGTTCTCCAGCGTTTTCTCGGAAAAGTCTGCCATTTTCTTCTGTGCACCGGCACCGTACTGCAGAATGCCGTTTGTATTGGCAAGATCAATCTGGGAAACAAAGGCATCCACCATGGCTTTCTGTTCGTCGGACAGAACAGAATCATCCATGACCTCTTTCTTTTCTTCCGGCTGCTGTACCGGAAGTTCCGGTTCCGGCTCTGGAGTGCCGAAACTTAAGCTTGGAATTTCAGTGGTGTCCTTTACAAAATCATTCATGTTTTCTATTCTCCTTTTCTTCGGTACGGAAACGTAACCGGTGATTTGATTTCAATTGTATAGCTTTGAATAGTTACATGTGAAGCGGCTCAATATCCTGCTTTGACGGACCTGCCTGATTTGTCAGTCCCTCCTGCGCCAGCATCGTCTGCAGAACAGAGATATCAGAAGAAATATCCCATGCCGTTGTCTGGAACAGATCGTCAAGCAGCTTTTCGAATGCGGCATTGATGGTATCCAGTGTGTCCTCGATTTCCTTCTTGGTTCGGAGGATATTGTCGCTTTGAATTGGTTCGTTCTCAAAGGAACGGTAAGCGTCGAGCAGCTTCCAGGTTGTCGGCATATAGTAATCCATAAATTTCCGCAGGGCGGCGGCTTCTTTTGGGCGCTTTTTTGCCTCCTCGAGAATCCGGGTAACAACCGTTTCTAGACGGCTCAGCTTGGCTGTGATGACTTCACCCGGCAGATCCAGGTTGCACTGATGGATCTTCTGAATATAAGATTCACATTCTTCCAGCATCTGCTGGTATTCCGGCGTTACACCGGAGGCCTCCAGCTGTTCACGTGCTTTCTGCTCAGCAATCTGCTGTTCCCTCTGGCTGGCGAGCATTGCGCGGTACTGGTCGTAGCAGTCATTTGTCACCATCAGACAGGTACCATTCTCGTCGAGGTGGCCCTGGCGCAGCATGGATTTATCAATCATGGTCGTAATATCGGTCAGAAGCTCACCTTTCTCACAGTGCATACTGTCGCAGAGTTCTTTCGTAGAAATATATTCCTTTGTGCCGATCAGCGTACAGATCTGGCGGAAATGGCGGACCAGACGCCGGTTTTTACTTCCCTTTTTCAGAAGAATGCCGCCGCCGATGGTAAATGCGGCAAAAAATAAGAGAAGGAATCAGCGCGCTGTTGTCTGGACCTGCAAATAAGGAATACAGACTAAGCGCTGTGCAGCAGCCGAACAGTCCGGTGACACCCCAGCCGGCGGCCGTCTGAAATCCGCCGACAAGTGCAAGATCGGTGGATGGCATAAAGCGCTCGCGCAGTACACGACGTTCCTGTATGCGGCTGTTCCATTCCGTATTCTGCGGGGTCTGCCAGGTATGGGAAGGTTTGGGAACCGGGTTCGCGCTCTTACCCGGCATCGTGCCTCCCGGCCCGTAGGAATAGTGATGCGGTCCGGCCTGCTGCGCTGTATTATTATGGGAAGAATGCTGGCTGCTGTAGGAAGTATCTGCGGAATAGCCGCGGGACGGCTCCTGTGTGCCATTTGCACGGAATGGTCCTTTCCGGTTTGGGTAGACAAACTGGTTGATGGTGTCTGAAATCTTCTGGTTTAATTCCTGAAAATCCTGAGAATTTACAGCGTTATCCACAAGCTTTCCAATACTGTCGCCGACATCCTTTAAATCATCTTCAAAACTCATGACAGTTCCTTTCTGATGAGGTACTTTTTCTGTGTACCGTTTTCCATTTATTATACAATGCGATTGGAAATCTTACAAGCATACAGTGCTTAATTTTCTATGAAGCTGGAGATGACGGGAATGGTTACAGTTCACAGGAAATGATTTTGTTTTTGGATGAGTTGAAAGAAAGCAGTAACTATTATATACTAAAGAATATCGAATGTCAGAAAAAATCAAATCAGAATAAAGGGGCCGCAATACCAAATGAATAAAAACGAAATTATCCAGATACAGGGAATGGAATATAAAGAAATGACAAAACAGCTTTTGAACGAATGTGCCTTAGCTACGCTCATTCCTTCGAAGGTCAGTCTCATCGGTATTAAGCCAAATCTGGTAGCACCTGTCCCGGCGGAGTTTGGAGGGACGACACATCCGGAGGTGGTTGCGGGGATCATCGAATATCTTCAGGAAAACGGATTTACTAACCTTCAAATCATGGAAGGCTCCTGGGTGGGAGATAAGACGGAGGAATCGTTTGAGGTCTGTGGATACCGTATGCTTTCGGAACAGTACGGCGTTCCGCTTATCGATGCGCAGAAGGAAAAAAGCATGCCGGTGCAGTGTGGTGATATGGAACTTCAGATTTGCGAATGTGCGAAAAAAGGTGGATTTTTATGATCAATGTCCCAGTCATGAAAGGCCATTGCCAGACTAAAATTACCTGCGCACTGAAAAATATGAAAGGTCTCTTGCCGAATAAAGAAAAACGTCATTTTCATGCCATGGGACTTCATCGGCCAATTGCGCATATGGGGCTTGGGATTCATCAGGATTTTATTTTGGTGGATAATATCTGCGGAGACCTTGACTTTGAGGATGGCGGTAATCCGTTTATCATGAATCGCCTTTTCGCTGGGTTAGATCCGGTGTTGATCGATGCATATGTCTGCGCGGAACTGCATTATAAGCCAGAAGATGTCCCGTATGTCAAAATGGCAGAAGAGTTGGGCGTGGGCAGCGCTGATCTCACACGGCTTTCAATCCGCCAAATTGGCGAAATTGGTGAAAAAAGAGTGATTCCGGAAAAACGGAAGATCGTGGAACTGCAGGATGCCGTAGAGGAAGTTGAGTCCTGCAGTGCCTGCTACGGCTATCTGATCCCGGCGCTCGACCGGCTGAAGGAGGAAGGACTGCTGCAGGAACTCCACGAAAAAATCTGCATCGGGCAGGGATACCGGGGAAAGAGCGGGGCGCTTGGTGTGGGAAGTTGTACTTCAGGGTTCGCATGCAATCTGAAAGGCTGTCCGCCAACGGATGAGCAGATGTATGAATTTTTGAAGCAGTACATTGCAACTAGACGAAAAACAGAAGCAGAAAAATAGCAACAGAGGAGAGAGCGAATGAAAAAGCAGTCAAAGCCATTTTAAATGTATTGTCCTACGGCGGAATTGAAGTAGAATCCGCCCGTCGGCTTGCCGATATCAAGAAGCTGGATCCGATCCGTATTTTTCTGCGAAAATTGGATATGGAAATATATAATGGGGACTACAAGGTTCCGATTCGGCTGTTCTTCCCGGATGAAAAAATGGAGGAGCATGGTGCAAAAGAAGCGATTCTGTTCTTCCATGGCGGCGGCTGGTTGATGTAGAGGCCCGTGCCGCCGGCGAGGATGGGCACTCTGCCCTGCGCATTGAGGCGGTGGATGATGGCCTTGGCCTGCTGCTGGAAGAGTGGCACGCTGTAGGGCTCATCGGGATTGCAGATGTCGATGAGGTGATGCGCGACGCCCTGCCGCTCCACCTCGGTCGGCTTGGCCGCGCCGATGTCGAAGCCGCGGTAGACGAGCATCGAGTCGCCGGACAGGATTTCCGTCTGGAGCGCCTTCGCGAGCTCGACGGAGAGCGCCGTCTTGCCCGAAGCCGTCGGCCCGAGGATGACGATGAGCTTCTCGCGCCTCGCCCTTGCGGATGATGCGGGTGACACAGGCTCCATCAGAGTACCCGTTTCCCGCCCGGCTCGACGATGTGGACTTCTGCGCGCGACATCGCCTCCGTGATCTCCTTATAGTGGCGCACGTCCTGATTGATGATGGGCCACGTGTTGTAATGGATGGGGGATGACGTGGCGCACATTGAGAAGCTGTGCGGCGAGCGCGGCGTCCTCGAGGCCCATCGTGTAGTTGTCGCCGATTGGCAGCAAGGCGTAGTCGAGCGGATCCTTCTGACCGATGAGCTCCATGTCGCGGAACAGCGCCGTATCGCCGGCAAAGTAGACGACCTTGCC
>ENA-OQEL01000480-OQEL01000480.1-human-gut-metagenome-genome-assembly--contig:-NODE-480-length-14197-cov-2.442715_pt1 | contig 14197 bp, 10 predicted proteins | sample MGYA00242796_ERZ504637 | MGnify/ENA primary metagenome ERZ504637 (study PRJEB26092, sample SAMD00036306) | human gut metagenome | host: Homo sapiens | study: EMG produced TPA metagenomics assembly of... | reverse complement strand
TTTTTATATAACCCGCATCACCGGTATGGAACCATCCGTCTTCAGTAAACGCCGCCTTCGTAGCAGCTTCCCTTTTTATAAAGCCATTGAGTGACTTCCCCTCACCACGTAACATTATTTCGTTATTCTCCCCTATTCTGACCTGCACATGAGGCATGATACGCCCCACCGAACCAACCACATGGTCATTATCATTCTCACAAGCAACCGTTGCAGTAGATTCCGTCAACCCGTATCCGGCGACCATATTAATTCCTACAGATAGGACAAATTCCTGCACAGCCGGTGGAATAGCCGCACCTGCCGTCGGGAAGAAACGCCCGTTTTCAATGCCAATAGTCTTTTTCAACAAACTATAGATCGTTTTCTCATAAAATTTATATTTCATGTGCAATACAGGCGGAGGAGTCAGCCCTTTGTACACATAATCCAAATTATGTTCACGTCCCACTTTAATAGCATCCAGCATCAACTTCTTTTTCAATCCGGTTGTTTCATTGATTTTTTCTTGCACGCCGGCATACACTTTCTCCCAAAAACGGGGGACACTGCACATGGCAGTAGGACGGATTTCCTTTATTGTCTTCTGGATATCAGCAGGACGCAGATTGATGGACAAAGTACAACCCATCGAAAGACACCAGCAAGTCCATGCACGCTCAAACACATGAGTAAAAGGAAGGAAATTCATAATCACATCCTGATCACCCAATTGAGGGAAACGTTCATCATGTGCCGGAATAGCCGCCTCATAGCAAGAATGATGCAACATCACCCCTTTACTATCACCGGTTGTTCCACTGGTATAGAGAATATTGGCAAGATCACCATCACCCGACTCCGCAGTACGCTTATCTACTTCATCCTGATTCGGATGTGACTCACCTAATTTCAAAAAGTCATCGAAATAGATGGAAGTCTGATCGCGCTCGTCGCGCCTCACCTCCTTGTCGAAAATTATAATCTGTTTCAGTTGGCTTCCCAGTTGCATAACCCGGAACGCCACATCATATTGCAACTGCTCGCCTACAAAAATATAACGTATTTCAGCATCACCTACCATATAGTGCACCTGCGCCTCGGAACTGGTAGCATAAAAAGGCACGGTCACCGCCCGTACTCCAAAAGCCCCAAAATCCACGTACAGACACTCCGGTTTGTTTTGAGAAAAGACAGCTATATTTTCCTGTACACCTACACCTAATTCTATCAATGCATTCGAAACTGTTTTTACAGTTGCGGCAAACTGGTTCCAAGAAACTGGAATCCATGTTTCTGTTTTATAATCGCGGTAACGCAACGCTACACGATCACCATATTTCCCTGCCTGACGTTGTATCAGGACAGATAAGAAAGAACTACTCATTCCAAAGATTTATTTTTAATTCATCGGCAAAGTTATCGTTTAATTTGGAATTATCCTCTATAAACAGGCATTAATTTTCCCAACCAGTCAAAGAGTTAGAAGAAATCAGCCGAAAGCTTTAGTTGCATATCTAACTTAATTACCTACTTTTTTCATCACCGTTTACCACGCAAAAATAGTATCTTTGCAACACATTAAATTATTAAAATCAAGATGATTGATATAGAATATTACACTTCCGAAGCAACCACATTGCTGAATTCGTTAATCGGTATCCCCTCATTGAGCCGGGAAGAAGAAGCTGCCGCCGACTTTCTGCAGAACTATATTGAAGAAACAGGGATCATGACCGGTCGTTCGGGCAACAACATTTGGTGCATCAGTCCGATGTTCGACCTCAACAAACCGACTATTTTACTAAATTCCCACATCGATACCGTAAACCGGTAAACGGATGGCAGGAAACATCCTTTCACTCCGAAAGCCGAAAACGGAAAGATTTACGGATTTGGGTAAGTAATGAACGCCGGCGCCAGTGTAGTATCCTTATTTCAGGTGTACCGCCATCTTTCTACAACCGAGCAGGCATACAATCTGATCTTTCTTGCCTCATGTGAAGAAGAAGTTTCCGGAAAAAACGGAATAGAAAGCGTATTGCCCCAACTACCTCCCATCAACCTTAGGCGTAGTGGGTGAACCGACAGAAAGTGCAGCCTGCTATTGCCGAAAAGGGATTGATGGTGCTGGATGTTACCGCATACGGCAAAGCCGGACATGCCGCACGCAATGAAGGAGTGAATGCTATCTACAAGGTACTGGAAGACATTCAGTGGTTCCGTGAATTATAAATTCCCCAAAAGGAAATCTTACCCTGCTTGGGGCCTGTCAAAATGAGCGTGACACAAATAAATGCCGGCACGCAGCATAATGTCATCCCCGATACTTGTACTTTCGTTGTAGATATCCGCAGTAATGAATGTTACTCTAACGAAGAACTATTCAAAGAAATAAGTGCCCATCTAAAAAGCGAGGCGAAAGCTCGTTCTTTCCGCTTGAACTCATCTCATATCGGTGCCGAGCATCCCTTTGTGAAACGCGCGGTAAAACTAGGACGTGTACCTTTCGGTTCTCCTACTTTGTCCGATCAAGCATTGATGAAGTTCCCGTCTGTCAAAATCGGTCCGGGAAAATCCTCCCGTTCACACACGGCTGATGAATATATCATGGTTTCGGAAATTGAGGAAGCGATAAGGCTTTATATCGAGATGCTGGACGGACTGGTGCTGTAAACGACTTACAAAGACGCTATTTCCCCTATAGACAGACCGGTAACTTGTGCAATTACATCAGATGCAATACCGGCCTGTTTCATCTTTTTAGCATTCTTGAAGCATTCTTCCTTACGACCTTGCTCAAGACCTTCCTGAAGTCCTTTCTCAAGACCTTTTTTCAACTGGGTGGACATCACACTGTACCAGTCGCGGAAATTCTTCAAACTTTCCCAATACTCGCCTAACTCCTTAGGATTGAACTTAGCTATCTCGGCAGCCTCGAAAAGTTCCTTGTTCATTGCCGTGCCGAAAAGCAGTTTGAAGCCGAAATCGGTATAAGGGTTGATGTATTTATCCTGTATGCCTTCTGTTCCCATATCTATCCGAGGTTTAATAAGTTATGATACAGGATAAAAGTAATCAATATACTGCAATTCCCCGTCTTAAAAGAAAGATTTAACTATTTACCATTCATAGTAGCAACATATCCTCATCATAACAATAATTTATATCTTTCATTCCCCTTTTCTAGATAAGGTTTAATAATTCCTCATTATTCCATCTTTCAGCATATTCACTGCTTAAGTCTGCCGTGATACACTCGTGCTTATTTTCCCCTTTTTGTAAACCTATAACTCTGATGTCAGGAATAGTTTTAGCATACTTTCTTATTGCGAGTTCCAATAAAATTCCTAAGCTTATCGATTTCATATTAGGCGGATAAAACGGTTCCGCACTTTGAGCATCATTTAAACAGGAAAAATAACATCTATTGCCTGTTCCCACGTAATAAAAAACCGGGTAGCTTCAGGATCTGTCAATATAAGCTCCTTCCTATTTTCTAATGCATACTTCCATTTTACCAAAACAGATCCTGTAGAATGTAATACATTTCCATAACGAACTATCCTATAAGCGCAATTCGATCCGTTTATTTGTTCAAAATCCTCAAAAAGATTCTCCATAAGCAATTTAGTAGCCCCATACGTTCCTGAAACTTGAACAGCTTTATCAGTGCTTGTTGCCAGAATAAATTTTATGTTCTGTTCCTCAACAGTTATTTTAAGAAGATTCAACGTACCAAGAATATTAGTCTGAACAGCTTTCAGAGGATGTTCTTTTGCCAAAATGACATCTTTAAACGCAGCCAAATGAAATATCCCATCACAACCATTCAATGCCTTTTTCAATAAAAGATAATCTTCAATGGGGCATGGAAAGATTTGAACGCCTTTAAATTTCTCCCTCAGAGCAATCAGTTTTCCTTCATTCCTGGCTATCGCATGAATAGTATGTCCTTGGGTAATCAACCGTTCTATCAATTTCTCAGCCAAATAACCGGTAGCCCCCCGGTTACTGCAATGGTTCCCATACTCAAGCTATTTTTTGATCATTCATCAACACATCCCTCGCAACATAAGGCTGTGGAGAAAACTCAACAGTCAACACATTCGACTCTCCTAAAGCTGTTAATGTATGGACGCACCCCGGTAAAGTCCTTACCAAATCCCCCTTTTCCCAAATCTCTTCTATTACAGCCTCACTATCATCATATTTCTGAAAAGTAGCCTGCATACGCCCCTGTAAAATAAGCATATATTCCACCTTTCTAAAATGATAATGATTACCTCTAAGAACCTTTGGGACGAATTGCAAGAATCCTATATATTTAGCGGCTTCCACCGCTGGAATTGAAGCACTCAAAGTAGTATCCTCGCCAATTACAAAACCAGTCCCCGCCTCCAGCAAGCTATAATTTTTCACATTCCCTACGGATTCCACTTTTATCAAATCCCTGACAGTTATTTCATCAAACATTTTTTTTGATTGCTCACGCACGTCAATTTTACATAATCCGGCACGATATTTTAATAAAAACAATTTATGATGAGGAGCAAGATTCTCCAATCTCAAACACTCATCCATATCCAGCAAGACAAAAGATTCACCTTCCAAAATACGGATATCCGCTGCATCGTCCATCAAATAAGTATGATGAATATATTCCCATCTATCATAGTCTGCTCTATACTCAGACCCCAGATAGGTTATAGAACTAAAATGTACCTTTGAGGATTTCTTGTGTTCAAATTCTTCCTTCAGTTCTCTGATAATACCGTCTAGAGGGGTTTCCTCCTCCTCAAGGTAGCCAGACACAAGAGAATAACATCCGGAGTACTCTATATCCGGGTTCTCATCTCTTTTTTGCAACAATACTCTATTATCTGTTGTAGTAATAATCGCAGTAGTCGAATCCATCATCTTTTTCATCTTCATTATTTTTTAAATTTTCATTCTGTTGTATTTTCACCACACCCACGTGATGAATAATATTTTCCTTATTCAGCATATCAGTATAAATAGCATGGTTTAACACTATAATAAGCAACCAAATAAGAGACAATATGGCAAAAAAAGGGTTGAGTGTATGATTTCAGCCATAACTCCCAAGATTTTTTCTCTCTTTTCAAATTAGAAGGAATCTTTGTGAAAAGTTTCACATACTCATCCGGAAAAGTCTTTTCCGCTTCACATAACATATTCTTCCAGTGCTCATGATAACTCCATAATCTCTGCATTACGTAAATAGACCATATTGAGAATGACAATCCTCCAAATGCAATAATAAATGTCAGGTATTCAGAAGTTTGGCATACAGAGTTAAACAAAACGGTTTCCAATCCGAATAAAGAAACATTTATTCCGAACATAATATTAAAACGGCTCCAGATACCAGCTCCTTCATACTGTAATTGACCAAGAAGGTGAGTATAATGTTCCATTAATTTAGTGTTCTGCAAGGAATCCCTATCATTTACCGCCTTCTGATGATCCACATCCGCATAAAAGTTTATACCGCATCGAACTAACTTCGTCATTATATCAAGAATCTATTTTTATAATAAAAAAGGAGAGGATATTCCTCTGTTATCAGATTCATATCCCCTCCTCGCTTGAGGTTATCAAGAAGAAAGCATATCAAATTTAAACTATACTTCCTATCTTAGCCCAAATGTTTACTGTACTTTTCTTGTTACAGTTACCTTGAATGTCTTGGTTACAACACCCCAGTTATGAGTATAAGTAATGTTCAAGTTTACATCATGAGTATATACTGTACCTGTCGGAGTTCCCTTCCAAGTAAGAGTTGCAGTAGCTGCATCATAAGTAAAGTCTTTTTCATTCTCATCCAAAGAAATTTCCAATCCTGTAGCTTCAGCAACAGCATTACCAGCAGCATCTTTTCTATACAATGTTTCAGCTATGGTTTCTTCAGCAGCAATCGTAGTGGCATTGTATTTTACCAATACATTTTTAACAGCATCTTTCAATGTCAGTTCAGTCCATTTCTTCTTGTCTGCTGCACCTAAAGCATTAATCAAATCGATAATCTTAATCTGATCGTTTGTAGCCAATGCCGGATTATTATACTTCAAGTCTACTATTGCAGAGAATTCTAAGATAGGTTGTTCCACCTTCCAGTCTTCAGTTGCAAACAATACACGCTTAGCAGAACCAGCTGTAGCATCATAGATATCAACTTTCAAAGTTCCAACCTTAGCCAAATCTACACGCGGAGTAAAGGCAATCTGATTAGTGCTAGTCCATTCAATGTTATTTTCTTTCATCATTTCCTGAACATAAGCATTCTGCTTCTTATAATCCAATTCAAACTCAACTGTCGCATCTTCAGGAACAACATTGTACATCTTGTCGAATTCTTGAGATTCCATGATGAACTTGCTATAAGTACCGCCAGTTTTTGTCCATGTACCGATAATAGTACGACTCTTGTATTCATCCTTGATAGGACAATCGAAGTTATAAGTTACAGAGAAGTTATCTACAGAAACCTTGAACAGTTTGTTTACGAAGCTGTTGTAAACACCATACGGTGTGTTCACTCCGTTAGTCATTTTCTCGGTAGCTCCCCAACCAGGATAATAAGAAGAAGCTCCAGCCAACAAGGACATATTCTTGAACTGTACAAAGTCAGCACCCGGTGTCAAAATCAAGAACAAAGAGTCTTTGTCAGCATTGTTTCCACCGTTCTTATAATACAAGACAGCTTCATTTTTAACCGTTTCAAGATTTTTAGCCAAGTCTGTAACTTTTGCAGGAATATTAGTCGATAAATTGTTATTTTGATAATATTGATTACAGTTATCAGATATTGATTGATAACTTAACAACTTGCCACCAGCATCATATACAGGCTTGTTCAATGTAATGAATGTGCAATATTCCTGATTTTTATTAGAAATAACATCACGACCTTCAATAGCAGCCTCAAAGTTACGAACATCCAAAAGTAATGATCCGAGCTTTTGAGCTATTGTATGCAAATGCAAAGTTTTCCTTAGCATCCAACGGTTTCAAAGCAACGGTTCCAAATACAGGATTAACAGCAGGACGAACAGCCTTGATGAATACTACATTTTTCACCTCGTATTCTTTAACACCTTCTTCCTGTGGTTTAACTGTAGTAGTCACTTCTATCGCAGCATATTCATCAATAGCAGATGCCTGGTTAGTTGATTTCACAGACAAAACATCATCTTTAAATTCAAAGATACCCTGACGAGTCTTAATAGATTGTCCATTAAATGTATAATCCTCATTCTGATCCAACAATCTGAACACTCTGGTATATGAAATATTGGTTGACTTCAACCATACTTTTGCTGCTCCGGAAATGTAAGCGTCAATAGAATCATTTACATTATAAACACCTTGATAGTCAAAGCATCCATAAGATTTACCATCATAAGAAGCACCATCTGCATTGATTATTGCAGGGTATTCATCTTCTTTCATATTAGTAGAGGTAAAAGCATTTACAATGCTCTTTACAGATGCATGTGTTCTACTTACCGTGAAATAATCGGAAGCTGATGTATATTGACCATACATAGTTACATCCAATGAGGTTGCATAGGTATTATTTCCAATACCTTCATTCGGTAAAATAGCAAGGCTCAAAATACCGTTTTCTAATTTTGCAGAACCTTCCATATAGGTCAAAGCAGGAGCAACACTACGAACCTGATACGTATCAACAAAGGAGAATTTCGCATTATTCAATGAGAAATCACCCGGATATACCTTGAATGAAGCATAAGCAGGAACAGATGCAAACAAAACATCCTTATCCGGGTTAAAACTTCCTTCATTTTCCTGCCAATAGATATCATAAGCCTTACAAACATCACTATAATCATCAACAGCCTGTTTTCTGTAAACTACAGTCTGCAACCCTTTGAAAGCAGAACCTTCCTGCAATAAAGTATAGTTCTGTCCGTCGATAGTCACAATTACAGTCTTGCTTTCAGCATCTACAGCAATGTTAGGAAATTCATTGTTCTGCTTCAAATCTGTAACTTTGTCACCGATCTTGATGTACTCCACACCGTCCACTGTCACCCAAGACACGTTTGAACCGGCAGCTTCACCATCCTGACCTCTGGCCGGAACTTTGTTACCTTCGGTATCTTTCACATCCACCCAAGTAGCACCTTTGTCTGTGCTAACCTGCCAGTAATTGCCTTCCACACGGAATTCAGGGATAACAGTAGTACCATCTGCTCCATTAGTACCATTCTTGATAGTAATTTTGGAACCGTCAGTGAAAACCAGTTCATATCCACCGGTAACCTCATTACATGACTGAACGAATTTACCTGCCTTAATTGCCGAGTCAAGACTTGCAATGGTTTCCTTGACTTCGCTCAATTCCTTGTCGATGCGGTCAATGTCATCATCATAGTCCTTACAAGACACAAATGTACCTGTTGACGAAACCATTAAGGCTCCGAACAGGATTGCACTTAAAAACTTTTTGTTCATAATAGAAAAACTTTAAATTTATAAATTTAAAACTAAAATTGGTTATACATATTTGGTTCATTATAATAGCCAGCTAATTGATTACTTGTAATTCCTTCCGTCTCCTTTCCCGTGACTGATAGGATAAAGGTGATATGCCCACAATACGACTGAAAGCCGAGTAGAAAGCACTTTTAGAGGCAAAACCACAACTACAGGGCAAGTCATTCAATGTGCAACGACCGGAATCAAGAAGTTCCTTGGCGTATTCCACGCGATAGCTGTTCACAAGTTCCTTCAAGTTGCAACCAAAATACTTATTCACTACATTACTCAGGTAGGTCTGGTTCGTTTCAAGCAGCTCACTCAGTTTTTTCAGAGAAAGCGAGGTGTCAAGGAATACCTGACGTATCTCAAGCTGGTACAATATACCTTTATATATATTGCAATCCACCTTGCGAATGTCTGTTCCCCTTTCCGGCAAACTCCTCTTTCCATTGCCGCTCGGCGGCCTTGAAAAGCAAAGTTTTCTGCCGCTCGGAAGTAGCGGTCGTGCGTTTACGTCTCAGAAATAGATATTCCATCTGCTTTATGTTGTTTTCATTTAGTTATACCGCTTCAAAGACCAGATATATTCTATATATAAAAAAGGTCTTAAAAACGACATTTTTTGTAGATCTCTTGATAAGAGATCTACAAAAAGCATTAACACACATTATATCAACATATTACAGAGCTGTTGAAACGGAATAAAGAAGAATATAAATAAGTGAGAGAACTATTTTTTTATATAAATTCCTATTTTTTTGCCAAAAATGTATTAGTTCTCAAAACTTTGCTTATTTTGCACAGAAAATATATATCTCTTATCAAGAGATATATAAATCGGGTCATGTAAAAGCGAAGCATAACAAACTGAAAGACAGAATATTGCTACTTATAAAGAGTTTATGTTAGCTTTAAAAGGAGAAAAGTTCATCATTTTAACCTTTTTTTGTTTCATCAAAGAGAAATCCATCAACCAGTTTTTTAAAGTTCTACTATAAAAGTCCAGAAGCATTTGGAATTATTATGGAAATGACAATAGATCGAACCTTGTTGCATAAACCTTTTCTATCTCCTGATTAAACCTTTTTATACGGATGTATTCTATCTCCATAGCCTTTGGAGCTATCTCCATAAGCTTTGGAGTTATCTCCCAAGGCTATGGAGTTAACTCCAAAGGCTTACGGAGATAGAACAAACAGGCAAAAAAACTTTAACCATACGGCGGGAAAGGTTTAGAAATATAGACAAGAGCTTTTAAGGATGAATCTGATTACAAAGCTACGCATTCCTTAAGCAGGGAGGAAAAGTCCCCAGACTGCCTTCTTATAAAAAGCGAAACAACATATTGGCAGGAAGATATACATCTGACTACATGTATGTTATATAGCAACAAGTCGAAATGCTAAAGTGAGGGCATATATCCAATCCCAATCTTTACTTTTGCCTGTCATACAAACCATCCATAAAATTACGAACGCTCGTACAGGGGGGTATCACAAACAATTGTATGAAATAAATCCCCACTAAATTTCTGCTGACCCAAAAGCCGGATAAGCCCTCATTTCAGCAGGCTGAAGGATTTATATCCGGATGAAGGAAATAAAGTAAAAATGGTTCATCATAAACAACTGAGTAACAATATATTACCTTACAATGAAGGATTTGAAGGAAAAAAAATCAGGTTATAGAGCCAAATCTTCTCTATAACCTGCATATACTCAAATCACCTTGAAACAATCAGAGAGTGATATCTTTCATTATCTTTTCTAATGCTCCGGCATTATGGTTCACATAATTTCCGGCAGCTTTCCCTGCTTGTTGCAAGCAAGCCTTATCCGACAAAAATTTGTCCATCAGCCGTTTAAAATTATCATAGCCAGTCACTTCAAAACCGCCTTTCTGCTCCAACAAATGTTGCGCCTCGCGAAATTTCTTGTTGTTAGGTCCGAATATCACAGGAATACCATATACAGCCGCTTCCAACACATTATGAATTCCAACTCCGAAACCACCCCCAATATACGAAATCTCACCATATCGGTAAATGGAGGACAGCAATCCGTAACAGTCGATAATCAAACAATCGGCCTGTGTCACATTTTCTTCCGTAGCCTCGGTATAGCGGATGCACGGACGTTTCACCTTATCTAAAATCTCTTTCAAATGACTGTCGCTCACCACATGAGGAGCAATAACCAGTTTCATCTCAGGATGCTCATTGAAATATTTGATAAAAATATCCTCATCCGGTCCCCATGAGCTGCCTGCAACAAAAGTCAACGAGCCACCTTTGAACTTCTCCACCAGCGGAAGCTGCTTGGCTTGATGGCAGATATCCAGCACACGGTCAAAACGAGTATCGCCCACAACTGTCACATCGGTCACACCAATTGTTGCCAGTAATTTTTTGGAAACTTCATTCTGTACAAACAAATGAGCAAAAGTCCTCAGCACCTCACTATATCTCTTCCCATACCAACGGAAAAAAATCTGATTGGGACGGAAAATGGAAGATACGCTATAGGTGGGAATACCTCTCCTATGCAACTCATTCAAGTAATTCTGCCAAAATTCATACTTGATAAAAAACACCATACAGGGATTAGCCAATTCTACAAACCGACGGACATTACGCGGAGTGTCGAAAGGCAGATAGCAGACAAGGTCTGCCCCCTGGTAGTTCTTTCTCACTTCATACCCTGAGGGAGAAAAGAATGTCTGCAATATTTTATATTCGGGATGCTCCTTACGGATACGTTCTATCAAAGGGCGTCCCTGTTCGAACTCACCCAATGAAGCTGCATGAAACCAAATGTAACGGGCGTTTTTGTCTATCTTGTTACGCAAGTATATCAAATACCTCCCGGTGTCCTTTTACCATTTTGGCAGGCTTGGCACTGAACAGGCCTGGCAACCTTCACCCCGAATAGATAAATATAGATGACTAAGTTATAAATCATAACTACCGGCTATTACTTGAGCACTTCCACAGCCCGACGAATGCGTCGCAATGTTTCTTCTTTCCCTAAAACGGCTGAAATATCAAACATATGCGGGCCTTTACCCTCACCTACCAAGGTTAAACGGAAAGCATTCATTATATTACCCAAGTGATAACCTTTATCTTCTATCCATTTCATGACCACAGCTTCCTGGTTTTCCAGCGAGAAGTCGTCCAAGGCCTCCAACACGTCCGCCAACTCCAGCATACGTTCGGGAGAGTCCTCTTTCCAACGTTTTTTACGGGTCTTCTCATCATATTCCGTAGGAGCGACGAAGAAGAATTTGCAAGTTTCCCACAAATCCTTGATAAAACTTACACGATCTTTCATCAAACCTACCACGGTCACTACTTTATCCATAGGAGCTTCAATGCCGTGCTCTTTCAAGATCGGCATGAAAAGCCCGGCTACTTCCTCATTGCTTTTCTTCAATATATATTCATGGTTAAACCATTTTCCTTTTTCAAAGTCGAATTTCGCTCCGGCTTTGCTGCAACGGTGCAGGTCGAAAAGCTTCACCAGTTCATCCAAAGACATCAGTTCCTGGTCATTGCCCGGATTCCATCCCAACAGGGCAAGGAAATTGATAACAGCTTCGGGCAGGTAACCCGACTCACGATAACCGGAAGACACCTCACCGGTTTTGGGGTCGTGCCATTCCAACGGGAAAACAGGGAAGCCAAGACGGTCACCATCACGCTTGCTCAGTTTACCGTTACCATCCGGTTTCAACAACAAGGGAAGATGTGCGAACTCGGGCATGGTATCCGCCCAGCCGAAAGCCCGGTACAGCAGGACATGCAACGGAGCGGAAGGCAACCATTCCTCACCACGGATTACATGGGAAACTTCCATCAAATGGTCGTCCACAATGTTTGCCAAATGATAAGTAGGCAGTTCATCCGCCGATTTATATAAAACTTTATCATCTAAAATGGAAGAATTGATCACTACCTCGCCACGGATAATATCATGTACGTGTACATCTTCATTCGGTTCAATCTTGAAACGTACCACATATTGCTTCCCATCGGCAATCAGTGCATCCACTTCTTCTTTCGGCAGAGTCAAAGAGTTACGCATAGACATACGGGTAGAAGCATCGTACTGGAAATTAGAGATTTCCTGACGTTTGGCATCCAACTCTGCCGGAGTATCGAAAGCAATATACGCCTTATCGCTGTCAAGCAACACCTGTACATATTTCTTATAAATATCACGACGTTCAGACTGACGGTAGGGGCCGTAGTTACCACCAAAGCTGACTCCTTCGTCGAAGTTTATCCCCAACCACTTAAACGACTCAATGATATATTCTTCCGCACCCGGAACAAAGCGATTTGAGTCGGTATCTTCTATACGGAAAATTAAATCTCCACCATGCTGGCGAGCAAACAGATAGTTATACAAGGCTGTGCGCACACCGCCGATATGCAACGCTCCCGTCGGGCTCGGAGCAAAACGAACTCTTACTTTTCTTTCTGACATTGTTGTTTTATATAAAATACGCTGCAAAATTAATCTAAATTTCCCGATTTTTTTCGTATTTTGCGCGCAAAAATATACGATTATGAGAAGTTTCAAGACCAGCAAACGGTTTTCATATAAAAATTTGATTTATAAAAGCCTTATTTTCATTGCCACAGTATCGGTAATAGTCTACTTTTTGCCCAATGAAGGGAAGTTTCAACTATCAATTTGATATAAACAAGCCTTGGAAATACGGACTGTTACAGGCATCTTTTGATTTTCCGATTTACAAAACGATCTAGCAAGTACAAAAGGAACAGGACAGCATCCTGGCAGACTATCAACCTTATTTCCAAATAGACAAGGAAGCCGCAAAAAAATGTCCTTTCCAAATTAGGGAGGATTACAACAAGACCTTACGCCATTCACTGCCGGGCACGGACTATGTGCGTTATATTGAACGCACATTAAAGGCACTGTATGAAGACGGAATCATTGCCGGAAATGACTTGAAGCGTATGGAGGAAGACAGTATCATTGCCATACGGCTGGTAGACAAGAATGTAGCTACGAGCCGTTTTATCGACCAATTGTACACCGTGAAGGAAGCCTATGAATATTTGCTGAATGCGGATACCGCCCACTACAAAAAGAAGATATTACAACAATGTAATCTGAATGATTACATTACACCTAATCTGGTTTATGATGAAGAAAAGTCCGAAGCCGCGCAAAAAGATCTGCTCTCTAATATTTCATGGGCAAACGGCTTTGTGCTGAACGGACAAAAGATTATTGACCGTGGAGAAATTGTTGATGAGCAAACTTACAATATATTGGAATCCTTACGCAAGGAATGGGAAAAACGCAGCGACTCGGTACAAGAGAAAAGACTGACATTGGCCGGACAAATATTATATGTAGGAATCTTCCTGTTCTGCTTCATGGCCTATCTGGAGTTGTTCCGGGCAGATTATTATGAACGAAAAGGAACACTCACCTTGCTATTTGCGCTGATTGTATTCTTCCCCGTCCTGTCTTCCATTATGGTGGAACAGAACTTGTCAAGTATTTACGTGGTTCCATTTGCCATGATTCCGATTATAGTCCGTGTTTTCCTTGACTCAAGAACGGCATTCATGGCACATGTCACTATCATTTTGCTTTGCTCCATCACTTTACGTTTTCCACATGAGTTTATCTTGTTACAGGTA
>ENA-OQEL01000478-OQEL01000478.1-human-gut-metagenome-genome-assembly--contig:-NODE-478-length-14336-cov-4.148005_pt1 | contig 14336 bp, 14 predicted proteins | sample MGYA00242796_ERZ504637 | MGnify/ENA primary metagenome ERZ504637 (study PRJEB26092, sample SAMD00036306) | human gut metagenome | host: Homo sapiens | study: EMG produced TPA metagenomics assembly of... | reverse complement strand
TTATAAAAGTTCTATATTATACTGTTGATATGGATTAAGAAATATATTTTTTGTTTCTATCATATGTTGATTAACAAATAATGGTATATTAGTATATATTTCTCTATCTATATTATTCTTTATATCAATAGATGCATGTATATATACACCTTGTTGCATAACTAATTTTTTACATCTAAAATTCATATATTCTACTTGAGCATGTTCAAAAACTATACAATTAAACTCTTTGTTAGCAATTTCAATTAAATGTTCTCCTGCCTTACTTGCAATATAATATGCAATAAAACTACTTCTAGCATGTGGATCAAGTAATATATTATGACGTAATGAATATAAACCAAATAATGCAATATTTTTCTTTTCACCATTATCATATAAATCAAATTGAGCTTTAGCTACTGATAAATTAGGATTATAAATTTCTCCAGATATTTTTAATGTGCCAATATTATCTACATGTTCTACTAAAACATTACTAATTTCAAGTTCTTTTAAATCATGAGATATTTTTATTGTATCTATTAATTTTTCCTCTCCTAATTCATTATATCCATAAATATCATATTGAATTATATCCTTATCTATATATAATAATCCAAAATTATTTTTGCCAATAGAAACTACTTCTGGAAATTCTTCCAAAAGTCGTTTATCTGTTATATGCTCAATTTCCGCATAATATTTCTGTAAAGTTCCTTGAGATACATATATCGATTGTTGGTTATTTTTATTTGATGTTATTGCTTTTGTATAATAATGTATATGTCCAGATATAATTAAGTCAATGCCATATTTATCAACTATACTAGAAATATATTTGTTATTTAATACATCAGTATAAGGATGATGTAATATCAATATTTTCCATTTACTATTCTGTGCTATTTCTGATTGCAAATCTACTTCCAACCATTCCATAGTCGTATCAATAAATTCTTGTATTGTATCATCAACTTGTGCATCTGAATTAATTGCATTCATTTCATATAAACCCCAAGGATTACTATCTACGAATACAAAATGTGTATTATTAAAATTTATTGAATAAGAGTTGCCTCGTCTAGCATGATTTACATAATTTTGAATTGGTTTAATAAAATAATAATCAAAATATTTGCCATTATCATGATTTCCTGGTGTGTAATAAACAGGAAATTGCTGTAATGATTGGGATATTAATTTGAACCAATTTTTTTCATATTGTTCACGCTGATCGCCTGTCGCAAAAGATATATCTCCACTATGAAGAATAAAATTAGGTTGATGTTTTTCTATACTTTTTTGTATATCTTCATGTAATTCAAAAGAATGCGTATCGCCTACAGTAAGAATTTTTAATTTTTCACTATTTTTTGCTGTAGAAAATGTATTTTTATGAATTATTGTTTTTCCTTCATAAATATTATATTGATACATATTATTTATTTCTAATTTTATTAATTGGGCAAAGTATAATATATTGCTATTTCCATTATCTATACATAATTGTTGTAATTTTGCAGTTTTATATGTTTTCGCCCCTATTTTTTTATATTTTAAGCTATAATTAGAATTTTGATTCACTTCCCAAGCGATGACTACGCTATTTTCTTGTAGTGCTAATAAATATGGTTCAATTATAATTTTTCCCATGGCAAACTCCTATGTTCTTCTTCAATTAGTGATAATTACATTATACTATAAATTTTTGCTTTATTATATATAAATTAGATTATAACTCAACCTTATCTAACTAATAAATCACACAAAATTAACGATTACTATATTAGATATCTTGTTCATTCTATGATAAAATAATGATAATTCATAATAAATATTGCTATTAGGAGTATTGTGATGCTAGAATATAAATTTTCAACAAGTCAACATTCACAAAATCTATTTAAAAATAATATTGTACCTCGTCTAGCTTATGTTCAAGATATAAATGAATATCACCAAAATTTATCTATAAAACATTCACATAGCCAATTTTTGGAAATTATTCATATAATTAAAGGATGCGTCATTTACGAAATAAATCAAAAACATTACCGATTAACTCCTGGAGATACACTTGTCATTAATCCACAACAAATACATCGCATATCAGAATCATCTAAAACTTTATCAGCAATTGTATTAGGAATTAATAATTTACAAATTCAAGGGCTAGCACCAAATTATTTAATTCCCCTAACCGTATCCCCCATAATTTCTATAAACTCACCATTTAAAGATCTTCAACCTTATTTTTTATTATGCCGAAATTTAGCAATGATTCACAACAAAGACTATCTAATAAACAACCCCCAAACAACTCTTTTAACTTCTTTAATCACAATAATTCATAATTTATGCAAAAATGCCAATAAATCAGAAAAAAATGAAAATACTGTTTCAGAACGTATAAAATATTATTTAGACGCCCATTACCTTGAAGACATTAATCTAGAAATCATAGCTAAAATCTACATTTAAACAAATTTTATTTATCTCATTGTTTTAAAAACTATATGGGAATTTCTCCTATGCAATATATTAATAAACGAAGAATTTCCGAAGCACAAATGCTTCTAATATCCACAAAATTAACAATTACAGAAATCTCTTTTCGTTGTGGATTTAATAACTCTAATTATTTTCAAACTACTTTCAAAAAAGCTATTGGTATTACTCCAGGACAATATCGAAAAAAATTGGTAATGATATTAATTTTTCAATTATATGTATAGAAAAAAACCAATTCGATTATATTAATATCGTAATTGGTCTTTTCTATATTTGTTATAAAATAAATTATTAAAGGGGTTTAACGATGTGAATTTAAAAATTCTTCAATTTTAAATAAAGATGTATTAATTATTAAATCTTCTGGAATATCATACTTAGATATTAAATCTTGTGCATAATCAAATTGACCAATTTTTTTATGATAATGAGCATCTGATCCAATACTAATATATGTGTTATGTTTCTTAGCTGCCATAATTATTTGTTTACATAAATCTTCACTTCCAGGACGTGCTAAAGGAGATGAATTATTAATTTCTATAGCTTTATTATAATAAGCTGCCATTTGTGCTAATAAATCTGCATTTACTGGATAAATTGGATTATCCGGATGTCCAATTATATCTACTGTTGGTATCTGCATTATTTTTTCCCACACATTCATCATTTCATTTAAATCAGCACCAGGAACAATACATTCTTTATGGCAAGATACTATTACTATATCTAACTTCTTTAATTGATCTAATGTGAAATCTATTGTTCCAGAAGTATCCATAATATTAACTTCTGCTCCACATAAAATCTTTGTATCTTTAAATGTTCTTGGTATATCTCTATAAGTATTGAAATATGCCCATTTTACACTTCCAGGATATCCAGGACCATGCTCTGTTAGACCAACAGCTTTTAATCCCTTATCACTTGCTTCTTGTATTACTTCTGTAAGTGTACTATAAGCATGCCCACAAGCTAAGGTATGAGTATGCAAATCTGCTACTATATTCATAATAAAACCTCTTATACAAAATTTTTATTAATATTAATAAACTTATTATAACTGAAATTACTATCTACGCATTGTTTAGATAATTTTCATCTATAAAATCCATTATTTGTACACCATTTTTATATTCAGTTTCATTGCATAGAGATAAAAAGTAAGAATTTAATATATTAGCATAACTATCTGGATATCCTAAATCACCATTAGTAGCACTAATATGATTTAAAAAATAATTTATTTGATATTTTAGCTGTAAAATTATTTTTTTATTGCTTGTTTCTTATCCTCAATACTCGGTCCATCCCATAAATCTTGTAAATCTATAAATTTATTGTCATGCCAAGTTTGAGCCCAAATCTTATTATCAAATTCATAAAATTTATATTCAATAGGACTACATTCTAATGCAATAATTTTACCACGCACTAATCCTAAATTAGGAAATATTGTTGCTCTACTATCCCATTTATAAAATAATGGCATAAATTTTACAAGCTCATTTTTTAATGCTATTCCATATTCTGGATAGTCATCTTTTAATTCATTTGCATTTTGAACTCGCATAATAATTACTTCTGAAGGATATTTTTCTAAAAAATCTTTTAACGTACTCATAATCTCATTCATTGTAATATTACTATGCCATTCACGATGTGCTGCAATCATTTCACGTCTAATTCGCATATCAAAAAATCGAACACCACATTGTAATTGTTCATCTAATGAAAGATTCTGTGTTTTATAATATCTTTGATCACAAGTCGCAGTCATAGTATCATGGGTACCTGGTATTAATAAATCACAAATAGATGTATCATCAGAAATCATACTCATCCAATTTAATAAATTATATTTTTTCATAATTATTCCTCAATTCAATGCATATTATCCTTCAATTTTATTTTCTTTAATTAATTTTGCTCTAAGTTTAACAAGCATATGAGACATACATACAGCAACTAAAGCTAAAACAGCTAATCCAACAAAAGCCATAGCTAATACATGTGTATCTGTCAAATAAGAACGAATAATATGTCCAGCTGCATCTTTTTCAGGTGACTGTACTAAACCTCCCAGGATTATTGGAGCAAGTAATGCTGGTAAATATCCTAATGTAATTGCAAATGACATTGCTGCGGATGAATGTTTTTTTGCAACTCCTAATTCACCAATTGGAGCATAATATACACCACGAATCATAAAACAACAAGCTGATGCACATAACATTAAAACCATTAATAATGTAAACATTCCTGATGAAATTAATCCTTCTGGAGCTTGATCTGGAAGATATCCTTGGCTATATAAAGCGATATCTGGATGATTAGTAAAGAATATAAATGCAATAGCTGAAAGTAAAATTACTAAAATAATTTGTAAAGTTCTCATAAAATGAGCTGTAGATTCAAAAACTTTTTCAACAAGAATAGATGATACTAATGGTAACATTCTTAAACCAATTACAATACTAGCAAATACAGCAGCAGCTACAGCTGATGTTCCATAACCAGCTTGTAAAAATCTTGCAAAATAAGTGCCAGCTGCTACAAATGTTCCATATATACTAAAAAACATTTAAACCTGCTATCCATACTACTGGCAATTTTGCAACATATCCAATACCTTTTATTGCTTCCATACTACTTTCTACATGAGTGTCCTCATCACCAACTTTTACATCTTTAGGAACAACAAAATAAACTGCAAGACCTGTCAAAAGTACAATAACACATGATGCAAGCATCATAGTTTTTTGGAGCAACTTGATAATACAACATACCTGCCCAAAGTAATGAAATAAGAAAAGCTAATACCCCACGACCAAATTCAAATAGTCCAAATACTAATCCCTGATGCTCTTCACTTGTTGACGAACGTAAAGCTTTAAAATTTGCTGGTTTAAATAAAACTTCTGAAAAGAACAACATTGAAAAGAAACAAGCTAGTAATACTGGCATACTAAGTCCTGGTGAAAACAAAGTAATAAATAATGAAATACATCCTACTCCTAATGATGATAATAACATTATATTACGTATAGAAAATCTGTCTCCAACCCAGCCTAGAGCAATTGTACCAACTAAAATAACTAAGCCCTGCATAGAATATAAATATCCTGCTTCTTGATCTGTTACGCCTAATGCTGCTGGAAATCCCCCTGGAACCGAATTTCTTATATCCCAAAATGCATATAATAATTGAGCATTTATCGTTATAAGAATTAATTGGAAAAATGTAGCTGGTGTAAACCCGTACTTTAATAATAAATGTTTCATAATTAGACCTCCTCATTTGTCTATGTATAACTATATATTTATTGTAATTCATATTAGTTTTTTCAATATTTGTATTTTTGTTATTTTTATCACTTTTATATTAATTTTTATATAAAATATTGTTTTTTTTATATTGTATTTCATAAATTAGAAATTTTTTATACAGTAATTTAATAAAATATTCTAATAAAAATTAACAACAAAATAAAAACCTCTAGAATATTTATCTAAAATTCTAGAGGTTTTTCTATATAATTTTAAATTTATAATATTAAATATTTTTTATACAACTACTATCAATAATTATATTATCAATCAATCTTTAACATACGATAGCCAATCCCTATATGTGTTTGAATATATTCTGGATTAGCTGTATCTATTTCTATTTTCTTACGCAATGTAGCCATAAATACACGCAAAGAAGCCACATTATTATCCCAAGCATTACCCCATACTTCTCGTGTTATATAAGTATGCGTTAATACTTTGCCTATATTTTTAGCCAATAAACATAATAATTTATATTCAATCGGTGTTAAATGTAATTCTTTACCTCTACAATATGCACAACCAGATACATAATCTATCTTTAACTCTCCATTAACAAATATACTATTTTCCTTATGCGGAGTTTGTACATAATTTATCCTGCGAATAGTAACTCTAAGTCTAGCTAAAAATTCTTCTACAGAAAAAGGCTTTGTTATATAATCATCTGCCCCAGCATCTAAAGCTTCAATTTTATCTCTATCTTCACATCTAGCACTAATTACAATAATTGGCATATTTGACCACGAACGAACTTTTGTTATAATTTCTACCCCATCCATATCAGGAAGCCCCAAATCCAATAGCATAATATCTGGTTGATTTGATACTGCTTCTAATAAAGCCTGTGAGCCTGTAGTTGCTACGTGAAATTTATAATTTTTCATTTTTAATGTAGTAGATATTAAATTTCTAACTGCTGCATCATCTTCAACAATTAATATCATTGGCTTATTCATTAAAATTTATCTCCTCTTTTGGTAACGTAAATATAAAAACTGTTCCTTGTGGTTTATTATCTCTTACTTTTATCTCTCCACCATGTGCTATAATAATAGATTTACACAAACTAAGACCTATACCAATTCCTCTTCTACTATCAGCTACAGTAGAATTTACTGTATAAAACATTTCAAAAAGCTTATCTTTTGCTTCATCACTAATGCCTTGACCATTATCTGCGATAGAAACTTCAATTTTATCACTTTTTATTTTTGCACTAATAATAATAGTTGAACCTTTTGGAGTATATTTTATGGCATTATCTATTATATTTATAAATACTTGTACTAATAAACGTGCGTCAACTTTCACCATCATTATATCTTTTATTTCTTTAAAAACTATATGATGATTTTTTCCTCGACGATATAAATGCTTTAAAGCTTCATTTATAATATCGTCTAATAACTCAGTTTGTAAGTTAATCTTCATCGTCTTATTTTCTATACGCGTAATAAATAAAATATTCTCTACTAAATTAATCAACCACATTGAATCATCATAAATATTATTATATAATTCCTGTCGTTTAACATCATCTATTTTAGCGCTATTACTTAATAAAAAGTCAGCATTACCAGAAATACTTGTAAGTGGTGTTCTTAAATCATGCGAAATTGAACGCAACAAATTTGACCTAAGCTGTTCATTTTTTGCTTGTAAATAAATTTCTTGACGCTTTTTACTATATATTTCTTTTTCTAAAGCTAATGCACATTCACCTAAAATAGATAAGACCAAATTATTTTCAAATACATCTAAATCCTCATTATCAATAGCTATACCTACAACACCATATACATTATCTTTAGAACGAATTGCCAAATACTGACATTTAGCATTATTTAATGTACCTGTTTTTACACCTGCTCGTTTATTATTTTTATAAACCCATTGTGCTACAGCTCTTTCATTACTATTTATCAATTGTTCTGTATGAACATCATTTTTTACATTATAAACAACAGGTGGCAATAAACCTTTTTTATCCGCACTATAATAAACTATTGTTTTGTTTAACAATTTTAAAAGTTGATGAGATGTAACTGTTGCTATAGCTGCATCACTGCCTGCTTGTTGCAATAATTGATTTGTCTCTAATAATATTTTAGTTCGATAAGCTAATTTAGCAGACTGTATAGCTTGATTTTTTTATTTTATTAGTGAGACCACCTGTAACAAAAGCTGATACAAACATTACAGAGAACGTAATAATATATACTGGGTCATATGCCGTAAAAGTATATCTAGGTTCAATAAATAAAAAATCAAATGCTAATACATTCAAAACGGATAATACTACACTATATAATCTCTTAGATGTTTTTAAGGCAGCAATTAATACACCTAAGATATATACTGTCATGATATTAGCTTCTCCTAAATTCATTGAATAAAATAACATACCAATCATACTAGTTATTATTAAAATAACTAATATAGTTATAATATCTGATGTATTACATATCTCTCTTTCATTTACTGATTTCTTCCAAAAATTTTTATAAAATAAAGCTTTATTATCTGGAATTACATGTATATCTAAATTCGGTAATTGTTCAATTAATTTATCGGTAAAAGATTTACGCATTAAACGCATAAATCCATTTCTAGCAGTACTTCTTCCTATAACTAATTTTGATACACCAGCAAGTCTTGCAAATTCTGCTATTTGAAACGGTATATCTTCTCCTACTACCATTTCAATTTTTGCTCCTAATTGCTCTGCTAAATGAATATTTTCCTTCAATCTTTTTTTATTTTCTAATGAAGTTTTTTCAAAACTTGATGTCTGTACAAATAAAGCTGTAAATTGAGCTTTAAAAGCATTTGCCATTCTTGCCGCTGTACGAATAATTTTAGAATTTGATGGCGATGATGATAAACATACTAAAATATGTTCATTCGTATAATAATCTTTATTATTTTCATTTTTAACCTTTAAAGATATTTTATTTACTCTATCAGCCATGCGACGAAGTGCAATTTCTCTAAGCGCTGTTAAATTTTTCAACAGTAAAAAAAATTACCCAATGCCCTATCAGCTTGTTCCTTTTTGGTTAAATTTTTCCTTCTGATAAACGTGTTACTAAATCCGATGGTTCTATATCTACTAATTCCACTTGCTCAGCTTCATCAAAAATTCTATCTGGTATACGTTCTCTCACAATTATTTTGGTAATTGAAGCCACAATATCATTTAAGCTTTCTATATGTTGTACATTAATTGTTGTATATACATCAATGCCTGCTTTTAATAATTCTTCAATATCTTGATAACGTTTGATATGACGACAACCATCTGCATTTGTATGTGCTAATTCATCAACTAAAATTAGTTGTGGATTTCTTTTTATAGCTGCATCTAAATTAAATTCATTTAAAGTTATATCTTTATGATTAATCACTAATGGTGAAATTACTTCTAAACCATTAACTAAAGCTGCAGTTGCTGGTCTTGCATGAGGTTCTATATAGCCTGCTACTACATCAATTCCTTGCTTTTTGACTTCATGTGCAGCTTCCAACATAGCATAAGTTTTACCAACACCTGCTGCATAGCCAAAAAATATTTTTAATTTTCCTCGTTTTGATTCATGCTCTTCTATATGAATTTGTTCCAAAATTTTCTCTGGCGATTTTCGTATAATTGGCATATAAGCCCCTCCCAATTGCATATATGTTATAAACCAATATACCTCCACATCAAAATATATTTGATATATATTTGACGTGGAGGTTATCCATTTAAAATATTAAATTATCTTATCTAACATTAAATTAACTTTTAAAACATTTACTGTTTCTTCACCAAAGAAGCCTAATACTTTATGATTAGTACATTTATCGATAATAGCATTTACTTCTTCTTTAGTCATATTATTTTCACGAGCTAATCTTTCTACTTGGTATTTTGCTGCAGCTACAGATATATCTGGATCTAAACCGCTACCAGAATTAGTAACCAAATCTACAGGAATAGGCTCATTACCTTTTTCTGGATTAGCTTTTCTGATTTTTTCTACACGCTGTGCTATTAATTTTTCATAATCTTCACTTGCAGGACTTAAATTTGATGGAGCTGCATATGCTAACTGATTTCCCTCATCATCTTTATAAGTACTAACATCAATTTTTGTTATACGACCCCACATATATCTATCACTTGTATATTGTTGACCTAATAATTCACTACCATATTTTACACCATTTACTTCGATAATTTTGCCGTTTGCAGAGTTTGGAAATAATACCTGACAAATACCTGTCATTACCATTGTATAAATAAATCCACAAAAAACAGTGAAAGTAATTACTGATAGCAATGCTTTTTTGAAATTATCCATTACAAACTCACCTTTCTTAAACTAGACCTAGACCAACTAATATAACATCAATAATTTTTATACATATAAATGGCACTATAATACCGCCTAAACCATAAATCAAAAGATTTCTTTTTAACAATTCCCCTGCGGGTACTTCACGATATTTTACACCTTTTAAAGCCAAAGGAATTAATGCCACAATGATAAGTGCATTATAAATTATTGCTGATAAAACTGCAGATTGAGGACTGTGTAAATTCATGATATTTAATGCCGATAATCCAGGATATAAAGATAAAAATAATGATGGTATTATCGCAAAATATTTTGCTAAATCATTAGCAATACTAAATGTAGTTAAACTACCACGAGTCATTAACAATTGTTTACCAATGCGAACTACTTCAATTAATTTTGTAGGTGAAGAGTCTAAATCTACCATGTTACCAGCTTCTTTAGCAGCCTGAGTACCTGTATTCATTGCTACTGCTACATCTGCTTGAGCAAGTGCTGGAGCATCATTTGTACCATCACCAGTCATTGCTACTAAATGACCTTTAGCTTGAAAATCACGTATCATGGCTAATTTACCTTCTGGTGTAGCTTCTGCTAGAAAGTCATCTACACCTGCTTCAGCGGCTATAGCTGCTGCTGTTAATGGGTTATCACCTGTAATCATAATAGTTTTAATACCCATTTTACGAAGGTCAGCAAATTTTTCTGCTACACCATCTTTTACAATATCTTTTAAATTAATAACACCTAATATTTTATAATCTTGAGCTACAACCAATGGTGTACCACCTATTTGAGCTACACGTTTCACAGCTTCCTCACACTGTGCAGAATAAATACCACCATTTTCTATTACATAAGATTTTACTGCATCAGCAGCACCTTTTCTAATTTCATGTCCATCATAATTTACACCACTCATTCTAGTTTTAGCAGTGAACGGTATAAATTCCATATGATTTTCCTCAATATTTCTACCACGAATGCCAAATTTTTCTTTAGCCAAAATTACAATACTACGACCTTCAGGTGTTTCATCTGCTAAAGAAGATAATTGAGCTGCATTTGCCAAAGTTTTTTCATCAATTCCATCTACAGGAATAAATTCAGAAGCTTGACGATTTCCAAGTGTTATTGTGCCTGTTTTATCAAGCATTAAAATATCAACATCACCAGCAGCTTCAATAGCACGACCGCTCATTGCTAATACATTAGCTTGATTTAATCTACTCATACCAGCTATACCAATAGCTGAAAGCAAAGCACCAATTGTCGTAGGAGCTAAACACACAAGTAAAGCGACTAAAGTTGTTATTGAAGAAGGATTTTCCATACCTGCTTGTTTAGCAGAAAAATCAGAGTAAGTATATAAAGACATTGTTACTAAATGAAAATAATAGAAGAGCTATTAAAAAATCTGCAAAGCCATTTCATTGGAGTTTTCTTTCTCGCAGCGCCTTCAACCATAGAAATCATTTTGTCCAAGAAAGATTCGCCACTATCACAAGTAACACGAACTACAAGCCAATCAGAAGTAACAGTTGTACCACCTGTTACAGCACTACGGTCGCCACCACTTTCTCTAATAACTGGAGCAGATTCACCTGTTATTGCTGATTCATCAACAGATGCTGCCCCTTCAATTACTTCACCATCAGCAGGAATTTGTTGACCTGCTTTAACAATAACAATGTCTCCATTTTTTTAATGAAGAAGATACTACTACCTCATAATTTTCTTTATTATTTGCATCATGAAGTTTATACGCTTCTACATCTTTTTTAGCTGCACGAAGTGCATCAGCCTGTGCCTTGCCCCTGCCTTCAGCAATAGCTTCAGCAAAATTAGCAAAATACAAGTTAACCATAAAATTATAGCAATTGCCAAAGTATAACCAGATGAAACATCTTGTACACCACTAAGTGATGCTACCCAAAGTAAAGAAGTCAAAATTGCTGAAATATATACTAATAACATTACAGGGTTTTCAGCTTGCACTTTTGGACTTAATTTTATAAATGAATCTTTAATAGCTCTTACAACCATTTGATTATCACTGAGAGCTGATTTAGTTTTTATCATTATTTTTAGCACTCCCCTTATGAAATCATGCTGAAATATTCAGCAATAGGTCCCAAAGATAACGCTGGGAAAAAGTTTAGCGCACCTACTAAAATTACAATAAATATCAACAAGAACACAAACATTGCATTACTTGTAGATAAAGTACCTGCGGTAACTGCCACTTTTTTCTTCTGTACTAAACTACCTGCTATAGCTAAAATACCAACAATAGGTAATAAACGTGCAAAAATCATAGTTAAACCAATACTAGTATTTAAAAATGGTGTATTCGCATTAAAGCCAGCAAATGCAGAACCATTATTGCCACCAGCAGAAGAATAAGCATATAACATTTCAGAAAAACCATGAGCTCCTACATTATTTAAACTGTCTGCTACACTAGGCACTATAGCTGCAATGCCACTTGCTACTAAAATACCAATTGGTGTTGCCAAACATACAAGTACAGCCCATTTCATTTCAAATGGTTTTATTTTTTTACAGAGATATTCTGGTGTACGACCAACCATTAGTCCAGCAATGAATACTGTTAATATGGCAAACGCTAACATACCATATAAACCACAACCAACACCGCCAAAAATAACTTCTCCTAATTGCATTTGAAGCATTGTAACTAAACCGCCAAGAGGTGTATAGCTATCATGCATAGAATTTACTGAACCATTTGATGCAGCTGTTGTATAAGCTGCCCAAGTAGAAGATTGAACTATACCAAAACGAGCTTCTTTACCTTCCATATTTCCTCCAGCTTGATAATCCGTACTAACAATATCTACAGCACCATTTTGAGCAAGCTGTGGTGTACCGTTCTGTTCATTTATCGCTATTACTGATAAAAATGCTATCAACATAATATACATAGCTGTAAAAATAGCAATGCCCTGTTTTTTATCTCTTATATTACGACCAAATGTAAAACATAATCCTGCTGGAATTAATAATAAAGCAGTGCATTCTATCATATTTGTAAGTGAATTAGGGTTTTCTAATGGATGCGCAGAATTTACACCAAAGAAACCTCCACCATTTGTACCTAACTGTTTAATAGCAATCTGACTTGCACCAGGTCCCATTGGCACAAATTGTTTTGTAACAATTGTCGCATCTTTTACTTTTTCGCCATCAACAAATACTACATTATTATTTCTATCAATCGTTGCATTTTCAATAATATTCCCCTCACTATCCACAGCAATAGGTTCAACTAATTGTACTTCTTGCCCCGGAGATAAATTCTGTACTACACCTTGAGAAGCTAAAGCCATAGTAACTACTACACTTAATGGTAATAAAATATAAATTATAGAACGTGTTAAATCCACCCAAAAATTACCAATAGTTTGTGATTTTGCTCTAACAAATGCACGGATTAAAGCGAATAAAACTGCTATACCAGTTGCTGCTGAAACAAAGTTTTGCGTAGTAAGTCCCATAAATTGAGAAAAATAACTTAATTGTGCTTCACCACTATATGCTTGCCAGTTTGTATTTGTAGCGAAACTTGCTGCTGTATTAAAAGATAAGTGCCAACTCATAGCATCAATATTCTGTGGATTAAATGGCAATTTATCCTGAAAACATTGAAAAATATATAAAAAACCTAAACCAATAAAGAAAAACCATATTACAGATGATAAATATGTTTTCCAAGTCATTTCTTCATCTTTTTTTACACCTATAATTTTATAAATAAGATTTTCAATCGGTGATAATATTTTAGACAAAAATACATGTTCTCCATTCATTACTTTTGCCATATAAGTACTTAATGGAATAGAAAAAATAACAAGTACAATTAAAAATACAAGATATTGTATGATGATATCTGCACTCATTATTGTTCATCTCCCTTCATAAGTATGTAAAAATAATAGATAAGCAACAATATAGCGACTACGCCACTTATCCAAATCCAAATTTCCATTTTTATTCCTCCTTGCATTTTTATATCTTACTATAGGAAAAATAAAAATAGTGTTATGAAATATAGCTACTATATTAAGATTGTATTAAGATAAAAAAACTGCACTTTAAAGGCTTTTTACCAAATGCGAGCGTAAAGCCCCTAAATTT
>ENA-OQEL01000476-OQEL01000476.1-human-gut-metagenome-genome-assembly--contig:-NODE-476-length-14371-cov-3.486521_pt1 | contig 14371 bp, 16 predicted proteins | sample MGYA00242796_ERZ504637 | MGnify/ENA primary metagenome ERZ504637 (study PRJEB26092, sample SAMD00036306) | human gut metagenome | host: Homo sapiens | study: EMG produced TPA metagenomics assembly of... | reverse complement strand
CTGCCGTGAGCTTTACGAGAGCCATTACTCCAAGCAGGCGTTTTCCGACAGTTTACAACAGGCTGTAAAGGAGCTCACCGGCGAATAAGCTCCCCGTTCTTTATCACTCTGCCGAAACTGAGGCAAAAAAATTTGGCAGTTGTTCACAAACACACCTCCGGACTGTGATATACTCTCCTAAGAGTTTATCCCAGTCCGTTTTTTGTTGAAATTTGAAAGGAGTCCCCGCATGAGTTCGTCCGCCTCCCCCGCCCCTTCGCGCCGAAAGACCCTGCTCTCGCTGGGCGTTCTGGCCCTGCTGACCGGCATCGTGGTGTTCATCTTTCGGGAGCACTGGGCCGAGATCTCCGAGGCGCTGAGCCGGCTCACCCTCGGGCAGGGACTTCTGGCACTGGCCGTGGGCCTGAGCTACCCGCTTCTCGAGGGCGTATCCAGCTGGCTCATCGTCCGCAGCCGTCTGCCCCATTTCCCGCTGCGGCAGGGCATCGACAACGCATGGATGGGGACCTTCGGCAATGTGGTGGGCCTCGGCGCAGGGTCGGTGCCGTTCCAGACGTGGTATCTCCACCGGCGCGGGCTGGACGTCGGCCCCGGCGTGGGGCTGATGACCCTGCAATACGTCTTCCACAAGACTGCCGTCCTGCTTTACGCCACCGTGCTGCTTCTGGCGGGCCGTCCCTGGATGGCGGCCCACTCCGACGGCGTGCTGCGGTATCTGCCCGGGGCCTACGCTGTCGTGGCAGGCGTCATCGTGGGGCTCATCGCCCTCTGCGCCCTGCCGGTGGTGCAGCGTCTGGCCCGCTGGCTGCTGCATTTTCTGCCCGACACGGGCCGCTGGGCCGAGCGCCGGGAAAGCTGGCTCCAGCAGCTGGACACCCTGAGCACCGAGAGCCGCCATCTGCTGGCGGACAAGCCCCGCTGTGCCGCCATTCTGGGCGTGCATCTCGTCAAGCTGTTCCTGCTCTTCTGCCTGCCCTGGATGGGGCTGCGGTCCATGGGGCTGGACACCGGACTGGCCTTCTGGCAGGTGCAGCTTCTCACGTCGCTGACCCTCTTTGTCTCCAACGCCCTGCCCAACGTGGCGGGCATGGGTTCGGTGGAGACGGCCTTCCTGCTGGTGTACAGCAGCTTCCTCCCCGATGCTTCGTCCATGAGCCTGCTGATGTTCTACCGGCTGGCCAGCTATTACGCCGTCTTTGCGGCAAGCGCCGTCGGCTTTGGGCTGGCGCAGAGAAGATTATCTCGTGAATAACAAAAAACCAGTGCATCTTTGATGCACTGGTTTTTGCTTTTACAATATCAGCCCTTCATGGGGACAAAGCCCACGAGGTCCTTCACCACCTCGCCGCCGATGATGAGGCCCACGACCGACGGGACAAAGGCGTTCGAGCCGGGAACAGAGCGGCGGATGGTACACTTGCGCTGGGTACCCGGAGGGCAGATGCAGTGGTTTTTGCAGCTGATGGAGTCATCCTCGATGGGAGTCATGACAGGCTCCCTGGAGTAAACGACTTTCAGGTGCTTGATGCGGCGCTTGCGGCACTCGGTGCGCATGACCTTGGCCAGCGGGCAGACCGAGGTCTTGTAGATATCGGTCACTTCAAAGCGGGTCGGGTCCATCTTGTTGCCTGCGCCCATGGAGCAGATGATGGGGGGTGCCTGCCTCCTTGCACTTCATCACCAGCGCCAGCTTGCCGGTAACGGTGTCAATGGCATCCACCACATAGTCGTACTGGGTAAAGTCGAACTGGTCCTGTGTTTCCGGGCCAAAGAAGCACCGGTGGGTGGTCACCCTGATGTCCGGGTCAATGTCGTGGATGCGCTGCGCAGCCACATCTACCTTATATTGCCCTACCGTGCTGCGGGTGGCGATGATCTGGCGGTTGAGGTTGGTCAGGCAGACCTTATCATCATCGATCAGATCCAGTGCCCCCACGCCGCTGCGCGCCAGCGCTTCCACCGTGTAGCCGCCCACGCCGCCGATGCCGAACACCGCCACGCGGGAATTGTGCAGTTTTTCCATAGCTTCCGCGCCCAGCAGCAACTGCGTGCGGGAATACTGATTTTGCATTTTGTTCTCCTTGTTACTTTTCCACTCTCGTAATGGTGCCGCCGCCCAGCACGGTGTCGCCCTGATACAGCACCACGGCCTGACCGGGCGTAGGGGCGCGCTGGGGCTGGTCAAATTCCAGCCGGAAGCCGCACTCCGCCGGGTAGACGGTGGCGGCCTGCTCCACCTGATGGTACCGGGTGCGGGCTGTGACCCGCAGCGGCCCGGTCAACTCCGGAATGGCGATCCAGTTCACCTCGTCCGCATACACGATGCGGTCGAACAGCATCTCCTCCGGCCCTACCGTGACGGTGTTTGCCTGCATGTCCTTGCCGCAGACGTACACAGGTGCCCCCATGGCAAGGCCCAGCCCCTTGCGCTGGCCGATGGTGTACCGCACCGCGCCGTTGTGGGTGCCCACCACCCTGCCGCTCTCGTCCAGAAAATCACCTGCCGGGTAGTGTTTGCCGGTGAAGTCCTCCATAAAGCGGGCATAGTCGCCATCCGGCACGAAGCAGATGTCCTGACTGTCGTGCTTGCGGGCATTGACAAATTTGTGCTGCTCCGCGATCTCGCGCACCTCAGTCTTGTGCAGGCCACCCAGCGGCAGACGGATATGCGCCAGCTGCTCCTGAGTGAGGTTGTAGAGCACGTAGCTCTGGTCCTTGCCCTCGTCCAGCCCCTTTTTGAGCAGGAAACGGCCGGTGGCCTCGTCCTGCTCCACCCGGGCATAGTGGCCCGTGACCACATACTCCATGCCGTGTGCCCGGGCCCAGTCCAGCAGATGGCGGAACTTCATATATTTATTGCAGTCGATGCAGGGGTTCGGCGTGCCGCCCGCCTCATACACGCGGACGAATTTTTCAATGATCTGTTCCCGGAAGTCGGCCGTGAAATCCAGCACCTCGTACGGGATATCCATGGCATACGCCACCTCTGCCGCGTCCTCGATGTCCTTTTCCGAGCAGCAGGTGTGAAAGCCGGACTGTCCCAGCGTTTCGTTGCGGGTGAGCCGCATGGTGATGCCGGTGCAGTCATAGCCTGCCTGCTGCATGAGCCATGCCGCCACCGAGCTGTCCACGCCGCCGCTCATGGCAATGAGGGCACGCGGCTTTGAATCAGGGGTCTGTGTGGTCATAAGTTCTCCTTTGGTGCATTCAACACACTAAAACAGTAGTATAATAGTAACTCTGAAAAAAGAGCTTGTCAAGACGCAGCGAGCTGCTGCACTGCGGCCAGCAGGGCTTGCCGCTCGTTGGGATATTCTTCCCGGATCACACCGTCCAGCAGCGCTTCCAGCACTTTGCGGATGCTCGGCCCCGCCGGGATGCCTGCTGCCATCAGATCACGGCCATTCACAGCCAGCTGGCTGACGCGGCAGCACACGCCGTCCGCATCCAATCGTTCGGCCAATTCGGAAAGTGCAGCAAAATCAGCCGCGTGTTCCGGCTGCAGGGCTGTGCCCAGTGCTGCCAAACGCTGCACGGTACACAAGTTATATTTGCCCAGTAGTCGGCGGGCGTAGATAGTAAAGTCGGGTGTGACGGTAGTTTCTCTGAGGACCGTCCGCTGGGGTGGGACCCTGTTGCCGAAGGCAATAGGGCGGGCGATGGAATGGCCTGCAACAGCAACGACCGCCGCCAGTGGCGGAAACAGGAAGTTGCTGTTGGGACAGCGGCCAGCAGGATGCGAGTGCTGCTCAAAGCACGAAGCATCCGCTGGGTGCCGCAACCCGTACTCGTGTCCGAAGAGAAAGCTACCGTCACGCCTTCTGGCTTCCCGCACCAACACCGCAGCCTCTTCAATCAAGGCATTGGAGCAGCGCAGGCGCCTGAGGGTGCGGCGGGTGCCGCCCTCGCCAAGGCTCAGCAGCAGCGCCGCCAGCCGGATGGGCAGAGCCTGCTCCCCCGCCGGGCAGGCATCCACCACCGGCTTTGCCGCCGCCAGTGCCTCCGATGAAAGCTCCGGCAGAATAACAAGCAGTATTTTTTTGTCAAGATATGCCGCAGGGGCGGGTGCGGCCAGCAGTTTTTGCAAGCTCTTCCTCGATGCGCTCCACCGATACGCAGTCCAGATGGGCACACAGCTCCTGTGCCGCCTGCGCCGTGGGCGGGTCGATGGCAAAGCCAAACCGGGCTGCGAAGCGGTACAGCCGCAGGATGCGCAGCGCGTCCTCGGTGAACCGCTGGCGGGGCACACCCACCGCCCGTACGATGCCGCTTTGCAGATCGGCCTGCCCGCCAAAGGGGTCCACAAGGCCCTCTTTTTTCATTGTAGGCCATGGCGTTGATGGTAAAATCCCGCCGGGCCAGGTCCTCCCGCACATCCGGCACAAAGTGCACCTCGTCCGGGTGGCGGCCATCTGTGTAGGTGCCTTCTGTACGGAAGGTGGTGATCTCGTAAAGGGCACCGCTCTGCTTCACCGTTACCGTGCCGTGCTGCAGGCCGGTGGGGATGCACCGCTGCGCGCCGAACAGCTCCATCACCTGCTGCGGCAGAGCACTGGTGCACAGGTCCCAGTCGTGCGGTGTAAGGCCCAGCAGACTGTCCCGCACGCAGCCGCCCACCACGTAGGCTGCATAGCCCGCCCTGTGCAGGGTGTCCAGCAGCTCTGCCGCACCCTCGTCCATCCGGATGGTCATGGCTGTGCCTCCTCGTACTGCAGGGTGATGCTTTTGCCGTCAAAGCCGCACTCCGCCGCCGGGAAGATGCTCTGTGCCTGCGCGGCATACTCCTCCGGGTCGGTGATCATGGGGGAATAATGGGTCAGCCAAAGCCGCTTTGCCCTCGCCTGCGCGGCAAGGGTCGCGCTCTGCCCAAAGGTGCTGTGCCCCCACTGACGGGCCTGGTCTTCCTGCTCCGGAAGGGCATAGGTGGCATCGCATATCAGCAGGTCTGCGTCATGCGCTGCCTGCAAATAATACGGGCAGGGGGCCGTATCGCCGGAAAATACCACGCTCAACCCCTTGCGCGGGGCGCCCAGCACCTGCGCAGGCTGCACCGTTCTGCCCTCCACGGCAACGCTCTGCCCTTTCTGCAGCATCTTCCATTGCTGCACCGGCACCCCCAGCGCCCGGGCCTGCTCCGGCGAAAATTTGCCTGCACGGGGCAGCTCCAGCCGGTAGCCAAGGCTTTTTACCCGGTGCTTTGTGGCAAACGACACCAGCCGCGCACCGGCAGGCCAGCCCTCGCTCAGCGCATCCAGCGCCAGCGGCTGGCCCGGCATAAGCACCTGCGGCTTCACCGGATAGGGTAGCGGGCCGGTCAGTGCCCGCACCGCCGCCCAGATATCCGGCAGGCCCTCCGGACCCAGCAGCGCAAGCGGCCTTGTGCGGCCCTGCGCCCCCAGAGTCTGCAAAAGGCCCGGCAGACCAAAGATGTGGTCGCCATGGTAGTGGGTCAGGCAGATGGCATCTGCCCGCATCAGGTTCACGCCCGCACGGCGCGCTGCCGCCTGCGTGCCCTCGCCGCAGTCCCACAGCAGGCCGTGGCCGCCGCAGGCAGCAAACGCCGCCGAGAGTGCCCGGTCCGGCAGTGGCATGGTAGCCGCAGTGCCCAGCAGTGTAATGGTCAGCATAAAATCGTTCTCCCTGCACAGTAGATTTCGATATTTTATTGTACCACAGCCCAGCACGTTGCACAATCACTGCTGGCCGCGCATAGCATGGGCCAGCACAGCAAAAAGGAGGCAGCGGGATGAGACGCAAAAAAGGGGATCCTTTTTCCGGCAGGCCGCACAGCGGCCTTGGATGGGTGCTTCTGCTCGCCGCACTGGCCCTGTTTCTGCTGGCCGGTGCGCCCGGCTGCATGGCCCAGCGGATGGCGTGGTCTGCCCGGGGAACAATGATCTTTCTGCCCAGCGGGTTTTGAAAAAATGGGAGCATCCTGCTGCACAGAACGCTCCCATTTTCTTTTACTTCCATCCGAATAGGGCAGCTGGCCGGTCAGGGTCAGCGTTTCGGCAAGTTCGTCCTCCGAGCGGAACCGCCACGCCGCCGCTCCCACGGCCACATAGCAGGCATCGGCACGACCCTCCGGTGTAACGGCAAGGATCATCGTTTCACCGTCGCCCACCCCGTTACCATGCCATCCGCACTCACAGTTGCCACACCCGGATTGCTGCTGAGCCATGTCATCGTTCCGTTTTTGGCGCCTGCAGCCTGCGCGGTCAGCTTCTGACTGGCTCCCACTGCCTGCAGCAGCATGGCGTTTTTGCTCATCTGCACCCGTCCGATCTCCGATGTGACCGTTACCGTGCAGCGCAGCACCTGCCCGGCTGTGGTCAGTGCGCTGATGACGGCCTTGCCGGACCCCTGCGCCTTTACGGTACCGTTTGTGCTTACCGATGCCACCGCCGGGTTGCTGCTGACCCACTGCCGCACATAGGTAAACCCGCCTTTGTTCTGTTCCAGCTTCAGCTGTTTCGTCGGGGCAGGCTCCTGCTCTGTAATGGTAAGCGTCAGATCGCTGGTGTTCAGCACCAGGCGGCTGGCTGTGCTTTTGCGCACCGTGATGGTACAGGTGGTCTTTTCGCCGCGCTCATTGCGGGCCGTGACGGCCGCAGTGCCCTCGGCATGGCCGGTCACCTTGCCAGTGCCGTCCACCGATGCCACTGCCGGATCACTGGAAGTCCAGATCAGAAAGAAGTAGTCGTTGGGTGCCTGCACATTCAGGTAGGCCACCGGGGCCGGGTCTCCTTCGGTGATATCCAGCGTCAGTTCGGCAGTGTCCAATGTCATGCCGCTGTCCGGCAGCGGCTGCTCCTGCGCAGCATAGGCCGACAACGCCCCGACTGCAAACAGTTCTGCGCACAGCGCCACTGCACAAACACACGCTTTGAACCCCTGCTTCATGGGCTTTGCCCTCCCCGCCTGCTTTGCTGCAAGATCCTTTAAATATTCCTGTCTCCGTATTATTTTACACGCAGTGCAAAATCCGGGTCAAGTTTTTTGCCCATTCTGCCGGGCAGCTGAGCCTTATTTTGTGGAGAATAATAAAATTCCGCTTTTCAATTTTGTACAAAACGCCGCCGCATCCGGCAAATCGGATGCGGCGGCGCTGTTCTGCTTTTAAATTTTCAGCTTAGTAGTTGATCTTTTTCAGCTCAAAGTAGCTCTGCGGATGTGCGCACACCGGGCACTTGAGCGGTGCGGACTTGCCGATATAGGTGTAGCCGCAGTTCCGGCACTGCCATACCTGCTGCTCCTCGCGGGCAAAGACCTTGTTGTTTTTCAGGTTTTCGGCCAGCGCACGGTAGCGTTCCTCGTGCTCCTTCTCGATCTGTGCCACCATGGTGAACAGTGCTGCGATCTGAGGGAAGCCCTCTTCTTTGGCCTCTTTGGCCATGCGGGGGTACATCTCGGTCCACTCGTCGTGCTCACCGCCTGCTGCCATGTCCAGACAAGTCAGGGTATCGGGGATCGCGCCGCCGCACAGTAGCTTGAACCAGATCTTTGCGTGCTCCTTCTCATTGCCGGCGGTCTCCTCAAAGATCGCGGCCAGCTGCTCGTAGCCTTCTTTTTTGCCATGCTGGCAAAGAAAGTGTACTTGTTGCGTGCCTGGCTCTCGCCTGCAAACGCTTCCATCAGGTTTTCTCGGTTTTGGTACCCTTCAGTTCCATGATGCTCTCCTTTCAAAAACGGATCTTCTGTCAGGATCGACCGATCCCGGCTCTATCATTCAGCCCGGCGGTAATTTTTTCGCCTGCGGCTCAGGTTCTGAACAGAGTATACCATATTTTTGACTGAATCAAGAATAATTCCTATTTATTCTGAGAATATTTCTCAGTTATGCTGCTTCAGTGCACACACAGCAATGCTCAGGGCGCTCCACGCTGCCTGATACATCAGCACCGTTGCCACCGAAGCTCCCAGATGCTGCCTGCACTGGTGAGCAGCGCTGCAATGATAATGGAGAACAGCACCGAGACCATCTGTACCGTGGTGGCGCTGCTCTCGGCGTTCTGGGCCTGATCCGCAGCCTGCAGGCCGCCGGTCAGGCTGGCAAACGCCTTGAGATGGATCATGCAGCAGGTGTCCTCCGGGTCTGCCGGTGCGGCCTTGATGGCGTTGCACTGCTCCTGATCCAGCACGGTGACCATGCCTTCCGGCAGGCGGTATGCTTCGGTAATGTGGTGTGCAGTCAGACTGGGGTCCTGACATGTGACCAGCAGGCGGATGTTCTCCTTTTGCAGCACGGCAAGGCCGCGGGCCACATTGCGCCCGCCCACATATTTCAGCACGAACATAGCGTGCAGGTTGCCGGACACAGCCAGATACAAAATTTGCAGCTCGCCGTTCTTCGAGTGCTGCATCTCGTATTCCTCGTCCGGCAGCGGCACGCCCTCCTGCTCCAGATAGCGGCGGGTACCAATGAGGATGCGGTTGTTATCGCACCAGGCGGAAAAGCCCAGCCCATGGTGCTGCTCCAGATCCTTGACCGGGAACAGGATGTCTGTGCGTTCCTCAACGATCTGGCGGAACAGCCCCTTCAGGGTGCCGTGGCTCTCGTTCAGCACGCTGGCCGCGTACAGGATGGCGCGGTCGATGCGGCCGCCCTTGAAGATGCGGATATCCTCCAGCTGTGCGCTGTCGGCGGTGAACAGGTCGTCTGCATCGATCTGCAGCGTATCAATGCCGCCCAGCTGCTCAATGGCCTGCCAACCGGGCACGACTGCGCCCACAGCCGCAGCCGCACGCTGCAGCCGTAGCGAGGCAACGCCCGCAATCAGGGTAGAAGAAAGCGGTGCGCCCATGCACAGCACCGCTGCCATGGCAGCCGCCGCTTTGTTCCAGCCGGCACCTGCCAGCAGGAACAGCACGCCGCTGAGCAGGGCAACGCCCAGCAGGATGTACGAAACTTTGCGTGCACGGCGCTCGCTTGCGCGTTCGCTCAAGCTCTGCTCCACAAAGCCGTCAGCTTCCTTCATCGGGCGGCTCAGCAGCACCCAGGGGTCCTTCTGTTCCAGATCCCGTGCAAGGGCACGCAGCAGGTCTTTATCCTTGGCGCGGTAGGCGCCCTCGTACTCCACACCATTGGTCACCAGCTCATAGCCGCCCTTGACAGCAGCCAGCATCACCCGGCTGCCCAGCAGCGCAAGGAACAGCCCCAGCGCGGCCATGCCGCTGAGCAGCGAGATGCCGGTGGTGCCGCGGTAAACATTTGCGTTCAGCATGGCTGTAACCGCCTGCACCAGCGCTGCTACTGCGGCCAGCGCCGGCATCGTCTCGGAAGAAGACCGTCCGCGCAGGCCGTTCAGGCCGTCGCGCAGCACCGGGAAGCCCACGCACAGGCTTGCTGCCAGCAGCAGCAGGTTTGCACCATAGAATGCCGCCGGGGCAGCATCCGGGTCCAGCGCCGCCATGGCGGGCAGCAGCCCATCCGACACCAAACCAAAATGCAGCAGCACCACAGCCAGAATGCCGCCCAGCACGCAGCGCAGCGTCAGCTCTGCACTCATACGGTGCAGTTTATCCGCCGTAGCCTCCGGCTCGGTCAGCTCCGTTTCAGCATGTTCCTCCGGAGACACCGCGTCCTCCGCCTCAGCTTTCAGTTCCGGCTGTGGCGCAGCGGGTGCCTTCTCCGGTGCCTGCTGCGGCCCTTCACCGTCCAGCGGCAGCAGCGGCAGGCTCATGGTGTCCTCTTTTGCGGCAGGCTCCTCTGCCGGGGCCAAAGGTGCCTGCGGTGTGTCCTCGCTCTGCGCCTTGCCAAAGAAATCGGCCACCGGCTGCTCCGTTTTTTCCGGCTGCGGCACAGGTTCCGGCTGCAGCTCCGGTGCCGTCTCCTTTACCGCTGCAAACACAGCCGCGGGCAGCGGTGCACCGGACGGTTTCTTTTTGCTTTCAGCCGGTTCAGTTTCTGCTGCCGGGGCTGCTTCGGCCCTCGGTGCAGGCTTTTCCGGCTTCTGGTCGCTCAGGCCGTTGATCATCGCCTTGAGCTGTGCCATCTCCTGCTGCTCCTGCTCTTCCTGCGGCAGCAGCACCTCCGGCGCATTCTTGGGGTGCCGGAGAGGCTTTGCCGTGCTGTGCTGCTCTGCGGGTCTAGCCGCCGGGACAGCGCTCTGCCGGGGTGTTTCCGGCTTCACTGCCGCCGGGGGTTCCGCCGTTTGCGGTGCAGATTTTTCCTCCGGCTTTTGGGCGGGTGCTTCCGGCTGTGCATCCTTTGTTTCCTTTTCCAGAAAAGGCCACGGGCCAGTTCCTGTTCCGGGTCTGCCTCCGGCTTCAGCATCAGTTCCAGATCCGCTTCCGGTTCCGGCTGCGCATCCTCACCCAGCCGCACCTCACCGGTTGGCATTTCCTGCGGCTGCTCTGCTGCAGCTTCGTCAGTCTCCTGCTTTTCCTTACCACGGCCAAACAGGCCAAACCGTTTCTGCGGCTTTTCCTCCGGCTGGTTTTCGTCCCTCCGGGTCATCTCCTCCGGGATATCCACCGCCGTGGTGCTGAAAAAGGAGCGGAACTTTTCATCCGGGGTCATTTCCCGGCCATATTTTTATCTTTCGGCATTCTTGTCCCTCCTGTAATTCAAATTGAGGTTCCGGCCCGAATGCCGGATCATGCCTGCTGTGCTGCGCGCTGGGACTGGATCTCGTACAGAAATCAATGCCCGCAGCCACCGACACATTGTAGCTGTCCACACCGGTGCCCGGTGCTGCCATATCCAGCCGCACCACGCCGTCGCACAGCTTTTTCACCAGCTGCGAAACACCGCTGCCCTCGCTGCCCAGCACCAGTGCAATGGGGCCGGTCAGGTTGTTCCTGCGCAGAGACACGCCGTCCATATCGGCGCAGTAGACGAACACACCCTGCTCCTTCAGGCGGCGGATGGTCTCGCCGATGTTGGCCACACGAGCCACCGGCAGGCGTTCTGCGGCACCTGCGCTGGACTTGATGACGGTAGGCGTGACCGATGCGCCGCCGCGCTTTGGGATCACGATGCCATGCGCACCGCACAGCAGAGCACTGCGCATCACGGCACCCAGATTGTGCGGGTCTTCAATGCCATCGCTCAGCACCAGAAAAGGTGCCTCGCCCTTGTCCTTGGCTGCTACCATCAGGTCGTCTACCGTCACGTATTCGATCTCGCTGGCAAATGCCGCCACACCCTGATGGCTCTCGGTGCCGGTCATCAGGCGCAGCTTGTTGGGGTGCACCCGCTTCACCGTGGCACCCGCTTCCTTTGCCAATGCGGTATAGTAAGCCGCCACGGCCGGAGCCATGCCCTCAGCAATGAGCACGGTTGTCCACGCCGGAACCGCTTTTCAGCAGTTCGGTCACCGGATTTTTGCCATAAACAAGGTCTCTCGTTCTTCTGCAGCGGCTCTTCCGGGCTGCGGCGCGGACGGCGCGGCTGGTTCTTTTCTTCCATGATGATTTTCTCCTTCCGTTGTATCACCGGAAGGTGCTGTGCACACCCTCCAAAAGGCGCGCCGCACTCTGGGCCGCGCACCGGTATGATCTGAAGATGATAACTCATCTTGAAGTATAGCATAAGCCGACCTTGTTTGCCAGCAAATTACCGTTTTTTATCCGCGTCCGCAAAAGTTTTTCTGTTCGTGGTGCCGGAGACCGTTTCCGCTTTTTTGCAGAAATGTTCTGCCGCCCTGCATCAGCTTTAACCCGGCTGCTGGGTAGATATCCCTCTGTTTTGCCGGAGAAAAAAGTTTTCCACAAAAACGCGGTATACAATCCGTAGAAGAGCGATTATTTTTCCACATGTTGAAAACCCTGTGGAGAAAGTTCAAAAGTCCAGCTTTAAAGCCTGTTTTGCCTGTGGAATTCCACACTTTCCACAAGGTTTTTCCACTTTTTGGTTCGACCTTTTTTGATTTCCTGCGTACAATTTGTAGAATACAAGTCGGAAATATGACAATTTTTTGAACTGCATCCTGTCCGCTTTTGCCAAATTGCCCAATATCATTTTGACGAATGTGGATCTGTGTTGAAAATCCGTCCTTCATCAAGCTTTCTGTCTTTCGGCCGCTTATTGCACATTATATGGAAATTTGTTGCATTCTATCGAATATACGCGCTTCTGGCAGTAACCCCCTGCACCCTGCCAGAAACAGAATCCCCGCATTGTTACAGGAAAAGCACCGGTTTGGATTGATTTTGGCCGCTGTTTGGGGTATACTAATTCTGTAGGTTCGTTAAACCGTGCACAAAGCGGATATGAAACGAGCAAGACCCCAATGATTTTGTGGAGGTAATGAATAATGTTGGTAAATGCAACCGAAATGCTGATCAAAGCACGTGATGGCCACTACGGTGTGCCTCAGTTCAACATCAACAATCTGGAGTGGACCAAGTCCGTTCTGACCGCCTGCGAGGAAATGAAGAGCCCTGTGATTCTGGGTGTTTCCGAGGGTGCCGGCAAGTACATGACCGGTTTCAAGACCGTCGCTGCCATGGTCAGCGCAATGGTCGATTCCATGGGCATCACCGTTCCCGTTGCCCTGCATCTGGATCACGGCACCTATGAGGGCTGCAAGGCCTGCATCGAGGCCGGCTTCTCTTCCATCATGTTCGATGGCAGCCACTACTCCATCGAGGAGAATGTGGAAAAGACCAAGGAGCTGGTTGCTCTGGCACACGCTAAGGGCCTGAGCATCGAGGCAGAGGTCGGTTCCATCGGCGGTGTCGAGGACGGCGTCGTGGGTGCCGGCGAGATCGCAGACCCCGAGGAGTGCGCAAAGATCACTGCTCTGGGCATCGACTTCCTGGCTGCCGGCATCGGCAACATCCATGGTGTCTACCCGGCAAACTGGAAGGGTCTGGACTTCGAGGCTCTGGACCGCATCCACAAGGCCACCAATAATATTCCTCTGGTTCTGCACGGCGGCACCGGCATCCCCGACGAGATGATCGCAAAGGCAATCAGCCTGGGCGTTTCCAAGATCAACATCAACACCGAGTGCCAGCTGGTGTTTGCTGAGGCCACCCGCAAGTACATCGAAGAGGGCAAGGATCAGCAGGGCAAGGGCTTTGACCCCCGCAAGCTGCTGGCTCCCGGCGCAAAGGCCATCGAGGCCAAGTGCAAGGAGAAGATTGAGCTGTTCGGCTGCGCAGGCAAGGGCTAAGCAGAAGCTCGTATCGTAACCGGTACACCACCCAATAAAGTATGCGCCCCCGCTGCACCGTTATGCACAGTGCAGCGGAGGCGCTTTTTACTTTATATGCGAGCACTCAGACGCGGGTCTTTTCCATATCTCCAAAAATGTATTGCATACAGTCCTGCACCCGAAGCAGGCAAAAAATTCGAATAGCTAAGGATTGGAGCCGCAGCAGTACGAATCTTACCCGCGATCTGGGTAAAGAACCAGCCCGTTCCATACAGGGTCACGATATAAAGCACCAGCCATGTAGCATATTTCAGCCAATACTCTCGTGGCGGAAAGCCTACCTGCTCCATCATCCGGCGGAACAGTGCGCAAAAAACCGTCACTGCAACAACAAGCTGCATCAGATAGCCTACAGAAAGTTCAAAAACCCAATCACCAATTACCGGGTAAAGCAGCAGCCCTTCCACGCCCCACTCCAAAAAGAAATACAGCGGTGCAACAAACCAGAAGTAATCCCCAGCCCCCAGTGTTTTCAAGCTGGGCTTGACTTCCTCCACAAAGGTCTTTGCGTCCGGAATTGAATGAAACAGTTCCCGGTTCTCCGCATTTGCCTGGATGGCAATATCAAGTAGATCGCTGCGTACAAGCTCGATTCCGCAGAAATCCCAGCTGACCCGGCGAAGATACCGGATCACTTCTTTCAGCTGCTCCTGGCTTTTTTCGTTCAGCAGCTTTGTACGCATCCGATTTGCCTTTCGCAACGCAAAATACTTATTCATATGGCTCCTCCTTAAAAAATTTTTTTCCACCAGCTGGCATAGCTGGCTCCAATCTTGTCGGAATTCAAGAAGCGCCTGCCGCCCTTCTTCCGTTACAACGTAGTATTTCCGGCTCGGTCCCTTGGGGAGGGTCTGCGTTCCACCGTGACATTTCCCTGCTGTTCCAGCCGCAGTAGCAGCGGATAGAGTGTACTTTCACTCAAGTCAGAAAACCCGACCTGTTTTAGATGCATCACGATCTCATAGCCATAGGTCGGCTCTCTGCTGATGAGCTTCAGAACACAGAATTCCAAAACGCCCTTGAGCAATTGTGTGTTGTTTTCCACTGGATACCTCCTTTTGCCTATTATGTAATACATAGTAGCTTATCTATATTGTATTGCATAGTAGTATTTTTGTCAAGTCCTGTCCTGTTATCATTTCGACCAAAATCCGCTTCATATTTTTGTGCAACAAAAAAGCCCTGAGATTTCTCTCAGAGCTTTC
>ENA-OQEL01000475-OQEL01000475.1-human-gut-metagenome-genome-assembly--contig:-NODE-475-length-14373-cov-4.106907_pt1 | contig 14373 bp, 13 predicted proteins | sample MGYA00242796_ERZ504637 | MGnify/ENA primary metagenome ERZ504637 (study PRJEB26092, sample SAMD00036306) | human gut metagenome | host: Homo sapiens | study: EMG produced TPA metagenomics assembly of... | reverse complement strand
TTTTGTCTTTCTCATTTTTTTTCTTCCAGGTTTCCGGACAGGAAGAAGGATCGTAATTTCTGGTTCCGAACCCTTTTTTGCTGTTTACAATCAAACTCGTCTGTCCATCATAAAATGATTCCAGCATAGCCTTGACGTAGCGCATGTCCGATACCTCTGTTCTCATTCTTCCAGTATCCCCAGTCATAATCAAACGGCTGGTTGATCTCATCTATCTCCTCCTGATTCAGTCCCTTTCCGCTGTCAGAGATAGTTACAACAGCAAGATGCCTTGCCACATCTTCAAACACCTGGATGCTGATCTTCTCATCATCCCCAAGACCATAGCGGATCGCGTTCTCCACAAGTGGCTGAAAAAGCATACGGACCGTTGGCTGGTCAAGATAACTGCCATCTTCTATATTCATCTCAATAATAAAATCATACCGCATCTGCTGAAGTGCAATATATTCCTTTACAATCTCCAACTCCATCCGCAACGTTGTCTGGCGGCCTTCTTTGCCCAGATTATAGGAAAGAAGCTTCTTTAGTCTCTGTACAAACTCACTGATCTCTCCTTTGGTGACTCCATTTGTGCCATCCACTGAATCGAATTCAGTGTATTGAGAAGGAAATGAGGATTAATTTGATAGAGAAGTTTCTCAAACTCCATCTTCTGTATGCTTTTTTCCTTTTCTACCATATTACTGATAAGATTCTCAATCTGTCTCTTCATCTGTTCTACTTCCCTCATCAGGCTGTCAAACTCTGCAATGTCCGACTCTTCATGTACTGCCTGAAGAGTGCCATCCCCAATCTGCACCATCTGTCTGCGGAATTGACTCAGCGGTCGGCAGATCATACGATAAAGATAGAGGACAGACATGGAAAAGAGCAGAAACGTTACAACTATGATGAGTGTCATCATCATTCTCCACTGGTTAATCTTCTTCTGATATATATTGTCCGGCAGTGCCACTGCATTAATGTATCCCATCTGGCTCCGGTATGCCATGATCTTATATCCCTCTCTTGTCTCAACCTGGTAATCTCCCTTTGAGAGTGTTGTGGAGAAGAGTTTCTGTCCCTGTATAATGACAGGATTTGTACTGTACCGCGTGATTCTTCTCTCATCCGTCTGGATATAAGTGTAGGGCCGTCCTGCCTTATTTATTTCTTCAGGAGTTTTCATGTCCGCCTCGATCTCCGCATAAACATCCAGCCTTTTCCCGTTTCCGAAGACCACCTCTCTCATGACGGAAAAGACCGGTTCTTCGCCACTCCCAAGAATAGACGAATGGGCCGCCTGTATGACATTTCCCGCGCACTCCACAACCTCGGGCAGTGAAGCATGGCTTCCGTCCAGCGCCCTGACATTCATGCCGCTGATAAGTTCCTTCTTCTCCTCCCGGTCATAATACATGACACCTACCAGTTTTCGTGTTGACATAACCAAGTCCTGCCATCTCTTCCCTAAGTGTCCGCTGTTCAATAAACCTGTCAAAACTTATCCGTTGCACCGAGATAACTGTCCGTCACATTTCCGACCAGCCCTCCCGGACCCATGTAGTTCATAATACTGAGCATATCATAATAGGCGCCGTCAGTATTCCGCGTGATCTGATCCAGATACATCTTCATATTATCCTCTATACTGTCATTCTGTATCATTCTCAGCGCCATATAAGAGACGATTCCTGCAGCCAGAAGGCTAGTCATCGCACACAGCATCAGTATGCCAAGCATCTTCGCTCTCAATGTATTCTTTTTTTGATACGACCCGTACCCCATATGCCTATTCCCCCTCCCCTTATGCATCACAAGTCAGAACCTGCTTGCTTCACGCTGTTCAACAGTAAGTCACCGCTACTCATAATTTGGGACTCCTTTCATTTTTATTCCATTTCATAATAAAGTTCCACTGCTCTTGCCATTCTTTCTCATTCACTATCGTATCAAACACAGGCTCAAGAAAAGATACTGGATTTCTTCAATGACAAATGGAAACTCAAGTGTGTTATCTTTTATGGTTTTCAAAAAGAATTTCCAACGCTTCTGCATATCTTCATCATCGGCAAGTGCAACAACACGCTTAAAACTATCTCTGTCATAGGGAGTGCCACGCCGCTGTAAGGTTTCAAATATAGCTGCCTGTAATTTTGCACCCTCAAAATCGAATGTCCTTGAAAGATAATAGATGTCATAAAAATCTTTCATCCTGCCTGTCAGTTCAAAGCGTTGCAGTATGGCATCAAACTTCTCGGCAATGGTGCTTTCAAGGGAATAAGTTTTGATTACAGGTGCTTCAAAATCTGGAAGCTGAGTGTTGATTGTGCGTTCTTCGGCACGGGGGACTATAATATCGCCCACTCCTATATCAACATTAAACGGCACACGCACATTTTTTATTTGAGCAATAATTTGTGTACTGATACCGTGATATTTTCTTTGCGGAGAAATCTCTTCAAAGCCTTTTGCTCGCATTTCTATATAATCGTTACCAGTCGGCGTGTCGATGATTTTACAAATCAACTCTTTTACATCATCTATTGTATTAGAGTATCCACGGAGCAAGAAATCGACATCAATTGTTGCTCTACTTTCAAAATTAGTTAAAGTATAAATGAACAATCCACCTTTGAGTATAAGCGTATCCTCACACCCAGATTTTGATAACTTTCTCAAAAATTCTTCCTGCACAAAAAGCTGCAAACATTGCTGGTAACTGATACCAGAAGCTTTTGCTTTATTTCTCAGCTTTGCCAGAACGGAAGCTGCTATATCTGCCATTACAACCACACTCCAATCAATTCTTTTACACGCGTTTGAACACGCAAAACTTTCGCATATTCTATAAGATTCGGTATATTCTTTTTCGGGTCCTTAACATAGCCTTGTACTGCTTTATTAAAAACCTCCTTATCTATCTTGTTCATATTTCGCAGCACATCGCAAATAGTACGGTCACGGTCATAAATGCGGACTTTGTGGAAATCAATTTCACCTTCGGTTTCGCCCAGCGTAACCAACTCTGACTCAACACGATATGCCTTTATAAACGGATAATCGATTTTTGTTCGCCGCTTAGAGACATTTTTATCTATTGCAAAGTTCCATTCAGCAGGATTTCTGTCACTGTATCTATAATAGAATAGGGCAGTCTCCATACAGAACACTGCATCGGGAAACAATCGATTGATAATGACAACTTCACTTTCTCCATAATCTTGAGTCCAGTGATAGTAACCTCGCCTGACTCTTTCAATCAATCCTTCATCTAAAAGTTGTTTTATATCTGCATAGTATAACTTTGAAGCTGTAAGTTCAGCAGTAGTCATAACATAATTATGACTGCTAAACAACATTCTCAGTGTCTCAATATCTTTATTCTGAAGCATATCTTCACCTCTATTCAATCGCCCCTAATCAAGCCAACGATTGGGCACTTTACTATATTATATTTGATTTTTCTCTTTAAGTCAATAATAGCAAAGTGAACGCTTTTAATTCTATCAATTAGGCAGTTTAGTATAAAATCTGTCCTCCGCTTTTATAACCAAATAAAATATTAGTCAACGAAAAGACAACTATGTAAAAAAATAAGCGTACCACTATTTCTAATGATACGCTTATCGTATTTAACTGTTAATCAAGGTCTATGAATACCCTTACAGTGGTATCTCTCCACTGATTTTTCCTTACATACTGTCCGTTAGCCTTTCGATAGGCTGCTGCCTGCTCGAAACTAAGCGGCAATTCAAAGGAAAGAGAACTCCTACCTATTTGCAATAGCAGCCTGTGCTGCAGCAAGACGAGCGATTGGTACACGGAATGGTGAACATGAAACATAGTCAAGTCCAATCTTGTGGCAGAACTCAACTGATGAAGGATCTCCACCGTGCTCTCCACAGATACCAACGTGAAGGTTAGGATTAACTGGCTTTCCAAGCTTAATAGCTGTCTCCATTAATTTACCAACACCTGTCTGGTCAAGCTTAGCAAATGGATCGTTCTCGAAAATCTTGTTGTCATAGTAAGCGTTAAGGAACTTACCTGCATCATCACGAGAGAATCCGAATGTCATCTGTGTAAGGTCGTTTGTACCGAAGCAGAAGAAATCAGCCTCTGTAGCGATCTCATCAGCTGTAAGAGCAGCTCTTGGGATCTCGATCATTGTACCTACATGGTACTTGATGTCAGCATTTGCAGCAGCGATCTCAGCATCAGCTGTCTCAACTACAATCTTCTTAACGAACTTAAGCTCTTTGATCTCACATACTAATGGGATCATGATCTCAGGCTCGATATCCCAGTCTGGATGAGCTTTCTTTACATTGATAGCTGCACGGATAACAGCCTTTGTCTGCATCTTAGCAATCTCAGGATATGTAACTGCAAGACGGCATCCTCTATGACCCATCATTGGGTTGAACTCATGGAGTGACTCACAGATAGCTTTGATTTCCTCTACTGACTTATTCTTAGCCTTTGCAAGCTTCTCGATGTCAGCCTCCTCTGTAGGAACGAACTCATGAAGAGGTGGATCAAGGAAACGGATTGTTACTGGGCATCCCTCAAGAGCCTCGTATAATTTCTCGAAATCTCCCTGCTGATATGGAAGAATCTTGTTAAGAGCGGTCTCTCTCTCCTCTACTGTATCAGAGCAGATCATCTCACGGAATGCAGCGATTCTCTCTGGATCGAAGAACATATGCTCTGTACGGCAAAGTCCGATTCCCTCTGCACCAAGCTCACGAGCCTTCTTAGCATCTGCAGGAGTATCTGCATTTGTACGAACCTTAAGTCTTCTGAACTCATCAGCCCATGCCATAACACGTCCGAACTCACCAGCGATTGAAGCATCAACTGTTGGGATGATTCCAGCGTAGATGTTACCTGTTGTACCATCGATAGAAATCTCAGATCCCTCTGTGAATGTCTGTCCTGCAAGTGTGAACTTCTTGTTCTCCTCGTCCATATTGATATCACCACAACCAGATACACAGCATGTTCCCATACCACGTGCAACTACGGCTGCGTGAGATGTCATACCACCACGAACTGTAAGGATACCCTGAGCAGCCTTCATTCCTGTGATGTCCTCTGGAGATGTCTCAAGACGTACAAGTACGACTTTCTCTCCTCTTTCAGCCCATGCCTCAGCATCGTCAGCTGTGAATACAACCTTACCACAAGCAGCTCCCGGAGATGCTCCAAGACCCTTTCCAAGTGGAGTTGCAGCCTTAAGTGCAGCAGCATCGAACTGTGGATGTAATAATGTATCAAGGTTACGAGGGTCGATCATTGCAACAGCCTCAGCTGGTGTCTTATGTCCCTCATCTACTAAATCGCAAGCGATCTTAAGAGCAGCTGGAGCTGTTCTCTTACCATTACGGCACTGAAGCATATAGAGCTTCTTGTTCTCAACTGTGAACTCCATATCCTGCATATCATGGTAGTGGTTCTCAAGAGTCTCACAAACCTTAAGGAACTCAGCGTATGCCTCTGGGAACTCCTGCTCCATCTGAGCGATTGGCATTGGAGTACGAACACCGGCAACAACGTCCTCACCCTGTGCATTGATAAGGAACTCACCCATAAGCTTGTTCTCACCAGTTGCAGGATCACGTGTGAATGCAACACCTGTACCTGACTCGTTATTTAAGTTACCGAATACCATAGGCATTACGTTAACAGCTGTTCCCCATGAATAAGGGATATCGTTATCTCTTCTATAAACATTTGCACGTGGGTTGTCCCATGAACGGAATACAGCCTCGATAGCAAGCTTTAACTGCTCTACAGGATCTGAAGGGAAGTCTGTTCCTAACTGATTCTTGTACTCAGCCTTGAACTGCTCTGCTAACTCTTTAAGGTCAGCTGCTGTAAGGTCTACGTCAAATTTAACACCTCTGTCCTCTTTCATCTTGTCGATGAGCTGCTCGAAGTATTTCTTTCCTACTTCCATAACAACGTCTGAGAACATCTGGATGAAACGTCTGTATGAATCATATACGAAACGCTCGAATGCTGGATCTGGGTTACCAGCGATCATAGCTGCAACAACATCATCATTAAGACCAAGGTTAAGGATTGTATCCATCATACCCGGCATTGAAGCTCTGGCACCTGAACGAACAGATACGAGAAGAGGATTCTTAAGGTCACCGAATTTCTTTCCGTTAACCTCTTCCATCCATTTTACACCTTCCATAGTCTGAGCCATAATCTCATCATTGATCTTACGTCCATCCTCGTAGTACTGTGTACAAGCCTCTGTAGTGATTGTGAAACCCTGTGGTACAGGAAGTCCAATCTCTGTCATCTCAGCGAGGTTAGCACCCTTACCACCGAGAAGATTACGCATGGTCATGTTACCCTCTTTGAAGGTATATACCCACTTGTTTGCCATTTGCAATTCCTCCTAAATTTTATTTCTGGTATGGTAAAAAAACCCATCCATATACTTGATTAATGTGTGCACTCATACAAGCGCACACATTAATAATACCATAATTTCAGCAAATATCAACTAATTTTATTATCTTTTCCCTTATGTTTCATACTATTTTTTTGAACACGGACAGACTTAACATTCTTTACTATGACAAATATCATAATTGCAAGAATTGCAACTATCCCAAGCGCACCAATAGCCAGCGGAACGGCCATTCCACTCTCACTAATCATGGTGGCAAGCGGTACCTGCTCATCTGCTATATCATGCTTATTGTCGTTTGCCGCCTGCGGTACCTGCTCATCTGCTATATCAGTATTTGGCTGTGCCTGCGGTGCCTGGATTCCATCCTGCGGATCATTCTGTCCGTCAGGCACTATTGTGTTTGCGGCATTTGCTCCATCTGCAGCTCCGTTATTTGCCGCTCCTGCGGCATTGCCCGCTGTATTAGCTGCCCCGGTTGCATTTGCAGCTCCTGCGGCTGCCTGATTGCCGCCTGCCGCAGTATTGTCATTTGCTCCATTTCCGGCAGCAGCCATGCTTGATGCAGCCCTTGAATATACAAAATTGAACACGTTTTCTGACGCATTTGACGACAGCTTTCCTGTCTGATTATAGCTATCCGGAATATATCCATCTATATACAGATAAGCTATAACCGGCTCATCGCCCACATTACCATAATAGGTACGGCTTTCAGCAAGCTTATTGCCATCTGTATCCACATAGTTGACTGTATACTCAGCAAGCTCGCCCGGTATGCCGTATGCAACAACATAGTCCTGATCTCCCGATACGAGAAAAGCCGACTGTGCAACCGTATTATTGTCACGGCCGCTTAATCTGATTCCCTTTACGTAGTACTTGCTGTTTTCATTAAGTGCCACACTGCCCTGTGCATCACAGCTGATGACATCTCCATATTCAAGACCTGTGACAATTATTTTGTCTCCTTTAGCAGAAACAGAAACCGAAGCCTCATTGCCTGATGCCTTTCGTACCTGCACACCACCGTTTATGCTTCCCTGACCTCCAGCTGAGAAGGAAACTGTGTATGTATATGAAAATGCCTTTGCATCTGCTGTCTGTGAGAAAACACCGGTTATGACAACAAGAGCTGCAAGAAAATATTTAAGCAATCTTTTCATTTTGCTTAGCCCCCTTTCTGTCACTTACGAAAGCCAGTATCATCAAAATAATACCAATCACAAACACTACAGCTGACGCTATTGACCAGATATCTCCGGTCTTTACCTTGCTTGTTGTAGTTGTAAATGTAGGTGGATTTGGTGAAGTCGGATTTGAATTGTCCTCCACAGCAAAGTTCATCATGAGCTTTGCGAGTGTATCCTGATATATATTACCCTGACTTTCTCCGTCAAGTCCTACTAAAAGCTTCACACTGCCTCCCTCTCCGGGCTCTAATGTCTTTAAATAAAAGAACTTATCCAGAGAGTTTGTAGCCTCATTGAGTCCTTTTCCGGCTGTTGCCTCCTTCTCTCCACCTACGCTGGTGCTGCTGTATATAGTGTCCTCTTTTCCATCCGGTCCTACGAAAGTAAGAATATATGAGTATCCACCATTTTCAGCCACCGCCTGTGTATCCTCAAGACTCTTTAACACATCATTGGACATATACCATTTCGTTGAAATACTGCTGTTATTCTTTATATCAACGGAAAATGTGACAGAATCTCCCGGCTCCATCTGTGAGACAGAGGCTGCTATTTTATTTGAATCGAACGAACTGACCATCTCCTTGCCGGTAAACTCACATGAGCCGGCTGTAGTAGTATTCTCATCCGCAAATACAGTGCCTATCGAACCAAGGATAAACAACATGCATGATAATAATGCGATAAATTTTTTTCATATTGTCCTCCTTTACTCTAAGCTAAGTGCCCCGTCATCTGATATATTTACATCAACACCCCACGCACTCTTAATTGCGTCCTTTGCATTGTGTGTCTGTACTGCATCAACAGTTGCCTCCAGCACAAATTGCGCACCATCATATTCATAGGTAGTAGTGATGGTTGTAAGTCCGTTATCATCAGTCTGTGATGTCTGACCCACAATGGCTGCAATATCGCCGGATATACTGATTTTGTCTGTAAAATCAGTGGATGTCTGACCTTTTTTTAAAATAGAATTGTAGTAAAATACATTTCGCTCTGTAGTCTCAGCACTCTTATCCTCTGTCCAGCCATCGTTTGTAAAGTCAATCTGTATATTTGATGGATCAAGGTTTGAAAGCTTATCACCTGTCTCCTTGTCTGCCCAGTAATGCTGCACAGTCACTCTCACATACTCATCTATCGAGCCGCTGTTTTTGACAGCAAGCTTCTCATCGTACTTTTTGTCGAGAATCAGTTTTTCATCTCCGGCATTCTTTAGCATATCTCCAAGCAGCACTCCTGTTGCCTCGCTCCAGTCATCATCCTTATGCTTATAGTCACGCCAGCTCACATCATTGCCATTCTCAGTCAAAGTAACACCGATGGATTTGATGTCAATCTGAGCCAGATAATTATCACTCATATATGTAAGAGTCGCTTTTGTAGATCCAATCGTCGATGCTGCAAGCATTATCGCAGAGGATGCTACAAGTATAATTGGAAGTTTTCTCTTCATTACTCTTCGCCCTCCTCTTTATCATATTGTGCTGTCGCATCCCATTTTGCATCAGGTGCGACACACGGATTGCCATTCTCATCATATGTGACAGGAGCACACTCTTGAACCACAACTACATTGAAGCTGGTCTTTACCTTTTCACTAACTGTGATAGCTGCAACAATCGGCTCGGTTTTACCACCAACCGGCACTACCTGACTGTAATACCAGTAGCCATCATCTAAAAGGCTCCAGTTTGAGCCTGATGCCTGTATATCAAACTGGCTCGCTGCAATTACCTTTACCCTGACAAAACAGTCTGCTTTTCCTGTATTCTCAATCTCAATAGTTTTCTTCCAGTCCTTAAACTTCTCCTTGACATCAGTTGTAGGACCGATATCTACTGAGATACCGCCCTTTGCCGTAGCATAGGTTGTAAAATATGCCAGTGTCGGTTTAACTGAAACACCACAGACAATGAGTGTTGCAGCAAAGGCTGCACATATAAGAATACGGTGATTTCTATTAAGTTTTTTACAAGACTCTGATAATTTTTTTCATTAATTCTGCACCCATTCCCATCCGGTTCCGTCATACTCAAAATGGTTTACGACACCGGTACTATAAATCAATTTGTCGTTGTAATCGTTTGTGAAATCAACATCTGCGGTCTCACCGGCCACAATCTGTGTCTCTATGCTGTCTGAGGAGGTCACCTGATAACTGCCAGCGGCATATACCTCCTTTACTATCACCCTTGACCCTGCCGGAATATTGTCAATAACTACGCTCTTAGCCCCTGTACTGTCAAATCTGATTGATGCGATATCGGAAAACACCACATTACCATCCCTGTCGTAGGCCTCAACATCAAATGCAAACACCGGCTCACCGAGTGCTGTATTGTATGTCTTTAATGTCTTATTAATCTGTAAGCTTCCCATAAGCCCGGTCTGTTCAGGCTTCAGCTCGATATCGATATCATCATATATCCATGAATCTGAGCCGCTTCCTGTCATAGCAAACTCATTATTCGGAGCCGAAATCAGATACGGCACAAATGTGTATCCAAATCTTGCCGAATTAGCCGGCTTTGCATACACCAGATACAGTCCCGTCTTAACGCCTGTGACGTTTCCCCTTCCGTTTGAAACATCTATTGCCTCATCTGCTGTCAAAGAACCTTTGTCTGCAATGTCCGCAGCTGTCTTTGCCATCTTTTCCCAGTCATCTGCGGTAGTTTTACTGCTGATATCTGATATAGATTTAGCCAGCTCATCAAACTGCTTCGTTGCAGTGTATACATCGTTCTCATCTACATCTGCCACTCTGTAAAGCTCTACGGGAAAATCCACAGTATACAAATCCTCCCATGTATCAGGGATATCAACTGTTATAGAGCATTTCTTATCAATATCAATATGCGTCCTTGCAAAAATGCTTCCACATGGCAGAGAAAACAAGGCTATCGCTGCTATAGCTATACTGACAGCTCTTTTTAAACTATTGTGCATTTTTCCTCCTTCCTGATTCTATCTGAATCTATACAATATCGTTTTACTAAGTATCTTACAAATTATAATATACAAAACCAGAAACAGAATGCCAAGCACTATGGCTTCATGTAACGGCTGTACCTGCTTTACATCCTCGACAATAAGTCCCTGTGCATCATTTGCAATCCTGTGCCCCTGATAAGAAGCCTGTGTGAATTCACACCATACGGTGTACATGTGATAAGTGTACAGTAATCCTGACCTTCCTCAATCTTTAAGTCATTAAGCTCATCAGGCAAAACAATCCTTATCTGATCAACCTCGTAGGTCAGTGTCTCGCCAAGCACATACAGCTTAAATGTGTACCCCCTCCGCCATCTGGTCAATATCCGTAAATAGCTTAGACGACGTAAGTCCCCTGTGTCCTGAAACAGCACAATGTGTGCTTGCTCCGCCAACCGGAAGCGATGTGCCCTCAATATGGCCAACACCTATCTGAAGTATTGTATTGTCTGTGCCGTGGTAAATCGGCAATGAGACATTGATGGACGGAATCTCAACATAGCCCATGACTCCTGTGCCAGATACATCAAGAAGACTTTCATACTCTGCTTTATCCTGATCTGACATTTCATAACGATCCTGCTTACTTAAAAGCTTCTCATTATATGCCTGTGCAGCTTTTCGCATCTCATCAAGCTTTTGCTCATCCGTGTTGTCTACCGCATCAACGTAGCTTGCAATGGCTCTGGACTGATGAAATGAATTCCAATAATCACTTACTGTCGGATATAGCAGTAAGGACAACCCTGCGATAAACACTACGCCAAAAAGAATAGTAGATAAACGTCTTTTCATAGTGCTCTCCTTACTGTTACATAAACTCTAAATAAAATCTATTATAGCTGCCACAGATTTATAACCTGTGGCAGCATAATATTTAAAACTAAATAGTGCCAGTCAGATATTAATTATCTAACACGCTTCTTTGTTACAAGAACAATTCCACCACCGATAACTAAGATAGCACCAATTACGTAGATTGCTACACGTCCGGCACCACCAGTTGAAGGAAGAACTGAACCCTTGTTGTTTACTACATTTGTAGATAACTCACCCTTATCAAGCTTAACACCTAAATCAATAATTGAACCAGATGCTACATCTCCTGTAAGATCTGTAAGCGTTGGATTATCACTAGACTCGTCATGCTTTGCAGAAATTGTAAATGTCTGATCCTCGATTGAGTTGTATCCGTCAGGTGTCTTTGTCTCGCGTAATACGTATGTACCATCATCTAAGCCTGTGAATCCGAATACTGTTCCCTCTGTATTAGTAGAAAGAATCTTCTTAACCTCTACAAGCTTAAGCTCCTCTTGTCCGTCAACCTTTACTTTCTTGAAAAGTGAGAACTCTGCACCTGTAAGTGGCTTATTATCTTTGTCAACCTTGTTTACAGTTAACTTGTAAGTAAATACGATAACCTTGTCTTCAGGAGTCGTACCTCTGTCTCCCTCACCACCATTGTTAGGGTTGTTAGAGAACTTAAGACTAACTTTATTTGGGTTTCCGGCTGCGCCGATTACCGCATTCTCGTTAAGCTTTGCTGTATACTCAACAACAATCTGATCTGAGTTTTTAGCGCCAAATGCTAAGATATTGTCACATGTAAATGTAAGTGTCTTAGCTGTTGCATCATAGCTAGGTGTGAAATAATCTGTAACATCCTTCTCACCTAATTTAATTACTGCATCATTGTTGTAGTCAAGTCCTTTTGAAAGAGTATCATCAAACTCGAGAGAGTATGCCTTGTAGCTTTCAATGTTGTTTGCTAATGTAGCTGTGAGCTGGAATGGAACATCATCTCCGATATCGTAATCGGCTGAATCCTGCCAATCTGTTGTCACGCCTGTTGTGTCGTTTGTATCCTTAACCTTCTTCTCTACAGAAGGAACATCTGCCTTTACATTTGCAACTACATCATCTGTAATATGAAGAATGAACTCTGTGTAAGATTCCTGACCCTGTAAAGAATTATCCTGATCTTTGATAAGGTAGTAACCTGGCTTAAGGTTGCTGATTACATTCTTTGCATCCGGATCTGTTACTGTAACTGAGCCTGATGCTGATGCTAAGTTTGCACCAATAATCTGCGCCTGCTCTTTAAGCTCTGAAGAGTTGTTACCAAAACCACCGAGTTTTTCAGCATAACTAGCAGCATCACCGCCGAGAGCAGTCTGTCCTGCTTCTGTAATGCCCTCTCCCCACTTTATGTTAGAAAGAGTTGCTTTATCTGCTGATAAATCACCAGATAAAATCTGATAAGCCTCATAAGTGTGTCCTTTGACAGCCTTGTTAAGTGTAAGACTGAATGTGTTTTGATCTGCGTTTGGTGCTGCAAATACAGTTACACTCATTGCAAGTGTAAGAATCATAGCAAGCACTAATGCAATGCTTCGTTTGATTGTTTTCATTTCGCATTCTCCTTTTTTTATAATACTTTTTGTTTTTTATAGAAAAGTGTTATTGTAGCTATCGCAATAAGCACAACTCCACTTAACATATACAACCATCTGTTACCGCTTCCACCTGTTTCAGGAAGCTTATACTCATTGAGCTTATTTGTAATCTCAATAGTACCTGAGTCAACAGCCATATTCTTTCCCGGTGCCACATTGGCATCAGTTCTGTTAATCACTGTTCCATCTGTATTCTTAAATACATAAGAAACATCATAGCCTGACATACTGTTGTTCTGATTTATTCCAACCTCTGTAACATAATACTTATAGGTTTCGCCTGTTATATGACCTATATTATCTGTCTTTTTTCGTAGGAAGGTCTTTGAATTTATAAGACCAGTTTCCATCTTTATCCGGTGTCACTTCTACGGTATCACCGTATTTATCATCATTTCCTGATGAATCCACCCGATGTAACTGTAAATAAATACTTCCATCTGTCTTATTTATAGGTTTGTTATTGGAATCAACCCAATTTTTTTCAACAGAAATTTCTGTTGTTGGAATAGTCTCATCACCGATATATACTATATCATAATTGTTTGCCAGACATTTTCCTGTTAAGCTGTTATTTGGAGCTGCCACAGGATATTTATCTTTATCCAGCGAACTAAAGTAGAAATATGTTTTTTCCGGTTCTTCTGGAAGAACATAGCCACTAGGAGCCTTTGTCTCAACAACATAATACTGTGTGTTATATGTCATTGAATTTTTATTAAAGACAATCTCTATCTTACCTTTATCATCGGTAACATATTTATTAACATAGACATATCCTTCTGGTGTTTTCGTAGTATCTGTACTGTTTGGATCATATTTGTAAACATCAAACTCTGCATTCGGCAATAACTTTCCGTTATTTCCCTCTTCTGTCTTATAAAGAATAAACGAATTATTCTTATATACATAAAACGAAGAATAAGATTTAGTGTACTCTAATTGAGTGTTAATATCTGTTTTACTATTATCAACACCTTCCAGTGAAACGGCATTAGATACATTAAATTTAGGTTTTGAATCATTATACTCCTGTAGCAAATCACCCTTTACACTATAAGTGTATGTCAACATTATAGCTTTTCCATCAGGGACAATAGCATTTATTGTTTTGCTTGAATACTCCCATTCATTTGATGCTTCCTGTGAATCATATGTCCATTTACAGTCAGATATCACCTCACCAGGTTTGTATGTTCCATCGTCCTGCTTGATAGCCTCTCTGAACTTAACTGTACCAGGCATCAAATCCACCTGCCAGCTTACCCTAGCATTTTCATAAGTTAGTTTTTTTGTACGACAAAAC
>ENA-OQEL01000473-OQEL01000473.1-human-gut-metagenome-genome-assembly--contig:-NODE-473-length-14401-cov-3.069357_pt1 | contig 14401 bp, 13 predicted proteins | sample MGYA00242796_ERZ504637 | MGnify/ENA primary metagenome ERZ504637 (study PRJEB26092, sample SAMD00036306) | human gut metagenome | host: Homo sapiens | study: EMG produced TPA metagenomics assembly of... | reverse complement strand
GTTCAGCGATTCGCCAGTTGGGCGGCTACACTTGACGCTTATGAACTCCGATCAGGCAGACATTCTCGACCTTCTGGCAGGGCACACCGACGATTCAACCATCGAACGGCTCGCTTCGAATGCCTGATGACTTCTCTTACGGATGATCGCGTCGCCTCGTTGATGAATGTGCTTGGTTGGCGTGGGGATTTCGATTGTTTCGCGATTGGCGGCACACCGGAAACGAGTCCCGCTTCGGCTTCGCTCGTTGCGCGTAAGGCGGTGCGCGATCTGGGCGGAGAACATGTGATTGTTGGCACATACGGCAGTTTTCTGCTGGCGCTTGTCTGTCAGAGTGGCGCCGCCACTGCCGAAGTGACCTGCACGTCGATTATGCCCGCTTTCAAAGATGACGAATCGGTGTATTTGAGTCCGGTGCGTTCCGGTGTCGCCGGCGCTTCGCACGTGTTGCGTGAAACCCTGATTTTCCTTGCAGGCGGCTCCCGCTTTGGCGTCGCCGTCCCGCCCGTTGCGTGCCGATGAGTTGCTGCCGGAACGGGCGCTGTTGGGCGATGATTACGCTCGTGAAGAGTTGTATCAGAACGTGTATCAGGTGCTTCATGGCGAGAATCCCGACGATCCGACGTTTGTGACGGTTTCCACGTTTTTGCGCAACGGCAGTTCGTTGGAAAACACGGCGAAGGAATTGAATGTGCATCCGAATACGGTGCGTTATCGTTTGAAGCGTGCCGCGGAAACGACCGGTTGGGATGCGACCGACCCGCGTGACGCATACGTGTTGACGACGGCGCTTGCGATTGGCCGTATGCGCGATCGTTGAAAATCACTTCTCTGTTTTAATATCTATCTGATATCTGGTTTCATTGAGATTCTTTGATAGTCAGACGATTGCAGGATCATTATTTATTAAATGAGATAGATAATCGCAAGATATATATGAAAAGACCCGCATCTCGCGATTGGGGCAGGATGCGGGTCTTTTGCAAGCTATATAGAAGCTATCTGCAAGCTATATTGCTCAGGCGATGACCGTCGGATCAACCGGGACGCCCGGGTTCATCGTGGAGGTGATGGTCGCCTTGGTGACGTAGCGGCCCTTCACGGTGGACGGCTTCAGACGCTTGATTTCGTCGGCAACAGCCTTGAAGTTCTCGTCGAGAGCCTGCTCGGTGAAGGAGAGCTTGCCGATGAGGAAGCTCAGGTTGCCATTCTTGTCAACACGGAAGTCGACCTTGCCGCCCTTGATGTCCTTGATGGCCTTGGTGACATCCATGGTCACGGTGCCGGTCTTCGGGTTCGGCATGAGGCCACGCGGACCGAGCACGCGGCCGAGGCGGCCGACCTTGCCCATCATGTCCGGGGTAGCCACCACGGAATCGAAGTCCAGGAAGCCGTCGGCGACCTTCTGCACGAGATCGTCGTCACCGACGATGTCGGCGCCAGCCTCGAGAGCCTCGGTGGCCTTCGGGCCACGGGCGAACACGAGGACCTTGGCGGTCTTACCGGTGCCGTTCGGCAGGTTGACGGAACCGCGGACCAGCTGGTCGGCCTTACGCGGATCCACGTTCAGGCGCAGCACGGCCTCAACGGTCTGATCGAACTTGTACTCCGGCATGCTCTTGACGAGAGCGATGGCTTCGTTAGCGGTGTAAAGATTGTTGCGATCGATCTTCTCAGAAGCTTCGCGGTACTTCTTGGAACGCTTTACCATTTGTCCCTCTCCTCTCAGTCGGTAACCGTGATACCCATCGAGCGGGCGGTGCCCTCGATGATCTTCATGCCGGCTTCGACGTCGCGTGCGGACAGATCAGCCATCTTGATTTCGGCGATCTCACGGACCTGAGCCTTGGTGACGGAGCCGACCTTGTGGGTCAGCGGGTTTTCGGTACCCTTCTGGATGCCCGCGGCCTTCTTCAGCAGAGCTGCCGCCGGCGGGGTCTTCAGAATGAAGGTGAAGGAACGATCTTCGAAAACGGTGATCTCAACAGGGATGACCTGGCCCATCTTGTCCTGCGTGGCAGCGTTGTACTGCTTGCAGAAGTCCATGATGTTCACGCCATGGGAACCCAGTGCCGGGCCCAGCGGCGGGGCCGGGTTGGCCTTGCCAGCCTGAATCTGGAGCTTGAGAAGCGCCGAGACTTTCTTCTTAGGAGCCATTGTATGGTTCTTCTTTCTGTAGAAGCGGTGGTAGCGGCACCGGAGTAGGTTTCCCGCGTCCGGTTCCTTCCGCAACGTATATTGCTGTGCTGTGCTAGCGGATTCCGTACTCTCATTCAGGCACGCCAAACCCTCCAGACACAAGCTTTCCTATTGTGCCCACTCCCCCAGACAAAAAAAGACCCCGCAATGCGCGGGGTCTTTCAAAGACTTATCAGGCCAATTTCTCTACCTGGTTGAAGCCCAACTCCACTGGCGTGTCGCGACCGAAGATGGACACGAGCACCGTGAGCTTCTGGGTGGTGGGCTCAACGTCGGAGACGACAGCTGCCATGGTGGTGAACGGACCGTCGGTGACGGTGACCTGATCGCCAACGGCGTAGGAGACTTCAAGGACGCGCTTCTTGTTGGCGGCCGGCTTGTCACCAGCCTTCTTGAGCGCTTCGGAAGCGATCATCGGAGCCATCATGGAGACGACTTCCTTGCGGCTCAGCGGCGCCGGTTCCTTGGTCGGACCGACGAAGCCGGTGACGCCTTCGGTTTCACGCACAATACGACGGGCGTTCTCATCCGGAATCATGCGAATCAGCACATAGCCGGGAACACGCACGCGGGTGATGACCTTCTTGCCCTTTTCGGTGTGCTTTTCGACTTCTTCCATCGGAACTTCAATCTGGAAGATCTTATCTTCCATGCCGAAGCTTGCCACACGGGATTCAACGTTGGTCTTCACACGCTTCTCATAGCCGGAGTAGGTGTGCAGCACGTACCACTTGCCTTCGAGGGTGCGCAGGCTGTTGGAGAAGTCTTCGACGGCCTTGGCGCCAGCATCCAGCTCTTCGCCGCCCTCGTCCTCCGCGGACTCTTCGGAAGCAGCTTCAGCAGTCGGCTCGGCCTCAGCGACTTCCGGAACGCTTTCACCCTCGGCCTGCAGCGCCTCAACGGCAGCTACGGCCTCGAGATCAGCTTCTGGAGCTTCGTCGAGGTTGTCGGAAAACACTTCGTCAGTCATGCAGTTTCACCTTCAAGTCGTTGATCAGCCGAAGATCCACAGGGTCAGCTTGCCCAGACCGAAGTCCATGCCGGTGACCAGTGCCATCAGGAGCAGCACGAAGATGAACACGGCGAGTGCCCAGAAGAACAGCTCTTTGCTGGTCGGGGTCACGACCTTGCGGAGTTCGTCGATAATCTGTTTGATGAACAAGCCAAGACGCATGAAGATGTTCGGCTTAACGGCCTTTTCGCTATTTTTTGCCTTCGCCATAATAATCCTCCGCTGAGCTTGTTGTAAGAAGCTTGGCAGGGAAGGCGGGACTCGAACCCACAACCTACGGTTTTGGAGACCGTTGCGCTACCAATTGCGCCACTTCCCTAGGTGTACTCTGCCGTTTCTACTTGCTGGCGAGGATTTGTGCGAAAAACCACGCAAGAAGTAAGCGGCAAAACCGCCAAGTCGCAATAATAGCGGGTATTTGCGACTTAGTCCAACCGGTTTTTCAAGAAATGTCCCAAAACCGCTATTTTTCAACGAAAAAAAGATTCGCACCCGGCATGTCACCGCGGTGCGAATCGTGTGAAAAGTCTCAGTCAGGCCAGTATCAGTCCTCGACCCACTGCTTCATACGCTTCATGCCCTCAACGAGGTCGTCGTCGGCAAGCGCGTACGAGAATCGCAAGTAGCCGGGAGCGCCGAACGCTTCGCCTGGAACGGCCGCCACATGACCTTCGTCAAGCAGTGCCGCAGCCAGTTCGGACGTGCTCGCATAAGCGGTTTTGCTGGTGCCGAGCGGCTTGTTCAGCAGTGCGCTCACGTCGGCGAACGCATAGAATGCGCCGGTCGGCGTCGGGCAGTTCACACCTTCGATATCGTTCAACGCGGCGACGATGGTCTGACGGCGCTTGTCGAACGCCTCACGCATCTCGTACACGGCGTCAAGAGATCCGGACACGGCTGCGATCGCGGCACGCTGGGAGATATTGTTCACGTTCGACGTCATATGCCCCTGCAGCTTGGATGCGGCCTTCGCCACGTCGAGCGGAGCGATCATCCAGCCGACACGCCAGCCGGGCATAGCGTAGGTTTTGGCCACGCCGTTGAGCACCAGCAGCTGATCACGCACTTCAGGCACTGCAGCGCCGATATACGTGGTTTTTGCACCATCGTAGTTCAGATGCTCGTAGATTTCGTCGGAGATCACCCACACGTGGTGTTCCACAGCCCATTCGCCGATCGCCTTGACGGTTTCCGGATTCCACACGGCACCCGTCGGATTGTTCGGCGTATTCACGATGATGGCCTTCGTACGTTCGGTACGTGCCGCTTCCAGGTCTTCCAAGCTTGGCTCGAAATTGCGGTCAGCTCCCGCGAACACTTCGACAGGCACGCCTCCAGCCAGTTTCACGGCTTCCGGATAGCTCGTCCAATACGGCGTCGGAATGATGACTTCGTCGCCATCATTGAGCAGGATTTGAAAGGATTCGTATACGGCCTGCTTGCCGCCATTGGTTACGATCACCTGATTCGGATCGACTCCATACCCCGAGTCGCGCAACGTTTTGTCTGCGATCGCCTTGCGCAATTCCGGCAAACCTGCCGTCGGAGTGTAACGATAGTTCTTCGGATCCTGCACCGCTTCGGCCGCAGCCGCGACGATCGCAGCCGGAGTCGGAAAGTTCGGTTCGCCCGCACCAAATCCAATGACGTCGCATTCCTTCAGCTTTCATCGCTTTCGCTTTGGAATCAACGGCCAGAGTAGCGCTCGGAGCCACGCGGTTAATACGTTCGGAAAGAGTCTGCCAGTCAGCCATAGTCATGTTTGCCATGCTATCCCTCCCGCCCGAAAACAACAGCCTTTTAGCACATTTTGGAATTCCTTTTCCCTGTTGACCGGTAGGGGCGGCATATTGCTATTTACAGGGCACCGAACAAAAGAGGGAAAGGGATTAAACCAAGACGAGGTTGTCACGGTGGACTAGGGGGTGGGCGTATTCTTCGCCGAGGAAACGCTTGAGCTGGGCGGTATTGCGGCCGAGCATTTGCGGGATTTCTTCGGAATCGAATCCTACGAGGCCTTTTGCGAGGTGATTGCCCGCTTCATCGTCGATCCACACCGCGTCTCCGGCGGCGAAATCGCCCCGCACTTCGAGTACGCCGGCGGCAAGCAGGCTGGCGGCCCCTCCGCGTACCGCATTGGAAGCGCCGGCATCGGCCACGAGCGTGCCTTGCGGGTGTGCTGCGAACCCGATCCATAGGCGGCGTGATGATCCACGGTCGTTGATGGGGGCGAATGCGGTGCCGACTGGGTCGCCCATCATGGCCGGGCCTGCGTTTGCCGCGCAGGTGAGCACTGCGGGAATGCCGGAGACCGCCGCAACACGCGCCGCTTCCATTTTGGTGACCATGCCGCCGGTACCCACGTTTGATCCGGTGCCGCCGACCTGCACTTTGGCGAGCGCGTCCTCCACGTTCGGCACGTAGCTGATGCGTCGCGATCCGGGTTCGCTTGGGGGTGTCGTGTAGAGCGCGTCCACGTCGGTGAGGAGCACCAAAGCGTCGGCGACTACGATGTTGGCGATCAATGCGGAGAGTCGGTCGTTGTCTCCGAAACGGATTTCGTTGGACGCGAGGGAATCGTTTTCGTTGATGATCGGCACCGCGCCGAGGTCGAGCAGCCGGTCGAGGGTGCGTCGCACGTTGCGGTATTGCTGTGGTGCGATGGTGTCGGACACGGTGATGAGGATTTGCCCGACGCGCAGTCCGTATTGTGAGAAAGCATTCTCGTACTGAGCCATGAGCAGGCCTTGTCCGACGGCCGCGCACGCCTGCTGGTCAGCCACGTCGGTTGGGCGTGAGTCGAAGCCGAGGGAGCCGAATCCGGCTGCGATGGCGCCGGAGGAGACGAGCACCACGCGCCCGCCCATGAGTCGCACGCGTGCGAGGGCCGCCACGAGCGCGTTGAGTCGCTCAGGATCGAGGTGGCCGCTTGGTTTGGTCAACGAGCTGGATCCCACTTTCACCACGATGGTTTGCGCTTCGGCGATGGCGCGGCGCACTTGGGCTTGCGATGGCGTGTTCATGGTTCCTCCAGGCGTTCGAATGGCCGAAAAGAAAACCCGCCGACATGCCAATCGGCACATCAGCGGGCGTTTTGCTGCTTCTATTGTTCCACGTTTTCGGAATCGGTGGTTTCACCGCGTCCGAAGAGGCTGGTTTCGTCATGGCGGTCGTCGTCCACGGAAGGATCGGCCCAGTGTCCGGCCTTGCGTTCGGCCATCATGGCTTCACGCACGGCTTGGCGCGCATCCATCATTTCGTGGTACTGGCGACGGCGTTCCGCGTTGGTGCGGCGCTGCGAACGGCCGTCCTGTTCCTGCAGTCGCAGGTCGACGCCTCGTGCGCCAAGCTGGGCGCCGTCGAGCATTTCCGCGCCCGCAGCAATGGTCGGATCCCAATCGAATTCCACGGCTCGCGCACCCTTGCCGATGCGTACTTCGTCGCCAGGCTTGGCTCCCTTGTTGCGCAGCTCGTCTTCGACACCGAGTTTGGCGAGGCGGTCGGCCAGGTAGCCGACTGCTTCGTCGTTGTCGAAGTTGGTTTGCATGACCCAACGTTCCGGCTTGGTGCCGAGCACTTCGTACCAGACGTCGCCGTTGCCGGCTTCCTTGCGTTCCACGGTGAAGTCAAGCGCGGTGCCGCCTTCGTCGTTGCGGCGACGGCGGTTGCGCGGCTCTTCGAGCGGCTTGATGACCACGCGCGCTTCTTCTTCGGCCTGTTCGCGTTCGGCGACTTCCTTGCGCATGTCGGCGACCATGGCCGCCAACGCCCAGTTGAGTTCCTTCAAACCTTCGTGGGATGCGGTGGAGATGACATACACATTGAGACCGAGTTTTTCGAATTCCGGTTTGACGAATTCGGCCAATTCCTTAGCTTCCGGCATATCGACCTTGTTGAGGATGATGATTCGGGGGCGTTCGGGGATTGGGATTGCGCCCAACGGCAGTTCCAGCTTGTCGGCATATTCGGCAAGCTCATGTTCGAGCGCCTTGTAGTCGCTCATCGGATCACGGTCAGGTTCCAGCGTGGCACAGTCGATGACGTGGGCGATGATTTCGGTGCGTTCGATGTGGCGCAGGAATTCAAGGCCGAGGCCCTTGCCTTGGGATGCGCCCGGAATCAGGCCCGGCACGTCGGCGATGGTGTACCGCATGTCTCCGGCCATAACCACGCCGAGGTTCGGCACGAGCGTGGTGAACGGATAGTCGGCGATTTTCGGCTTGGCGGAGCTCATGGCTGCGATCAGGCTGGATTTGCCTGCGGAGGGGAAGCCCACCAAGGCCACGTCGGCGATGGATTTGAGTTCGAGAATGACGTCACGTTCCTCGCCTGGTTCGCCAAGCAACGCGAATCCCGGAGCGCGACGGGTGCGGTTGGCCAATGCGGCGTTGCCAAGACCGCCGTTGCCGCCGGCCGCCACCACGAACTTGTCTCCGGCATGGCGAAGATCGGCGAGCTGCTCGCCCGGATGCTTAGGCTTGCCTTGCGGCCCTTTGGCTTCGAAAATCACGGTGCCCACAGGAACGGGCAGGATCAGATCGGCACCTTTCGAACCGTCTTTGGTGTCTCCCAAGCCCATGGTGCCGCTTCCAGCCTCGCGGTGGGGCATGAAACGGTAATCCAACAGGCTGTTGGCGTTCTGGTCGGCCATGAAGATCACGGAACCGCCATCACCACCGTTGCCACCGTTCGGTCCCGCCAACGGCTTGTATTTTTCCCTACGGATGCCGGCGGAACCGTTGCCGCCGTCGCCGCCCTTCACATGGACGGTCACGCGATCGACGAAATCACTCATGTATCTACCTTAATCGTTTGTTCGAAACGGTCCGATTATTGTCCGTTTGATATGTCTTATGCAACTGTATGCAACGTTACGTGACGTTTGGGACGGGCTGAAGGAAACCAATCCTCAGCAATCATCAAAATAAAGAAAAGCCGCGTCCATAACGGGCGCGGCTTTATCTTGTAAGCGTTAATTGCGCGTATTTCAGGCGGCAATCACGTCGACGACCTTGCGGTCACGACGCACGCCGAACTTCACGCTGCCGTCCTTGAGGGCGAACAGGGTGTGGTCCTTGCCCATGCCGACGTTCTCACCCGGGTGGAACTTGGTGCCACGCTGACGAACGATGATGTTGCCGGCCACGACGGCTTCGCCGCCGAACTTCTTCACACCGAGGTATTGCGCGTTTGAATCGCGACCGTTGCGCGAGCTGGACGCGCCCTTCTTATGTGCCATGTCTGTTCCTTTCGGTCCTTGACTCTAACCCTGCGCCAATCAGGCGATAGCCGTGATCTTGACAGCGGTCAGCTGCTGGCGATGGCCCTTGCGACGAGCAACGCCGGTCTTGTTCTTATACTTCATGATGCTGATCTTCGGACCCTTGGCCTCATCGTTGACAACCTCAGCCTTAACGCTGACGTTGGCGAGATCCTTGGCACCGAGGACAACCTTGGAGCCGTCCACAACGAGAGCAACCGGGAATTCCACGGTTTCGCCCTTCTTAGCCTCGAGACGGTTGACGTAGATGACGTCACCGACCTCAACCTTTTCCTGATGGCCGCCGGCCTTCACAATCGCGTACATATCCGTTCCTTTATTAACTTGGAAAGCTTACTGCCCGGCACGTTCGAGCCTCGCGGCCAGACACCAGCAATCTAATTTACACATACCCGCGTACAACCGCAAGTCTGTTTCCGGCGTGTCAGGTTGACAGACCGGAATAATCATTTATTCTTCTATGCTTCCTCGCCCAGTTCCGCATTGTTGGCGGCCACGGCAGCCGCCGCGATCTGTGCGAGTTTGGCCTTCACGTCCGGCGAGGAGCCTTTCGGCACCTGCACGTCCGTGCCGTGACCATGCTTGTTGGTTTTGACGAACGGGTCGCCGCCCTTCAGGGCGTACGGATCGTCATAATCCGCGGACACGGTCGGCTCGTCATGAAGAATGAATCCACGGCCCTTGCAGGTCGGGCATTCCTCGGAGAAAGCCTCCACCAAGCCCTGTCCGATGCGCTTTCGCGTCATCTGCACCAAGCCAAGCGAGGTGACTTCGGCCACCTGATGCTTGGTACGGTCGCGGGCCAGGCATTCCACCAGTCTGCGCAGCACCAGATCACGGTTGGCTGGCATGACCATGTCGACGAAGTCGATCATCACCATGCCGCCGATGTCACGCAGGCGCAGCTGACGTGCGATCTCTTCGGAAGCTTCGAGGTTGCAGCGGGTCACCGTCTCCTCAAGACTCTTGCCGCGGCCGATGAAACGGCCGGTATTCACGTCGATGGTGGTCATGGCTTCGGTGCGGTCGATCACGATCGAGCCGCCCGACGGCAGGTAGACCTGACGTTCCATGCCCTTGCGCAGCTGGGAGTCGATCTGCCACTTGTCGAACACGTCTTTGCCTTCATGTTCGGCCGGATCCCACTTTTCGAGCTTGTCTTTCAAGTCGGGAGCCATGGTGTCGAGGTATTCCTCGATACGGCCGTACACGCGGTCACCTTCAACGATCATCTTGGAGAAGTCGTCGTTGAAGATGTCTCGCACCACGCGGATCGCCACGTCCGGCTCGCCTTGCAGCAGCTTCGGACGCTTGCCGTGCAGGAATTCGTCTCGCTTGGAGGTGATGCGTTCCCACTGGCGCACCAGGCTTTCAAGATCCTTGGTGATCGCCTCTTCGGAGGCGCCTTCCGCTGCGGTACGAATGATCACGCCCATGTCTTTCGGCGCGACCTTCGACACGATGTTCTTCAGGCGGGAACGTTCACGCTCGCTGAGCTTGCGGCTCACGCCCGTCATGCCACCGGATGGCACGAGCACCAGGAAACGGCCCGCAAGGGTGACCTGCGAGGTCAGTCGCGCACCCTTATGTCCGATCGGATCCTTGGTGACCTGCACGAGCACCGGATCCCCCGACTTGAACGCGAGTTCGATGCGGCGAGGCTGGCCTTCCAACCGTGCGGAATCCCCAGTTCACCTCACCCGCATAGAGCACGCCGTTACGCGCCTGACCAATGTCGACGAACGCGGCTTCCATGCTCGGCAGCACGTTCTGCACGCGGCCCAGATAGATGTTGCCCACAGTGGCGACTTCCTGAATGTCGGACACGTAATGTTCGACGAGCACATTGTCTTCGATCACGGAAATCTGCGTGTGGCGTTCGCGTTCGCGCACCACCATCAGGCGGTCGACATGCTCGCGGCGAGCCAGGAAGTCCTGCTCCATGAGCTGGCTTTGACGGCTGCGCTCACGGCGATTGTCACGGCGACGCTGCTTCTTGGCCTCAAGTCGGGTGGAACCTTCGACGTCGGTGATCTCGTCGATGTACTGCTGCTTGCGGGAACGACGCACGAGCGGCTCTTCCGTCTCATCCGTCTTCGCACCGCCACGACGGCGACGACGGCGACGGGTCACCGTGCCTTCATCCTCGTCATCGTCCTCACGGCGACGACGGGACTCGCCTTCATCGCTATCCCGCTGCTGTTCGTCGGCTTCCTCACGATTGCCGCGGCTGCGACGGCGACGACGGGTGCGCGTCGGCTGCTCGTCGTCATCATCGTCATTACGATTGCGGGTTTCGTCATCAATCGGCGCATACGTAATATCGTCGAGGATCAAATCCTCTTCGATCTGTTCGACTTCAGCTGCGGCACGACGCTCCTGCGCGTTCAAACGACGGGAACGACGCGACTTGCGAGATCCGCCTTCCTCGTCATTGTCCGCATCATCATTGCGATTATCCCGATTATCGCGTTCATTGCGATTGTCTTCGGAACGCTCTTCGTCGGCAACGTCGCGATTGCGGCGGCGACGGCGACGTGACGGACGATCCTCATCCTGCTCATCCTCATGGTCCTGCGCATTGCGATCATTACGCTCGCCGCGGTCATTACGGGAATCGTCGCGATCGTCGTCTGCCCTGTCTCGGGAATCCGCAACGGACGGCAAAACCGGCTCCTGGAAAAGCAGAGACATCATCGGACGCGGATTGTGGCGGACCTCATGGCCTTCCGGCAACATATCGACGGCATCCAAGGCACGCTCCACAGACGACTCCTCATCATGGGAATCATCGACGGAAGCGCGACGACGCGGCATCTCATCGTACTCATCCGCATCATCGGCGAAACGGCTGCGACGACGCGACGGACGATCCTCGTCCTGCTCATCCTCAACCTGCACCGAACGACGGCGACGAGAACGCGTCGGCCGTTCGTCGGCAATCTCACGAACATCATCATCGGACTGGACCGGACGACGACGGCGACGGGTCGGACGGGTCATACCCTCGGAATCGGCGGAATCACCGGTATCATGCGCAGGTTGCGCAACCGGCAACTTCGGCTCCTCGAACAGCGGAGCCGAAGCATGCTCCTCGACCTTCAACTCCAAGGACGCACCGGCAGCTCCCACGCCACGCACCACGCGACGACCGCCACGACGGCGACGCGGGGCAGGATCGGACTGGACCGACTCGAATTTCACAACATTCACGGCATGCTCAGGCGATGCCGAAGCTTCGACCTGATCGAAGCCCTCACTGGTATTAGGCACAATGGCTCCTCGACGACACGCTGCAATCGCGCCGCCCACGCTTAGGCCTCATACGGTTCTCACACCACGCTCTCACCGTGGCCGCGCATCATGGCGCCCGTAGGAAGCAACTTCCGTCAAAAGTCCTCATCATGCGACGGCGGACACCAGCGCTCGCGGACACACATGAACTTCACGCGAGGGGATCAACGCCTTCGGATGCATCGGTGATTTGCAGAACCACCGTCTATAAGTATGACACAAAAAACAACGGAACGTGACATGACGGGAAATTTTCCGGATCCTGCAACTCACCGCCTGCTTTCCCCGCCCGCAAATCCCAGGCCCCGTCTACACAAGTCGTTGCTCCGTCTACACAAGTCGAAAGAAATCACGATTCGCGAGAAATGCAGACACAGATTACGACTCGTGCAGACAGCCGATCCGACTTGTGCAGACAGAAGACGGAAAACAACAAACAGCCGATAGCAGGCAGAAACAGGAGGCAGAAAAAGGCAGCAGACAGCTACTTCAGCCAGTCTTCAAGCAAGTTGGCCATCAGCAGCAGATCCGATTCCGGCAGCTGCTCGTCATGCTTGTGCGCCAGCAACGGACTGCCCGCACCCAGATTCACCGCGGGAATGCCCAGCATCGAGAATCGCGCCACATCCGTCCAGCCAAGCTTGGCCAGAGGCTCACGCCCCGTGCGCTCGCGCACCAATTCCACCAGCGACTGCGCGAGCGGCGACGTCAACCCCGGACGTGCGGAAGGTGACTCGTCCTTCATTTCAATGCCGAAGCCTTCGAATACGCCACCTGTGGCAACATGCTCGCCATTGCCCAATTCCGCACCGGCATCCGCGCCAATCATCAGCGCCTTCGCCTCAGCCAACGACTTGTCGGGGGCAAAACGGTAGTTGACATGCACGCGGCATTCGTCAGGAATCACATTCGTGCCCTTGCCGCCCGAAATCAGCGTGGCATTCAGGCCTTCCTGATACGTCAGGCCATCCACTTCAATCGCACGATTTTCATAAGCGTTCAGCCGGCTCAGAATCTCAGCGGCCGCGTGGATGGCGTTCCTACCCATCCACGCACGCGCCGAATGCGCCGCAATGCCGTGCGTGATCACGTCGAAACGCATCGTGCCATTGCAGCCACCTTCAATACCGCAATCGGTCGGCTCGCCAATAATCGCAAAATCGCCGGAAATCCAATCAGGATGCGCCTCGACCACCTTGCGCAGGCCGTTCTTTTCGGCAGCAACTTCTTCATGATCGTAGAACACGTATGTCAGATCGTATTTCGCATCCGTCAACGTGGCCGCCAAATACAGCATCACCGCGTCGGAGCCCTTCATGTCGGTGGCACCGCGCCCCCATATCACGCGCTCCCGCTCATGGCCGGCGGCAACATCCTCGCGAATCAGCGGATCGCCCGGTTCCAGCCATCGCGGCGGGAAGTTGTCGATCACCGGCACCGTGTCGAGATGCCCGGCGAGGATCACGCGACACTCACGCCCAAAATTCGTGGATGCGACCAGCGTATCGCCATGCCTGCGCACTGTCAGATGCTGCTGTTTATTCAAAAACGCTTCGACCGCGTCGGTCAACGGCCCTTCGTCGTCGCTCACGGAATAGGTTCCCATGATCTGGGTCATCAGCTCGTTCAGCTGCTCCTGCCTGGTGGCGGAAGCGGAAAAATCCAATCTCAAGTTCGTTCATACCGCCCATTATCCAGCACCACCGGAACCGACATCGCCGTTCGACAACGCTTTTGAGACGGATCGGATGTTATCCATATGCATGGTGCAACACTGGATAGCGGCCAAACCAACGGCCGAGAGCGAAAGGAAGAGTGTCATGCCTGGTCTGTTAAGCGCATTGGAAGGCTTCTGCGTCATTGGCATCGTCATCGGCACCGGTTACGTGGCCGCGCGCATGCGCATAGGCGGACCTACCGCGCAGATGGTGCTCAACAGGTTCAGCTTTTTCGTATCGAGCCCGTGCCTGATGTTTGCCATCCTGTCCAAGGAGAGAATCTTCGAGATATTCCACTCCTCCATTGTTGTGGCGTTCTTCTCGGCCGTGCTGGTCGGATTGGTGTTTCTGATCCTCAATAGGCTGTTCTTCCATCTGAAGGCGGCGGATGCCACCATCGGCGCGTTGAATTCGCTGTATCTGAACTCCAACAACATCGGTCTGCCGATCGCCACGTACATTCTGGGCAATCCCGCTTTGGTCGCGCCGATTCTGGTCATGCAACAGGCGGTGTTCACACCGATCGGCCTGACCGTGCTCGATGTGACCACCAAAGGCAAGGTCTCCACGAGGGAGATTCTGAAGCAGCCGCTGCATCAGCCGCTGCTTATCGGTTCGCTGCTGGGCATCGCCGTATCCGCGAATTTCCGCAAAAACCGGTCATTTCGTGGTGCCGGACTGTATTTACGATCCGATCGACATGATCGGCGATTCCGCAGTGCCAATGATTTTGATGGCATTCGGCATGTCGTTGCACGGCACGAAGCCGCTGCAGGACAAGTCGAATATTCCCGCGGTGTTCACGGTGGCGGTATTGAAGAACATCGTGATGCCAATTATCGCGTTCCTGCTGTCGTATTCGTGATGGGCTTCCGCGGCGCCACATTGTACGCGTGC
>ENA-OQEL01000472-OQEL01000472.1-human-gut-metagenome-genome-assembly--contig:-NODE-472-length-14429-cov-3.651797_pt1 | contig 14429 bp, 14 predicted proteins | sample MGYA00242796_ERZ504637 | MGnify/ENA primary metagenome ERZ504637 (study PRJEB26092, sample SAMD00036306) | human gut metagenome | host: Homo sapiens | study: EMG produced TPA metagenomics assembly of... | reverse complement strand
AAGAGTTCATTATATTTTTTCTCCGATACCATTACAACATTCTCATTCTTTGGTCTTGATACTATAATTGTCTCGCCATTAAATACTTTTCGACACCATTCTTTAAAATTTGCTCTTACACTCATACTTTTTACAGCAATCATTCTTAAAAATCCTCCATCGTTTTAAAACCGTACGTTTTTTCGTACATTAATTGTATGTATTTATTTTATGTTTGTCAATCTTTTTTATTCTATATTATTAATTTTTCCAGCCACATACAAAACATATATACAATAAACATAAAACAAATGCAAATATTACAAAACATTAAAACAGAGGAAAAAATTAAGAAAATGGAAAGCAAACAATATCAAAATTAATCATTAACTTAGCATATAGAATTCTAAAAATAGAAATATGGTAGATATAAACGAAATAAAAAGATGCACACTCCAGGCAATGATGAAAGATGACTTGCTTATGCAAGGGCTGGTGCTGAAAGGAGGAAATGCCTTACAGTTGGCATACGATATAACCAATAGAGGATCAATAGATATTGACTTCTCTATGGAAAATGAGTTTAAAGATAAAGATTTTGAAAGACTGTCAAGAGTTTTTGGCGAATACCTGAATGAAGAGTTTGCTGAAATAGGTTTAGTAGCTTACGATGTAAAGTTTATAAAGAAACCAAAAACAGGTTCCATTCCAGAATGGAGAGGTTATAATTTAGAGTTCAAACTCATTGAACGTGAAAAATTTGAAAAGTTTGGAGATGATATAGGAGCTATAAGAAGAAATGCCATCAAAATAAATGAATCTACACAGGAAGTCAAATATACAGTCGATATAAGCTCATACGAATACGTAGACAAGGCGATAAAGAAAGATATTGACGGGCTTATTTTAAGAGTCTATACACCAGAAATGATTTTAATCGAGAAAGTAAGAGCTCTATGTCAAACTATGCCTAAATACAAAGAGATTGTAAGCAGCGCAAGACAGAAAAAAAGAGCAAGAGATCTCTATGATATATGGATGATATGCCAGCATTTTAAGAATCTAAACTTAACAGAAGAATTATTCAAGAATATATTTGCCGCAAAGCGTGTCCCCCTTGCCTTTTTGGATAACTTTGAAATACTCAGAGAACAAAACAGAGAAGACTGGGAAGTTGTACGACAAACCATCAGTCATGATGAAGAGACAAAAGATTATGACTATTATTTTGATTTCGTCAAGAATCTTATAGAACCTTTTAGAACCCACGAGGATAAAAAAGATTCCAGCGAGGATCAAATTCAGTAAATCTCATATTATAAGTAAGATAGAATTTATGCACTTGTTTCATTTTAAGAAAAGGAACAAGTGCTTGTTTTTCATATCCTGCTTTTTCTAAATAGAAGCCTAAGGCCTGATGATAAGGATATATATAATGCATTTGATTATAATAATAGACCAGCTTATCAACATCAATTACGCTTTTTTGCATTAATAATTGCTTCAAGAACCTGAGTTACACCACCTGAGTAAAAAGGTCTTGCTACAGAATCGAGAATAGTTCTCTCAACATCTGTAACAAAATAACAGTTACGAAATGGAACTACACCAAGCCTGTTATTTGACTGACCATTTATCAGGTGAAGTTTATAGTTCTGGATAGTCCTTATATTTGTGGTTTGTCTCGGTTTTTTATTAAATGCTGTATCTATTGCCTCCTGTTTCAACGTATTATCATACTTTATATAACTGTTACGCTCGTTAGTCATATATATATGCTTAGGCAACTGAAGAGTCAGGCCATGTATTGTAATGGCAGTATAGAAACTAAAATATGATGATCTCGATGACGCAGCCGCTAAGTCATAAATATCAGCTTTCGGTTTTGCATATAACGGAATAACAGACATACGTTCGTTAACAGAACTGACTTCTTCAACATTACATATATCCTCAATGTATTCGATAAAATCCACAAGTCGGTAATTTGTAAAACCATACACTTTCCTAACCGAATATAGTAACTCGATTATCTCTTTCTGATTAATTACATTATAATTAAAATCAGAAATCATACTTTTCACAATATGTTCATTCTTTTTGCCAACTTTTACTATAGATTTCATATATGAAATCTATATGCAAAAGTATTAATTTTATTGGAAAAACAGCCTATTATTACAGTTATTTATATATTATTAAAACAATCAAAAAACATTAGAAGGTGATTAGAAAGATTGAAAATATCACGCCCCACAAAAAACACATAATATATTACTAATTTTAGTATATTAGTATATACTACTTTTAGTATTTATTGCTATATTTGCAGAAAAGACATAATAAGAAACTAATATATACATATTTATGAAAGCAAAGGTTTTATGTATTCTGAATCACAAGGGCGGTGTGGGCAAGACCACGACCACCATTAACCTGGGTGGAGCCTTGCAGCAGAAAGGATATAAGGTGCTGTTAATAGACCTTGACGGACAGGCAAATTTGACTGAATCATTAGGTTTATCTGCGGAACTGCCACAGACTATTTACGGAGCGATGAAAGGTGAATATCCGCTGCCGATATACCAGCACAAGGACGGTATGAGTATCGTACCCTCGTGTCTGGACTTGTCGGCGGTTGAAACAGAACTTATCAATGAGGCAGGGCGTGAGCTTATCCTTGCACATCTTATCAAAGAGAGCAAGGAAAAGTACGACTATATCCTGATAGACTGCCCACCGTCATTGTCATTGCTGACTTTAAATGCGCTGACCGCTTCGGATCAGCTTATCATCCCTGTACAGGCGCAATATCTCGCCATGCGAGGTATGGCCAAGCTGATGCAGGTCGTAAACAAGGTACAGCAGCGTCTTAACTCTGACTTGAAAATAGCCGGGGTGCTGATAACCCAGTATGACGGAAGAAAGAACCTGAACAAGAGCGTTTCGGAACTGGTGCAGGAAACCTTTCAGGGAAAGGTCTTCAGCACACACATACGCAACGCCATTGCGCTTGCCGAAGCACCAACACAGGGACAGGACATATTTCACTATGCACCCAAGTCTGCCGGAGCAGAAGATTATGAGAATGTATGCAATGAAATTACTAACGGAAAAAATGAACTAAACATATGGCAAATAAAAAGATTTGAAAAGCAGTATGGCACACGGGATGAGCAGCGGACTCGACAGCCTGATACAACCGACCACAAAATACAGGAGCAAGAACAGCCACAAAAGGAGAAGGCGGTACACTGTAACTTTGTGATAAACCAGAGTATTCATGCACGCCTGAAAACGCTGGCGATACGCAAAGGTGTAACTCTAAAGGATGTCATTCAAGAAGCGGCATTAGAGTATTTGGATAGAAACGAATAAAATTAAAGATCATGGCAAAGAAACAACAATTAGGATACAAAGAAATAGAAGAGCGTTTAAGAATAATAAAAGACAATCACGTACCGGCAGAAGAAATAGGCTATCACATACTATACTCTTTTGGAAAAGGGGAGCGTGATATTGCCCGCTATAAAGAAGGCAAAGGTATATTGAAAACCTTTGAAGGACTTCTTATTAAAGGTTTATTCTGCTTTAAAAGTACCACTACGCTGCATTTATCTGAAGAACTTGAAAGTTTAAAGCAGATACCAGGTACTAAAGCCTTACCTAAAATTATAGCCGTAAGTGATGGTAAAAACAATACTTGCATACGACCTTAGAGAAAAGGATACATACGAAAATAAAGTAGATAGACTTTATTGTGACTTTGCATTTTTTTATCCGTTAATGGATGTAGAACGTGTACATTATGTAGAAGAAAGCCCTGCTGATATAAAAGCAGCAGAAAGACTTGCAAAGCTACATGATGAACTTCGTGCGTATAACGAGTTTAACAGTGATAATGATTTACATGATCTGAATATCTTTATAACCCGACTTCTTTTTTGTTTCTTTGCCGAAGACACGGGTATATTTGAAGAGAACCTGTTTTCTGCATCCATACAACAATACACCAAGCCTGACGGTAGCGATTTATCAGAATATTTAGATGCTGCATTTAATATAATGGATTGTGATTTGAGAAATTCAGACACACTATCCATAATAAAGCAGTTCCCATATGTAAATGGCGGACTGTTTGCCAAACATATCCAAATACCAAAGATGGGAGCTAAAGCTCGCAAGATTATCATAGAATGCGGTGAATTGGACTGGAAAGACATCAACCCGGATATATTCGGTTCAATGATCCAGGCTGTAGTAAATCCTGAGGAACGTGCCAATCAGGGTATGCACTATACCAGTGTACCCAATATAATGAAGGTTATCAATCCTTTGTTTCTGGATGAACTTCGTGAGGAGTATAAGAAACTGGAAGAACAGCAAAAGCAGCTACAGCAACAATTAGATTTAGGTGCATTAAAACAAAAAGACTATTGCAACGCCTGTGCCCCTATTGAAAAGAAATGTCGTCAGCTCTTATTACGCATATCAAAGATGAAGTTCTTTGATCCTGCATGTGGAAGTGGAAATTTCCTTATTATCACTTATAAGTCATTACGTCTGTTGGAAATGGATATTTTAAAGGTGATACGTCAATGTAAACCAGGACAGCAAGAACTAAACTTTATAGATGGCTCTTGTATCACATTAAAGCAATTCTATGGTATAGAGTTGTTGGATTTCCCTCATGAGGTGGCTATGCTCTCACTATGGCTTGCAGAACATCAGATGAACCGTAAGTTCTCTGATGAATTTAAGGTAAATACACGTGCATTGCCTTTGCATAATATCACACAAATAGTATGTGGTAATGCTTGCCGCATTAACTGGAATGAAGTGTGCCCGCATGAACCGGAAGAAGAGGTTTTTGTATTTGGAAATCCGCCGTATTTAGGGAGTAAGTTGCAATCGAAAGAACAGAAAAAAGATATTGAATTTGTATGTAAAAATAAAAATAGATACAAAGATTTAGACTATATTTCATGTTGGTTTATATTAGCATGTAAATACATAAACTCCAACATTTATAAAAACAGCATTTGTAACAACTAATTCTATCACTCAAGGTGAGCAAGTGCCAATGTTATGGTCTTTGATATTCCAACATAATATAGAAATAAGTTTTGCTCATACTTCTTTTAAATGGTCAAATAATGCGAAAAATAAAGCTGGAGTATCTTGTGTTATTATTGGGTTATATAAAAAAGATTAGAAAATAAATACATATATTCTGATAATAATAAGAAAGCTGTTCGAGCAATAAATCCATATTTATCAGAAGGAGAAAATTGTATTGTCATGGGGTCTTTTAAGCCATTACAAGGTTTTCCTGTAATGGAAATAAAAAATATGACATATGATGGTGGAAATCTAATATTTAATGAGGAAGAAAAAAAAAATAATTCTACAAAAAGAACCTGAAGTTTCAAAGTATATTGTAAAACTACAAAGTGGTAGTGATTTTATAGACAACATTTATCGTTACTCTTTTTGGATAGAGGAAAAAGACTTAAATGATGCGCTACAGTTTAACAGTATAAAAGAACGAATTGATAAAGTCAAGAATTTTAGGCAAAATAGCGGTAGTGTGGCAAAGTCATTAGTAGATAAATCTTACTGTTTTAGATTTCCCAAGAGAGCTAAAAATCACATGGTTATTATACCTAGAACAACTGGTGAGAATAGAGAATATTTACCTGTTGGCTTATTGGATAATAATACAATAACGACAGATGCCGCATATGGTATATATGATTATTCCAATTGGATTTTAGGTATTATAATGTCTAAAATGCAAATAGTATGGATGAAACCTTTATGTGGACGATTAGGTACAAGTTTTAGATACTCTTCATCTATTTGTTATAACTCTTTCCCATTCCCAACTATCAGTGAAGAAAAGAAAAAGCAAATAGAAGAAGCAGCAGAAAATGTATTAGTAACTCGTGCTTTCTATCCAGAAAAGACTTTGGCAGAATTATATGATCCGGACAAAATGCCGGAAGACTTGAAAGAAGCACATGCTGTGCTTGATGATATAGTAGAAAGCTGCTATCCGGGTTATCCGTTTGCCAATGATGAAGCAAGACTAGAATGTCTGTTCAAATTATATGAGAAGATGACAAATAAAAAATAACATGGAAGTACAAAATATAGTAAATATAAATTACCAACAAACAGGTGCATCAAGCGCAACCAACAGTTTGGGCATGCGTGAAATGCAAGCCAAGGCATACGAAGCACGTAACCAACGTTTTTTGCTTATTAAAGCACCACCAGCTTCAGGAAAGAGCCGTGCGCTTATGTTTATTGCACTTGATAAATTGGCCTATCAAGAAATAAAGAAAGTAATTGTGGCAGTACCGGAAAAGAGTATAGGCCGTTCATTTAAAAATACAAACTTAAAAGAACATGGCTTCTTTGAAGACTGGAAAGTGGCACAATATTTCAATTTGTGCGACACTTCAAATGAAAAGGATAAAGCTGACAGATTCTGTGAGTTTTTCAAACAGAAAGCTGCCAACATATTGGTTTGCGCACATGCGACACTGCGTAATGCTTCAACCCAATTACCTGATGAAACATTCAATGACTGTCTTCTTGCAATAGACGAGTTTCATCACACCAGTGCTGATGCAAATTCAGGACTGGGAGATATAGTACGCCGTGTAATGAATCACACAAACGGGCACATTATAGCCATGACTGGTTCATATTTCCGCGGTGATGGCGTTCCCGTCTTACGCTCTGAGGATGAAGCACGCTTTTATCCGGTAACATACAACTACTATCAGCAGTTGAATGGCTACAAGTATTTGAAGAATCTTATTTTGGGATATCATTTTTATCATGGTGTTTATCTTGACCATATATCAGAAGTACTTGATACACATAAGAAAACAATCATTCATATACCAAGTGTAAATTCACGTGCATCAACAGGAAAAACGAAGTACGAAGAAACAGCGGAGATAATGCGCCTGATAGGTAAAGTAGAAAGAAAGGACTACTATACCGGTATATATTATGTACGAACCAATGACGGCAGGTTATTGAAAGTAGCCGACTTGGTAGAGGATGATCAGAAAGACCGTAATATGGTACAGACATATCTTCAGAACATGAAAAAGGCTGATGATATGGATATTATCATCGCATTAGGAACAGCCAAGGAAGGGTTCGACTGGCAGTGGTGTGAAAACTGCCTGACTATCGGTGTACGTGGCTCTCTTACGGAAGTTGTGCAGATTATAGGTCGCTGCACACGTGACAGTGAGGGTAAAGAAACAGCCGGATTTGTAAACATGATAGCCATGCCTGATGCAGAACAGGCTGATGTAAAGGTGGCTGTAAATGATTTCTTGAAAGCTATTACAGCGTCTCTTCTTATGGAGCAGGTAATGGCACCGAACTGGCATTTCAAGACAATTAAAGAAGATAAAGAAAATCCATCTTCTGAAGATTTAAGGAGTATAACAGTAGAAGGGCTGAAACCTTTATCAAGCGCAAAAACAAAGATGATTGTACAGGAGCAGTTGGATGACCTTAAAGCCGCGATATTGCAGGATGAAATGGTAGTAAAAGCTATAAGCGGTTCTACAACTGCCGAACGCTTGAATAAAGAACTTATACCTAAAGTCATAAGGGAAAGATATACGGATTTGACAGATGATGAAGTGGAAGAAGTAAGACAACGTGTAATCTTAGACACTATATTCAAAAGTGGTGAAGTTGTAGATGATAAGGGAGAACCTATCACTTTTGAACCGGGAAAACAAGAAAAAGAGAGTGAAGGAAACAAGCTGCTGAAAATAGCAAACAGGTTTATAGAAATTGACAAATTGTCTATTAACCTGATTGATACGGTAAACCCATTTCAGAGAGCTTATGAGGTCATGTCTAAGTCTATTGATGCACCTACATTGAAAATCATTCAGAATACCATAGCTGAACAGAAGTCTAATCTGACCATTGAAGAAGCAATAACCTTATTCAAAGGTCCGTTAAAACAGTATATTCAGGAACATAATGGGAAAATACCATCAGCTGATGATCCGAACCCCAAAGTTCGAGAGCTGGCAGCTGCACTTCAGATGATGAAAAATCTGAAAGAAAGAAAAATGAGAGGTTTGGACTTTAATCCTGATGAATTTAAGAAATAAAACATATGGAATGGCCAAAAGAACTTTTAGATATATTCGAAGATCCTTTATTGGATGATGTCAGACCAAAAGCAACAGCACCAACAGCTAATGACCGTCTGGCAATGAAACTTGTGGAAATAACAGATTGGGTGGAGTCTCACGGTAGAGAGCCACAGAAAACAGGCGATTTACAGGAAAAGCTACTGTTTGCATCACTTAAAAGCATCCGAAACAATCCAAATAAAGTTTCATTAAAACCTTTCGACAGGCTCAATTTATTGGAGGAATAATATGGATATTGATAAAGAACTGGAAGATATATTGAATGACCCTTTATTAGAAATGACTGAAAAGGAGCGTTCTCTTTTTGAAATACCTGAAGATATGAAGAAGGTTATTGAGAAAAAGAGAAGCAAAGCTGACTATGTAGCTCAAAGAAAGCCTTGTGAAGATTTTTACAAATATCAGCCTCTATTTGAGAAGGTTCATGAAGACCTCAGAAAAGGTATAAGAAGCCTTGTTAAGTTATCAAAAACTGAAAATATAGAAGCCGGTCAATACTTCATCATTGATGGGCAGATGTTATACCTTGATTATCTTGATACAGAAACCAAATGGAAAGATAATGTAAGGGGTAAAAATGGAAGAACAAGATGTATTTATGAAAATGAAACAGAATCAGACATACTACTCCAGACATTACGTAAAAATGTAATGGAGAATGGTTATGCAATCACAGAGCCACAAGAGGAAACTCATAAAAAGTTCTTCCAAGAATCAGATATTAAAAGTACAAGATAAAGTAACCGGATATATTTATGTACTCCGTTCTTTATCAAATAATCCTTCAATAAAGAAACTGAATAATCTTTACAAAATAGGTTTTTCAACGACATCAGTAGAAGAACGTATAGCCAATGCAGAAAAAGAGCCGACATACCTTATGGCACCAGTTGAAATTATAGAAACCTATAAGATTGTGAACATGAACTCACATATTTTTGAAACTATAATACATCAGCTTTTCAATGCGGTAAACTTACAGATAAGTGTAACAGACAACAACGGAGATACACATAAACCTAAAGAGTGGTTTATTGTACCATTGCATGTAATAAATACTGTCATAGAAAAAATAATGGATGGAAGTATAATTGATTATACTTATAATCCACAAATGGAATGTCTGGAAAAAAGAAATGTAAAGAAAGTATCAAATTATGATACAACAGGAATGAAGGTGTTGAACCTGAACATAAAGAAAGTTTTCTTCGACCAGATTATAAAAGGAGAAAAGAAAACAGAATACCGGGAATTAAAACAAACAACCTTAAACAAATATACCTATATAGATGAAGCTGACGGCAAACGATATTTACGAAGATATGATGCCTTACGTTTATATGTAGGATACAGAAAAGACAGGGAAAACGCACTTATACAGGTAATTGATACTACTTATAATGAGGGGGTTGTGGAATATCATTTAGGAAAAATATTGAGTCATGAAAAGTAACAAGCAGATTTTTAATGATATTTTAGTATCAATATCAAATTACACAGATGAGAGTTTATACAATGCAATAAAAGAACTAAAAATAAATGATGATTTTAGATATTATTATCTATTGGCCCATAGTATATATACATTGAAGAAGGATATTAGACAGGCAGAAGAGAATATAAGTTTATGCATAAAACTTTTGGAAAAACAAGAAGTACATAGAATTTATCCTAACGATTATATGCGTACGGAAGATTTCATGGCAGATGTTTGTAGAACCTAAGAAAAGTCAGATTTATTTTTTGGCTGGAGAAATATATGCTGTAAACGGGAACTATGCAGAATCATTAAAATGCTATCAGAAATCAGTATTGGACAGAACAAGTAAATAATAAAGAACTATCTGAAAAAGAAAGTATTATTGTTTATTCTTTCAGAAGATTTAATGAATATAGTCTTTCCGATTTAATTAATAATGAAATAACTGTATGCCATCCTTCGGTAATGAATGACCCTTTTGATAGTATAGCCAATTTATGGAGTACAGAAAGTAACCTTAATAACATATGTACAGAAGAACAGCATATATCAAGTTACAGTAAATCTTTTCAATATTTTAGAATAAGATCTTTTGTAGCCAACAAAGTCACATATGATACAGACGATAATATCTTAAAAAAGATACTAATGTGGTCTTTTTATGCAAATGAGCATAAAGGTTTCTGCATAAAATACCGATTAGCAAAACATTTCATCAAACAAGAAAAAAATACAGACTATTGTAATTTACGAATGATACCTGTAAAATATGACAACACATTTTGTTTAGAAGGAACTCAAAATATAACCACAAGCAATTCTTTTGCCTTAAAAAATAAGGTATGGGAATATGAAGATGAAGTTCGTCTATTAAGTTATAATATTAAATCGGAAAGTAAGTTTTTAGGAATATCTTTATCAGAAGACGAAAGTTGCAAGTCTAAAATAGAAGAAATAACCTTTGGTTTATTATGTCCAGAAGAGCACAAGAAAGTAATTAAAAATATAATCCAAAATTACTCTAATAATATTACATTAAGAGAAATATATAGAACTGACAAGAATATTTATGATTTATGTATTAGAAATTTATAAGAAGAAAATCCCCTGAAGCATGTACTCCAGAGGACTTTTACGACACACATACCTCCGTTGGCAGGGTTAATCTTGCGTATGTTTAACCTGCCAACGGGTACGATATTAATAAACGTTTGGATTAAGGTTAGACGTTTACGTCTTTATCTGCTTTATCTGCATTACCCCAGTCTGTTGTCTCTGCATCAAACTGGATCGGATTCAACACAGCCTCTCCCTGATCATTATAACCACCACCGAAAATCAACGTGTAGATATGACGCTTGCCCGCTACCCATGTATCTCCGAACGGAACATAAATTGTTTTGTATTCGCTTGCTGAACCCAACAGATAAGCTCCGGACTGCCGGATTTTGCAGGAGATCGACAGGTAACATTGCTTCGCTTCGTTGGCCTGCGTCGTGGTTTTGGTGGCTGTTTCGGAAACGTTCCAAGCAGTCAGCGTCTGTGGTCTATTCAGCATAGGAGTATCTGTGGTAATATCGGTAACTGTGGCATTACCATTGACCGTGATGTTTGCGTTTTGCACTACGGTTAAATTGTACAGATCTGATACACCACTTGGTAAATCATCAAGATCACTCCAACTCCCCGTTCCATCGGCTGCCGCAGGCAATGTGAAGACGCCGGCTATTTTGACATTATAAATCTTGATCTCCTTGATGTCCACCTGCATGTTAGCATATTCGGTCTTTGCTTTGAATACGACCTGTGACAGAATATGTTTGAAATTAAATTTCACTATTCCGTTGTCCATGGCTTTTGGCCGGCCTTTGGCCATGGCATACATCACGTCGTAGTTTGGAACACCGTTTTTATACTCATCGCTGCAGGTATACCTTATCTTTTGAGAAGTCCCGTCGACTTCCCACATATAATTCGTCCACATGTCTGGACTAACCGTTCCGGGATTGAACGCGTAAAAGTCCAAAGCCTCGGTAGGCCAATAACGAAGGTCGCTCGCATTGACATAATCCCACTTAGTACCATTGTACTTGATATGCACTCCGTCATGTCCAAATTCCGTGTCGACCTGTCCCATGAAGGCAGTACCATCCGCCGTAAAAGCGAACACGTCGAAATCGGTGTTCTTCAAGTTGGTGTTGGTAGTAGGGGTAGCCCTCGTTTCCGCCGCATTACTTAACACGTTAAAACCAATCGCATTTCGTGAGGAGGTTTCCACATTCGCAATCTCCTCTTCTGAGCAACTCATCAGTAGTACTCCAAAGATTGCCCAAAGCATTACTGTACTTTTTTTCATAAAATGAATAAAATTGTTAATAAATATAATTAATAAAACTCGATTACAACACTATATCCACATTCACATCATCCCAATCATCAACGTCCACATCAAATCCCGGACCGCCACTTCCCGGCTCGGATGGTACCTCATAATCAAAATTCAACACCAGATGCACATCACCGATATGCCCCGCTACCGGGACATCATGCACTTGGTCGCTCACGTCCTGTTCCAATACAGACATGCTGCCTGAACGGTTCTTGAGATACAGCCGGAAAACATTGGGCTCTCCTTCAAGTGCGGAATGTCCAAACGTATAGAATCCGCCTATAATCTGATTCCGTGAAACCATTCCATCAAAGAGCAGGCTCTCCGAAAGATCGGCGGGCAAACTGTCGCCGGACATGTTAAGCGAGCCGGACATGCCGGAAAGAGCGGCCCGCAAATCCGCCACCCTGTCCAGTCCCCGAATTCCGTTCACCTCATACGTGTAGTGACATACCATGTTTACGGGAGTTAGCCGTATTATCTTCGTGCTTCCTTCCGGAATGTCCTTGAGGATAACTCTGTCTATATGGTCGCCACACAGCCAGGGTGGGGTGACGGCCATTGTCTGGTTATCCGGCGACCGAACATCACGCGTATCGGCAGTAAAAAGCGTGTAACTGCCGTTTTCTTTCCAAACCATCCCGTCGGTATCGTAGTTGAAGCAAATTACCCGATAATCATTCTCGGGGAGCTCCACTTCCCCATCCTCTCCTCCGGGGAAATCAAATATCCACGTGTTGCTTTCATCGTCGGTCGGATAAAATACGACCCTCATGCCTTCAGGCTTGTCATGATTGGAAATCTTGGTCCAGTCGAATATTACCCGCACCGTGGCAAAGTGCGGATGATCGTAACATAAATCCTTATGCTCACAAGCCGTCAGTCCTATCCATAAAAATATGAACACCAGACTAAAGCGTATCCGTATCACTGCCTGCCTCCTTTCTTCCGGCTATAATTCCCCCGCCCGATCAACCACACCAAAGAGATACCCGCCTTGGTCGGGCCGAACCAGCGGCGGTTTTTAGTGGTCTGCCATACATAGTGACCGTCCAAAGGGATGTACTCCTTGTACGATCCTCCAAGGTAGCCGATTCCCAACGTGAAATCCACATTGAACCGATGTCCCACAGGTAACGAGTAGCCGTAAGCCACGCCTCCCCCGTAACTCCATTTATCCCCCAAGTAACCTTTCCCACCCAATTCGAAATCATAGGTGACGATCTGCCCGTACAATCCGACATGATGCCCGGAAAACGGTTTTTCCACCGCTCTCCGACCGAACCAGCGGCGCAACTCCACATCTCCCCCATAGATACGCCAATAATTATGCTTCCGATCACTTTTCCACCAGGCATACATCCAATTCCCGGCCACAGACCAGTTCTTCCCCAAACAGAACTCAACCCCGATGTCAGGTATCAAAACAGCGTCATAAAGCAAGTTTGTTTTCACCGCCATGCAAAACGGCCGTTTCTTTACCGGAGCTATGACGGTAACGGTATCACGGATGCACAACGTATCACGTGTATGTATATATACCGTATCTCTGACGGGATTTATCGGATCACTATCATAGCATATTTTCACCATCGACGAACGAAGTTTCGGAAAATGGAATTTATACAAATATGAGTATGGCCTCCCCCCTTTCAGTCTTTTCAGTTCTCCCCCCAAATAAGGGCTGTCCTGGTTTTCCAAACGTACGATCTTCTCCAACAAACGAAGGACATCCTCCCTCTCCGGAACATTCACATCCGCTCTCACCATCGTTATAAGTCCGTTCCAGTCGCTTCCCGAAAAATGAAAATCCCTCTCCAATACCGGAATCTTTATATAAGGTGATATATACCGCCACAAAACCTCTGCTCGTTTTTCAGACAGCCTTCCATTCAACAGCCCCCCTCCTTCCGGGGAAGCTCCTCCTATTATTTGAATTTTCCTGATAAGACGGACGGAGTCGTTCAATGCGGAACAGATTTTAGCAAACCGCTCCATCTCGTTCCCATTGTCAAGTAAACATGTATCTATATTTACCTTTCCTTGATGAAAATAGATCCTTACCGAATCACGCTTCTCCTGAGCGGATATTTCTCCGCTTATACTCAACACGAGCACGAACAATACACATTTAATATAAAAAAACATCTTTTCGTCATTTAATCATTTGTTAATATGACAATCCAAACCCAGGCTTTTACACCCCTGAATTTCAACCGCTAAAGATATGCACCTATAAACCAACCTCCAAAGCAAAAACAAGTATTTTAAACTTATAAATACTTAAAAAGACAACCACACAACAGCTACAACACTTACCACAGCAGCCAATCACGCTTACACACAATTAAAAACACTTAACATCATAAAG
>ENA-OQEL01000469-OQEL01000469.1-human-gut-metagenome-genome-assembly--contig:-NODE-469-length-14523-cov-3.311684_pt1 | contig 14523 bp, 17 predicted proteins | sample MGYA00242796_ERZ504637 | MGnify/ENA primary metagenome ERZ504637 (study PRJEB26092, sample SAMD00036306) | human gut metagenome | host: Homo sapiens | study: EMG produced TPA metagenomics assembly of... | reverse complement strand
TGGTGGCCGGATTATTGGCTTGAGCATCACCTATGGCATTCCATAATTGGGGTTCATATCCATTATCTTTAGCCCATTTGTAGGTGCCTGAGCCGGGCGTGCCTAAACCTATGACATAAGTGCTCAGTAGCACAACGCTGAGTATTGCTGCGAGTATGCGGAAGACATTGCCAATGATGTTTTTGATGTTGGCAATGGGATGTCTCCATGAGCAATAAATGAAACGTCTGCGGCCATCCAGAACAAAAAGAGCGAAGATGATAATTGCGAACCAAATTACGAAAGTAATTGCGCCATTAACGAACGCTTGGCTGGATTTCGGTACGAATGACATGATGCTGCCGGTGTCACCGCCTGAAATGAATGTCAAATCAGCGGGAATGATCGGTTCATTTTCAGCAGACTGGACTTTGATGCTGTTGGCGACTCCAAAAAGCAGTAAGGGCAACGCCAAAAACAAAAGTGGCAATCCAGAATCGGTTCGTTACAAAAAATTAACGCAAGATAGATTAAAGACAGTCCTATAAAAACTGACGAGACAGACGCTTTTCTGCTCAAGCCACATTTGACTGATGAATCTGGTGACTTGTCCGCCAACGCTTTGAAGGGCTTTCGTCGTTTCGTCAATTTCAGTGCCCCTTTTCATATTCGGGCTCGGAATACATTCCCCATTGAAGGAAAATGACTTCCGCTGAAGTGAGCAGGAAGAACACAATGGTGTAGAAGGCGTATGAGAACTTCATACGTTTCTTCCAGAGTGCATATACTTTCTTGAAGAATTTGATGATGAGTTGAACGGCTTTGAATTAATAAAAGTATGCCATGCGTTTTTTACTGCTGTGGCAGCGGTGTGGATGGCGTGACCGGTAACTTTGGTTGCTTTTACAGCCGTGTGCCCTGCGGTGGAAAGCGTTTTTGCCGTGGTATGTGCGGCTCGTTTGCAAACCGAGACGACCTGATTCAAAGGCTGCTCAGCGGGTTGATGGGGCTGGAGCTCAGAAGAAGCGATTTGTTCGTTATTGTCTATTTCGGCTTTACTGACGGATCCACTGGAAGCCATCTCCGGTAAACAGGGCAGGGTGCCAGCGCCTGAAATAAAGATGCTTGTGTTATCGGAGATGGCGTGAATTGCTGATTTCTGCGTATACAGTTTTGAACCGTGGTGGCCTGAAAGGGCGGATGGGGCGCAAGCGTTGCTGTCTTCGTCATTCGCAAGAGGGCGATATGTTTCACCCGCAATCGGCTGCTTAGTAAGTTTTACGTATGAAGGAACGTGAGCATGACGGTCAGGCGAAAAAATAGGCATCGTCGCATCCTTCAAAAAGATAGCCCCCTTATAATTGGAGGCTCTGTACAATTAAACCGGGTACATTTTAGTGTTCAGCTGTGGACGAACGAGTGTCTCGTAGATATTTCCGGTCAGCCTTCCAAATCTGCCATATATGAGGTAGGTGTGAAATTGCTCCATGAACTATGCAACCCTGCCGGTACCCTGAAATGGTGAGTAGTGAGATTTTCAAGCCGCGCAACATCATCGTGACCGGCGGATGTGGGTTTATCGGAGCCAATTTCGTGCGCTACGTGGCACACAACCATCCTGACGTGCGCATAACCGTGCTCGACAAGCTGACCTATGCCGGAAATCCGCAGAATATCGCCGGTCTCCCGCAATCGCAAGTCGAACTCGTGCAAGGCGATATCTGCGATGCTGCACTACTGGAACGTATCGTGCCCGGGCATGACGCGATCGTGCATTTCGCGGCCGAATCGCATAACGACAACTCCATCGCCAATCCTGAACCCTTCATCACAACGAATGTGGAGGGTACGTTCCACCTGCTTGAGGCGGCGCGCAAGCATGACGTGCGATTCCATCACATCAGCACCGACGAAGTGTACGGCGACCTTGCGCTCGACGATCCATGCAAATTCACCGAAAGCACGCCATATAAGCCGTCAAGCCCGTACAGCGCGTCAAAAGCGGCATCCGACCAGCTGGTGCGTGCCTGGGTTCGCACGTACGGGCTTCGCGCCACGATTTCCAACTGTTCCAACAATTACGGGCCGTACCAGCATGTGGAAAAATTCATTCCACGCCAGATCACTTCCATCATGGAGGGCGTGCGGCCGAAACTATATGGCACAGGCGAGAACGTGCGCGACTGGATCCATACGGAAGACCACTCTTCTGCGGTGTGGAAGATTCTTACACGCGGGCGGATCGGCGAAACATACCTGATCGGCGCGGATGGTGAAATGAGCAATATTGCCGTGATGCGTATGATCCTGCGGCTTATGGGATGTGCCGAAGATGCGTTCGACTGGGTGCGTGACCGCCCCGGGCATGATCGGCGTTACGCGATTGACTCCAGCAAGCTGCGTACCGAACTTGGATGGAAGCCTGTGCGCACCGATTTCGAAGCCGGTTTGCAGGCGACCATCGCTTGGTATGCTGCCAACCGCGCCTGGTGGGAGCCCGCCAAAGCCGCCACCGAAGCCCGCTACCGCGCCCAAGGCCAGTAAAGCGCGTCGGACGGGAACGTTTGTGACGGTGCGTCATGGTGGATGCGACGCAGCTTGGTAATTGGGTTCGGCAAGTGGCGATTGGGAAATAACGTGTTGCAAGTAGCTGATTTCGTCAGGAAATGCCTCCGGTCGGACTGTCGAATCTGCCATATATAAGCCAGATACGGTGCGAAAGCGCTTGTGCGGGGGTGAAGTCGTCCAAAACGTAACTTTGACCCCGTTAATAAGCTCTTTCGGGTTTTTGCGGAAGGGGGTATCGATTTGCGGTATGGGCGGTTATCGGGTTGTGAAAACGTTGCGAAAGTCATCTTTAACGAGGTCAAAGTTGTTTGAAAACGCAACTTGGCCCCGTTGAACGCAGGGGTGGCGGAGCTGGGGGCGGCGCCCTGTCGGCTTGTCTGGCTCGGACGGCTTACTTGGCGGACTCGAGTTTGAGTTCCTGGCTGGCGACCACCGACTTGGCGGCCGCGTCGAGTTCGTTGGTGATGTTGCGCAGGTTGTCGGCGTACGTGCGAATATCGTCCGTCGCCTTGGTGAAGTCGCTGGCATTGCCGCTTGCGGGGCATGCTGGCGCGTTTTCCACGGCTTCGGCCAGCGTGATCGCATCCTTCAGGGTTTCCAGCGTGGTGCCGTCGGCCACGTCGTCCACGGTGAGTTTTGCCGCATCTTCGGCTTCTTTCTGAGCCTCTTCGAAGTTTTGCTGATGCGTGGCGAGCGCCTTCGCGTTCAACGTGCAGGTGTCGCTGGCGGCTTGCGTCATTTCGCGCTTATTGGCGACTGCGATGATGGCAACGGCTGCGAGCGCAATGGCAACCACTGCTATCACGGCGACGATGGCGATGGTTTTGCGCTGTTTCGCATTGTTTTTCTGTGCTGTTGGTTGCATTGGGGTTCCTCTCTTCTCTGTGGCTTTCGTATTAAGCAAAACGTTGCGAGTATACAAAAACATTTCTGAGAAACGATTTACCACTGGAAATAATGTGGATTATTTTGCTATGAAAGGAATTTGTTTGTGGATGGGGGTGCTGGGCGCGTCAGGAGTGCGTGGCATTTATGCTGGAAGGAGAAACGTTTTAAGGGGTTTGAATGGCGTATCGTGCGACGTTGAAGGATGTGGCCGCTGCTGCGGGGGTGTCTGTGACGACGGTTTCGCTGGTGTTGAATAATCGGCCGGCTCGCGTGTCTGAGGAGAAGCGTAAGGCCATTGCCGACGCGGCGAAGAAGCTGAATTATGTGCCGAATCAGAGCGCGCGTAGCTTGGTGACCAAGCAGTCCCAGCTGGTTGCGCTGATCGTGCCTGATATTGAGAACTTGTTTTTCGCGGCGCTTGCCAAGTGTGTGGAGGATGAGTGCGCCGCGCAGGGGTATTCGCTGATTGTGGCCAATTCCGATGATTCGCGTGCTGCGGAGCATGAGTTGTTGCAGCGTCTTCCTGCCCGTGGGGTGGATGGGGTGATGTTGATCCCGGCGCGTGAGTCGTGTGTTGGGAGTGCTGTTGAGCAGCTGTGTGAGGATGTGGCGCTTGTGTCGTGCCCGGTGGTGCTGATCGACCGTTTGACGCAGTGCGGCTGGTGCGATGCCGTCGGTTTTGACAACTATCTTGGTGGTCGTTTGGCTGCCCAGTATCTGTTGGAAGGTGGTCATACTCGTATTGGCATTGTCACCGGCGATATTGCGGAGTCGAGTGCCGCGGAGCGTCGTCGTGGTTTTGTGGATGCCATCGAGCAGTCGGGGAAGCATTTTGATTCTTCGCTGTGTGTTGAGGGTGATTACCGTTTCGATAGCGGCTATCGTGCCGCGAATCAGATCATCGATGGCGGGGCGACGGCCGTGTTCTGCTGCAACGATGTGATGGCGCTTGGCTTCCGTCAGCGTATGGCGGAGCGTGGGTTGCATGTTACTGAGGATATGCAGGTGATTGGTTACGACAATATTCTCAAACGATTCGGTCTTGGTTGGCGTATGACCACCGTTGAGCAGAGCGTGACTGATTTGGCCGCCGCTTGTTGGGGTATGTTGCGTAAGCGGATTGATGTTGCGGTTCGTGCCAAGTCCGGTACGGAATCAGGGGATGCCCGTCCGTGGCTTTCCGATCCGCAGGTTGAAGTGCTTACGCCGAAACTGGTGCAGGCGGCCTGCGCGTAAACCGCCATTTTTAGATGCTGCAGACTGGTGCGAAACGGGTGGTGCAGATCAATCTCGGTATGTGGTGACGTAAGCATCTCCAATATGCTGTAATCGTTGGGAATACAGGCAACACGCCGTGTATAGGTGAAGAATTTGCGTTCTTGATAAAACGCTTTATCATAAATCTTGTCAACACAACACAATCGAGAATGCGCTCGATGTATAACTGACGACGCACCCGTATGGTGGCGGACCGTCGTCAGGCCGTCAAAGAGGAAAGGCACACACATGAAAAAGATGATTCTTGATCTTGATACCGGCGTTGATGACGCGCTTGCCATTTCGTATGCTCTGGGAAGCCCGGAGATTGAACTGATCGGCATCACCGGCACCTACGGCAACGTGCTCGTCGAGCAGGGTGTGCGCAACGCACTGGCCGTGACCGACCTGCTCGGCCACCCGGAAGTCAAGGTGTATCAGGGTTTGCCGCACTCCAGCACCACCGACCATTTCGAAGTACTGCCAATCTCCGCGTTCATCCACGGCGACAACGGCATCGGCGATGTGGAAATCCCTGATTCCAACCGCTCCGTCGAAACCGAATCCGCGGTAGACTTCATCATCGACGCAGTGAAGACCTATGGCAAGGATCTCGTCTACGTGCCGACCGGCCCGATGACCAACATCGAAGCCGCACTGAAGAAGGCTCCGGAAATCAAAGACGAAATCGGCCAGATCGTGCTCATGGGTGGCGCACTGACCGTGCCCGGTAACTGCAACGCCTGCATGGAAGCCAACATTTCGCAGGATCCGGAAGCCGCCGACTACCTGTTCCGTTCCGGGGCGCCGACCACCATGATCGGTCTCGACGTAACCCTGCAGACCCTGCTCACCTACAAGGAAACCCAGCAGTGGCGCGGCCTCGGCACTAAGGCCGGCAAGTTCCTGGCCGACATGACCGACTTCTACATCAAGGCTTACGAAACCACGTCCCCGCATCTGGGCGGCTGCGGCCTGCACGATCCGCTCGCCGTTGGCGTGGCAGTGGACCCGACCCTCGTCACCACCCTCGACATCAATATGAAGGTCGACGTGGAAGGCCCGACCCGCGGACGCACCATCGGCGACGAAACCCGCCTGAATGACCCGGCCAAGACCATGAAGGTTGCCGTCGGCGTCGACGTGCCGCGCTTCCTGAACGAATTCATGACCCGCATCTCCGGCCTCGCAGCCAAGGCTGAATAAGCGTAACCGGCCAAGCAATCGCGTATCGCATATTGCGTATCGCATATCGCGCAATTCGAGAGAATCAAGGATTTTTATTATGTCTAACAACACAACCGCTGTGACCGGCACCGCATCCGCCGATCCGTTCGACGATCCGGTGACCAGCAACAAGATGGCCATCCGCGCCCTGATCCCGCTGCTGATCACCTTCGTGCTCGGCACCCTGTGCCTGCAGGGCTTCAACCTGGTGTTCCAGCAGGTCGGCGCCGACGTCGGCGCACCGAACCAGGCGTCCCTGATCACCGCATTTCCGAGCATCGTGCTCGGCATCGTGTGCTTCATCTACGGTTCCCTGGGCGATTTCGTCTCCCTGCGTAAGCTTGTGACCGTCGGTCTCGTGACGCTGTTCGTCGGCTCCATCTTCGGTTTCGTGGCAAACTACTTCTTCGCCGCAAACCTGTGGACCGTGATCATCGCACGCGTGCTGCAGACCGCAGGCGAACAGGTGGCAGGTTCCGCCTTCCTGGTGGTGGCCACCAAGTACCTGCGTAACGATTTGAAGGTCATCTTCTTTGGTCTGTTCACCGCAGCATACCAGCTTTCCGCATCCATCGGCGTGTTCGCAGCCGGCATGCTCAGCTCCATCGCATGGCAGTTCCTGTTCCTGATCCCGTCCGTCACCATCCTGTTCCTGCCGATCCTGCTCAAGACCCTGCCGTCCAAGAGCGGCAACGGCCAGAAGGTCGATGCATTCGGCTTCGTGATCTTCGGCTTCGCCACCGCATTCCTTACCCTGTTCTTCTCGTACATGGCATGGTGGATGCTCGTGGTCTCCCTGCTGCTGTTCGTGGCATTCGCCTTCTACATCAACAAGGCCTCCAACCCGTTCATCACCCCGGCGTTCTTCAAGAACACCCGCTGGCTGCGCGCCATCTGCCTGATCCTCGTGTTCTACTTCGTGAACTACGCACTGAGCCCGATCTTCAACGCCATCGGCACCAACATCTACGGCATGACCACCACCCAGGTCTCCCTGCACATTGTGTGGGCCTTCGTGGTCGCCGCCGTGGTGGGCACCTGCTCCGGCATGATCATCCGCAAGATCGGAATCAAGGCCGGCATCGTGACCGCAGGCACCCTCATGTTCCTCGGCTGGACCGGTGCGGCATTCTGCGTGAACTCCGGTTTCGTGGTGCTGACCCTGTGCGCATGTGTGTTCTACGCAGGCTGCGGCCTCATGTACTCCCCGGTGGTCTCCACCGTGCTGGGCACCATTGAAAAGGACGAATCCGGCCTGGCGTCGGCATGAACGATCTGGCATGAACGTTTCCCCGTCCATCGGCATCGCCATCATCGGCAGCCTGCTCGGATCCAACGCCCTCGCAGGCGGCTCCATCACCGGCGCAACCGGCACTGCCGCCAACTATGCCAACCTGTTGCTGATTGCCGCCGGTACCGCGCTGCTTGGCCTGATCGTGTTCTTTGTCTTCAAGAAGAAGATCTACGAAGGCAACCATGCGCTGGAAACCGAGGAATCGGCAAAGTAATCGCACATTACATCCTCAATATAATAAAAATGGGGATTTGCGATAATTGCGATTACTGAACAACACTATTTCGCAAATCTCCATTTTCATAAATCTTCTTTTGATGTAAGGAAGGTAAAGATGAGCGCGACTGAAGTTCTCTCCGCATTGGACCGTATCCACGGCACAGTGTCCGTAATCGGCTCGATGAACGCGGACTACACCGTCACCGCACAGCGTCTGCCAGGGCCGGGGGAGACCATCACCGGCGGTCCGCTGCAGCTGCTGCCGGGCGGAAAATCCGGCAACCAGGCGGCCGCCGCAGCGCGCATCGGCGCAACCGTGCAGATGTTCGGCGCGGTCGGCTCCGATTCCAACGCCGACTTCCTGCTTGGCGCTCTGGGCGAGGCGGGCGTGAACACCACGCATGTTCGCCGCGTGCTCGGACCATCCGGCACAACCGTGATTACCGTGGACGCAGCCGGCGAAAACACCATCGTGTACTCGCCGGGATCCAACGCGCAGGTCACCGTGGATTATGTGGAATCCGTGCGCGATGCGCTGGCACGGTCTTCCGTACTTGGCCTGTGCTTGGAAAGCCCGATCGAAACGGTGACGGCCGCCGCGCGCATGTGCCATGAAGCGGGCGTGAAAGTGCTGCTCAACGATTCGCCGTTCACCCCGTCGCTGCCGGCCGAACTGGTGGAAGCATCCGATATTCTGCTCGTCAACGAGCATGAGATGGTGCAGCTGCTCGGCATTGACGAGCCGGAAAACGACGATTGGGACGGTTTCGATTGGAATCATGCGCTGGAAGCAATGCGTGGATTCGGTTTCGAACAGGCGATCGTGACGCTCGGCGGCGATGGTTCCGTGGTATTGGATTCCACTTCGGCAACGCCGATCCAGCGCATTGCCCCCGTGCGTGTGAACGCGGTGGACACCACCGGCTGCGGCGACTCCTTCATGGGCACGGTGCTGGCCGGTCTTGCCTCGGGCATGGCGCTTTCCGAAGCGGCCGAGCTTGCCTCGTATGTTTCGGCATACGCCGCCACAGGGTATGGTGCGCAGGCCTCCTACGGCAATGCCGCGCAAATCCGCGAAGCATTCGCCAAATAGCGGAAGCGAGGATGCCTATCGGACGCTAGCCAGATTTCTCTTTTCTCTCTTGATACGCGGGGTGCCGCATCCTACCGACGTAGGATGCGGCACCCCGTTTTTGGGAAGATCTGACATTAAAAAAACTCGCCGACCGGATGGGGGCGAGTTTTTGTTACGTTGAAAAGATTGCGCGAATCAGGCGTAGATATTGCGGGGACGCATGTCTTCGGGCAGACCGTTGAGCAGCGTGGAAACGGATCCGGATTCGAACACGGAACGGATGCCGGCGGCCAACAGCGGAGCCACGGACAGCACGGTCATGTTCGGCAAGCGCTTCTCTTCCGGAACGGGCACGGTGTCGGTGAGCACGATTTCCTTGGCACCGCAATTTCTCAGGCGTTCCACGGCCGGGCCGGACAGCAGGCCATGCGTGGCAACCAGCGTCACGGACTTCGCACCAGCGTTGTTCAGTGTGCGCACAGCCTCGCAGATGGTGCCCGCGGTGTCGATCATGTCGTCGACCACCACGCAGTCGCGACCTTCGACCTCGCCGATAATGCCATGCGCTTCGGCATGGTTCGGGCGGGTGGTGTCACGGGTCTTGTGAATGAACGCGAGCGGCAGATTGCCCAGCTTCGCGGCCCACTGTTCGGAAACCTTGATGCGGCCGGCATCCGGAGACACGATGGTGGTGTTCTCAAGCGGCATGTTGTTGCGCACGTAGTCAAGCAGCACCGGAGTGGCGGTGAGATGGTCGACCGGTCCATCGAAGAAACCCTGCTCCTGGGCGGCATGCAGATCGACCGTCATAATACGGTCGGCGCCGGCTGCGCGGAACAGGTCGAAAATCAGTCGGGCGGTGATGGGCTCGCGGCCCTGATGCTTCTTATCCTGGCGCGAATAGCCAAGGAACGGCGCGACCACGGTAATGGAACGGGCGGAAGCGCGCTTCATGGCGTCAACCATGATGAGCTGCTCCATAATCCACTTGTTGATCGGCTCGGTGTGCGCCTGCATCACGAACGCATCGGCGCCACGCACCGGCTCGGTGTAACGCACATACATCTCGCCGTTGGCGAAATCGTAAGCCGTGGTCTCAAGTACGTCGATTCCCAGGTATTTCGCGGTTTCATGGGCCTGCTCAGGGTACGCACGACCCGTCACCAAAGCCAATTTCTTATCCGGGGTGCCTTCGAGAATCGCCGACATGCTTCGCCTTCCACAAATCTAGAGTCGCGTAAATACGGTACCAACCGTACAAAAATAGCCGTATTCAAATATAACAATGCGGGTGCCCATGACGCGCCTGCACCACAGAACGTGCGCAATTGCCGCTCGTCCAGCAGAAGGGCTATGCTGAACAGGTTGTCTGAACTGTATCTTTATACCTTTCATATATAGATGCGTGAAGGCAGTACGCATACACACTCCTGCCATGGAAGGTCCATGGCCGATAGTCCGAAGGAGGTGGGTGATGTCTGCGCATAAGTACGAACTGATGTTCATTGCCGATCCTGAGCTGGATGAGCGCGGTCTGAAGAAGTTGACCGAGCAGTATCTGGAAACTGTCACCAAGGAAGGCGGTGCTGTCGAGAACATCGACATCTGGGGCCGTCGCAAGCTTGCCTACGAGATCGCTGGCAAGACCGAAGGCAATTACGTTGTGGTCAACTACTCCGCTGAGCCGGCCACCAGCGACGAACTCGATCGTCTGCTGAACCTGAACGAATCCGTCATCCGTACGAAGATTCTTCGCAAGTAAGTAATTCCAAGCTTTTCAAGCTGCAAAACAATAAGCTGCAAAGTAAGTAGGTAACGATGGCAGGCGAAACGATTATCACTGTGGTGGGTAACCTCACGGCTGATCCCGAAATCCGTACGGTTGGCAACGGCTCGTCCGTGGCCAGCTTCACGATTGCCTCCACTCCGCGCACCTGGAACCGTAATACGGGCCAGTTTGAAGATGGTCAGGCTTTGTTCATGCGCTGCTCCGCGTGGCGCGACATGGCCGAACATTGCGCGCAGAGCCTGAGCAAGGGCATGCGTGTGATCGCGCAGGGTCGTTTGCAGCAGCGTTCCTATCAGGCGAACGATGGTTCCCAGCGCACGGTTATTGAGCTTCAGGTCGATGAGATCGGTCCGTCCCTGCGCTATGCGACCGCCCAGGTCACCCGAACCTCCAGTGCCAACGGTGGTAATTTTGCCGGCAATCGTGGCGGCAATGCTTTCGCTGGCGGCAACGGCGGGTTCAACAACGGTGGCTTCGCCGGCAATGCCGGTGGATATCAGGGCGGTGCCGGGTATTCCGGTGGCGCTGGCTATCAGGGTGGGGCTGCCGCTCCAGCCAATGCCGCGCCCGCCGTGCAGCCTGCTCCGGCATCGGATCCGTGGGGCAATTCGGATAATTCCGGTTCCTCATCGTTCGGTTCCTTTGGCTCCTCCGAATTTTGGCGGAAGCAGCGACGAACCGGAATTCTGACCCGACCCGGATCGCAGCTTAAAAGAAAAGCAATTTCCAGATTGTAAGGAGAACATCAAGATGTCACGCAAGAGGCCGCAGCCGCCGGTCAAGCCGTTTAAGAAGAAGCCGAATCCACTGAAGGCCGCTAAGGTCACCGAGATCGATTACAAGGACGTTGCCCTGCTGCGCAAGTTCATCTCCGATCGCGGCAAGATTCGTTCCCGTCGTATCACCGGTGTTTCCGTGCAGGAACAGCGCGAGCTCGCCAAGGCTATCAAGAACGCCCGCGAGATGGCTCTGCTGCCGTACGCCACTTCCGGTCGCTGATCTTAGAGAGGTTTGAAAAATGGCTGAAACTAAGGTTATTCTCACCAAGTCCGTCAATCACCTGGGTCACCCGGGCGACGTCGTGTCCGTCAAGGCCGGCTACGCTCGCAACTACCTGATTCCGCAGGGTCTGGGCTTCGCATGGTCCAAGAACGCTGCCGCCCAGATCGAGGCCATGAAGCGCGCTCGTCTGGCCAAGGCCGTTGCCACCCGCGAAGAGGCTGTTGCCGCCAAGGAACTCATCGAGGGTTCCGTCGTCGAAATCGCCGCCAAGGTCTCCGAGTCCGGCAAGCTGTTCGGTGGCATCTCCGCCGACAAGATCGCCATCGCGCTGTCTTCCAAGGCTGCCGTCAACCCGAAGAACATCACCGTGGATCCGATCAAGACCACCGGCGAGTTCGCTGCAACCGTCGCTCTGCACCCGGAAATCTCCGCTTCCTTCACCGTGAAGGTTGTCGCTGAGTGATTCGGCCCCATTCGCTATGGCTGCATTCATTGCGGTTACGGCGAATGACTTCAGACTGAGATACGTCTGAGCTTAAGCATGGAAAATCCCCCTGCACCAGCTGAAAACAGCTATGCAGGGGGATTTTCATACTTGATCAGTTGTAGCCACCGTCATTAGTTGGTTTGTCGCAACTTGGGCACGTCATGGTCGTTACTTTCCTTCTCTCGTGCGGAAACGGTGCTTGGAAGCAACCTAAGCTCAATCCTTAAGTGGGTGTTGCGTGAAGCATGCTGATTCACTCAAGAAGAGCGATTTACCGTCAGTTTTCATGCATGGCTGTGCAAATGAATTAGCGGGAGCGTTTGGGGCAACTGGATTGCAAGGAACTGAATTTGTGAAGAAATTGTGATTTCCTGCCTTGATTGTGCTCTTTAGGTAGGAAATATGATGGTTGAATCGCGTTTTCTGCGATTTTCGTAATCTGTCGAAATCGTTGAAAAATAGCGGTTTTACAACCGCGACACGCCGAAAGTTGCATTCTTCTCGATTCTGAGTATATTTACTTCTTGTGCTCAGCGAGAACAAAACCTCGCAAGACCAACGCCCCTTTAGCTCAGTTGGTTAGAGCAGCTGACTCTTAATCAGCGTGTCCAGGGTTCGAATCCCTGAGGGGGCACAGATAAAGCCTTGGAGCTTCGGTTCCAAGGCTTTTTTGTTTTCCGATTTCTGTATGACTGTCCGGCAAGCCGACGGCCTGTCAAGCCTTTTTGTGCTCGACTTCCAGTGCGGGGAGTAGTGTTGGACGCTGTTGTCCGCCGAGAGCGGAATCGACATCAATCTGATTCTTATTGAGAAGAAGCAATAGAGGAAACAGCAGTGGAATACTCGACTTTTGTCAAACTTGCGGCCGAATTCTTCGGTACCGCCATTCTGATGATCTTCGGCAACGGCGCTGTCGCGAACGTTGAACTGAAGAACACCAAGGGCCACCATGCGGGCTGGCTGAACATCGCCATGGGCTACGGCTTCGGCGTGATGATCCCGGTGCTCATGTTCGGTGCCGTCTCCGGCGCGCACATCAACCCGGCCATGACCATCGCCCAGGCTGTGAACGGCCTGTTCGACTGGAGCCTCGTGCTGCCGTACATCATCGCCCAGCTGCTTGGTGCCGCCGCAGGTCAGCTCGTGGTGTACATCACCTACTACCCGCACTATAAGGACACCGAAAACGCCAACGCCATCCTCGGCACCTTCTGCACCACCGACGCCCACAACGACCGCATCAACTACTTCGTCAACGAGTTCTTCGGCACCCTCGTGCTCGTGTTCGGCGCCCTGTGCTGCCTGTCCATGCCGTGGGGCGAAGCGGACCACGCTGCCGCTTCCATCGTGGTCGGCTTCATTGTGTGGGGTCTCGTGACTTCCATGGGTGGTCCGACCGGTCCTGGCCTGAACCCGGCCCGCGATCTCATGCCGCGACTGCTGCACGCCATCCTGCCGATTCCATCCAAGGGCTCCTCCCGCTGGGACGAGGCTTGGATTCCGGTCGTCGCCCCGATTCTGGGCGCTATTGTGGGTGCGTTCGTGTTCAAGTTGTTCGCCTGATCGCATTCAATCATTCGTGACTTGTTTGCCTGACCGTCGCATAAGTTGCGTTTGATATATGAGAACTGTTGCATAAAGCCTGTTTTCCTCGGAAAATTTCCGGTACGGGGGAAGCGGGCTTTTTGCATGCCTACTGTTGGCTGGTAGTGTTGCCGCGGAAGAGATATGCTGCCACCTGCGTGACGGCAGGGTTATAAGGAGGCCGGATTGAAGCGAATTCGTACCATTCTGCGTGCGCTCGATCCGAAAGCGGCCGCCACCATGAGCCGCCGGGAACGGACGGAAGCGTTCCGCATCCGCAGAAGCGTCGTGGCTTGGATTCTTGCATTATGCGTCATCGTGTCATGTACGTCGTGCAGCGTGCATGCCGTGCTGGTCAACGCGGTACTGAACGGACATGCGAAAACGGCGCAGATCGGCAATTCCGGAACACATTCAGAAAAAACGGATCAATCCGCGAAATCCGAAAAGAAATCGCAACAATCAGAGAAGAAAACCCAGGAATCGTCGGAAACGAAAGACGCAAAGGCCTCAGCGGAGGAAACGGCGGAACCGCAGGAAGACGCCGTCACCAAAGCGCTTCGCGAGCAGTCGGCCGCGCTGATGGACGATCAGAAAAGCGAAATACTTGCGAAAGCGTAGCAAACGGCGCAAAACAGCGGATATGGCATGGTGCAATATCATTACTGTGTGGTCACCAATGGTGAAGTCGGATCAGTCGAAGATTTTTCGAATGCCGTGTTTCGTATTCTGAACAGCGAACATGGATGGGCGCGCGCAGGCGCGATTTTCGAACCTTCTACGGACGGCAATTGCGATTTCGATATCGTGCTCGCCCAAGCGTCGACCTTGCCGACGTTCTCGTCGGTATGTTCGGAGCAATACAGCTGCCGTGTGGGCAACAATGTGATTATCAACGACGATCGTTGGAATTCCGGCACGGACGTGTGGATGTCGGGAGGCGGCGACTTGGCGCGATATCGCACGATGGTGATCAATCATGAGGTCGGGCACCGGTTGGGGCATATCGACAATGAGATGACGTGCGCACGGGGGCTGGCCAAGCGGCACCGCTTATGCAGGAGCAGTCCATATTTTTGGATGGCTGTGCGATCAACGAATATCCGCTTGATTCGGAATTATGGATTGGCTGAACGCGATTGCGGGAAATAGAG
>ENA-OQEL01000468-OQEL01000468.1-human-gut-metagenome-genome-assembly--contig:-NODE-468-length-14558-cov-3.593999_pt1 | contig 14558 bp, 17 predicted proteins | sample MGYA00242796_ERZ504637 | MGnify/ENA primary metagenome ERZ504637 (study PRJEB26092, sample SAMD00036306) | human gut metagenome | host: Homo sapiens | study: EMG produced TPA metagenomics assembly of... | reverse complement strand
TATTTTCAAATAACAGACTCCTAAATCTGGTAAACATCCATATCTTTATGTAATGCCTTGTGATTATATTTTATGTATCCTTTGTCTGTATTTATAAAACCTGCAATGGCTCTGAGTAGCATTGTTTTACCTGAACCATTTTTACCATATATTCCATATATTTTACCAGATTCAAATGTATAACTGATATCATCAAGCACTTTTTCACCTTTAATTGACTTTGAAATAGATTTTACATATAAATTCATGGATATCATTCACCTCACAATATTGTTTTTTTCGCAAAGAAATTTACCTATCCACACCAAAACAGCGGATGATATAACTGAAATGAGACAGCTTGACTTAAAATTCAATAAATCTATATTGCTTGTAGTCCATTCGTAATTTTCTTCGACATAATATATAATAAGCTTGTTATGCCAATTAAATAAAGGAATATGTAGCAAGGAATAATGCCAAAATTTTCCATATAACATTTCCCATTGAAAAATAAAATCCACACACCATTACTGGAATAAAAAATACAATAAATGCAACGATGTATCCTATAATTGAATCTTTCCAAAATGAAAACAAATAACTAATCATTTGCAAATGAAAAATCTCTATCAATAGCATAAAAATAACTTTGAAATCTTCTAAGCCATTAGAGGTATGCTCTACAAAAAGAAAAAACAAATAATCGGAAACAACTACAATACAGTCACGTAATATCATTTTTATTAATATATCCTTATAAATTATGTGTTTTTTTCCCATAACGAGGAAGTAGAATTACCATGTTATCATTTGCATCATTAAATAAGTCCATTGTAAGATAACAAATCTCAAGGATAAACAAAATCGCAAAAAATGATAAAGATATAAGGTCAAACGAATGATCTATTAGTATTCCCCCAAAATATATTTGTGAACGTACTCCTTCTGTTATTGTAACCAGACTATTATGAAACCCCAAGTACACATTAGCATAAAAATATCTAATTACAAATGTTATAAGTGATACTAGTAAGCATTTTCCAACATTAACATTCAAAATTTTTTTCTTATATAACTTCATAATTTTTTATTTTTCTCTGTATAATGCCAATACTTAATCCAAAAATAAGCAATATCAGAACAATTTCTCCTATTATATTTCCATGAACATTAGGCATAATATAACCTTGTATAGAGAATTCATTTAGCCCAAAGACAGAAACAATCAAATTAAAAACAATATAGAATATAAACAAAGCACCAGGTATCTTTGCGAAATATAGAACTTTCATTTTGTTATAATATGAAAGAGCATAAGCTAAGATAGCTAATCCCGAGCCAAAAATTCCGTAATTAAAAATGTATATTAGATTATATAAAGTTGGATGTTGCAATCTCACCATATCAAGAAAATTGTCAGCGTTATATGATACCAAACCTATAGCGTAATCAGGTTCTCCCCAAGCACTGTCATATCCATGTATTGGATATGTCAAGTGGCATAATAATAAATTTATGAGCATTGGTATTGTTATTGTCAAAAAGGTTACAATCAGAATGCCAAATAATTTTCCTGCTAAATATTTCTTTTTCCCGATTCTTTGAATAAGTAGGATTGAACTATTGCATTTTTTTCTTCTCTTATTAAGGAAAGTGATGCAATAATTGTTGCATAAACAGGCAATAACAGATACATTATATATGGAATATATGCCGCTTCAGTGCCCTGTAATACGAAATTTTCATTTGCTGAACGAATAAATTGATAACTTTTTCCTATATCACTTTTTTACACATAAAATATACGAAGCAATATTTAAAATCATTAGAGCAATGAAAAACAACTTTATATTCTGCACGATCAATACAATGTTTGATTTCTATAAGAACCACTTTTTTTCATAATCATTTACCAAAAGGGCATAAACCCACGAAGAGGTTTATGCCCATCCCTTCTGTTATCTAAAATCTACATTTCCACTTACAAATGCAGTTGATAATTGAGATTGATAATTTTCCATTCCCATACCGACCTGTGTGTTAGTAGAATTATAACCGCTCTTGGTAAAGATTAAATTACAAGATCCTGTTCCAACACCCTGCTTATACTTATTAGATATTTTACTCTTGCTGTTATTGACAGCCCAGAAATTTGCGTAAGAGGTATTGGTAATTGCTGTTACCTCATTTGTGATGTAATCATCGGATGTTGTTTTTGCATGCATAGAGGTAAAGTTATTAGTCTTATTCAGTTTAAGTGCATAAGCGGTGTAAGATGCCGCCTGAGAATATGCTGCTGAAGAAAGAAATACACATCCTGCACAAAACAAACCAATACCTACTTTTGCAAATCTTCTGTTTTAAACTTTTTAACATCATAGTCAATTCCCCCAATCTTATTTTTTTTAAACTGCGTTGGTACTTTTGGTTTCATACAACAAACCACGGCACAATGAATTTGCATTACTTCGAGCAATAGCAGTCACTGCCTGAAGTACGAGACGGGCACTTTTCTGGGGTGCCTTGTTTACTTGCTTATTGTCCATCGTTTTCACCCCCCCCCCCTCCTTAATTGTCTCGACAATTACAGACAACTTTATTTGTTTACCATGGTATGTGCTTAATATAACAGAGTATTTAATTTTTTCAATCCCTCTATGCACGAATGGTAGCCCAACATGCACGAACTGTTCTACATATGGTATAAAACCGAAAAGATGGCAGATAGGTTAAGCACCTACCTGCCATCTTTAATCTATATATTTCAGAAATAATGATTAATTATTGTCAGTCTCATATATAGATTTATAACGCTCTCGATCAACTGGAATAATCTCATTATCATTAGCATCTTTATATGTAATAAACTCATCGTATTCTGTAACTGAATTTTTCCTCTGAGACAGAATTAATAGAATACATATTCGAATCGTTACACATTACATTTGAATTTGGACCAGAAATTAGTAACGAACCATCCTCTTGTGCATATGCCAAAAAGATATAAATGGAATTTTCGGAAGGCAGTGAATCATTCTCAAACAGATAAATAGCATCTTGTTTTTCTGAAATTCCGCCTTGTTTAACAATAGGAATAGGTTTATCTGTAATAAGTTCACCTTTTATATTTTCGAGAACCTGAATAGTATAATTAGTGTAAGGCGAACCGACCTCCTTAGGATTTCCTTTTTCATCTTCAGTCGTTATAACATTTCGATACTCGGTTCCATCGCAACTGACAACCTTTGCTACAAATACGTAATCACAGATACCAACAGCTTCGCGAATGTTATCAGTATCATATACAAAAGATGCGTGCATCTGGTGGATTGGCAAGTTAGATACATTTGTATTCAGTTGACTTGCATTATTTTTGGATGCACATCCTGTAAAAAACATTCCTACGATAAGAACAATAGACAAAATACCATAGATACTTGATTTTTTCATAGCGTTCTCCCTCCCCTAATAATTATTATATGCGGCATCATATGAATCTTTATCATTTTGAGATAATGCCTGCGTACTAGTATGTCCCGTAATTGCTGCATCCATAACATCTGTTGAAGTACTGTGATCCAACCCTAATGCATGTCCCAATTCATGTGTCGCTACATTCTGTTTTTTACTATTACTATAACCGCTCATATAATAGGTATTGAGTTCAATTTTACCACTAGAATATGTCATGCCTGCCCATCCATTCGAAGCATTGACATCGCTTACGTATACATCTTCTACAACAAAAGCACTGTCTTTTCTGATTACTCCAGATTTATATGCATTCCATGTGGCAGCCCCAGTGTTAATATAACTCATGTAAGTGCTGTTTCCGTCATAGTCTAGATGTTTGCCAGAATCAACAAGATCCCATGTTTGTACATAAGCTTGTGCAAATGCCGTAATAGGAAATAGCATTGCTATAGCCATTAAAGTTATAATGCTATACAATAAATGATTTTTTAAAACAGATTTTTTAAAATGCATACTCCTTCACTCCTTCACTCCTTTTCAATCATGTAACAACGGTTATCTTCAATTATTCTTAAAGGTTATCTTTATGAAAATTGAAACGCAACACATACTAGTACACATTATATATCCTGTTAATATTCCTAAAGTACGACATCTTATCATCTCCACTCCATATTATAGATTCTCAGAATACTTAAGATGTAGTAGTATACCTTGAATATAACAAAATCTTTATACTTTTCAATACCTCTATGCATGAATGGTAGCTCACTATGCACAAACGGTAGCATATTATGTTGTGTACCTACTTTATTGATGATAAAATATGACGGAGAATGATTAAAGGAAGTGGTAGCTATGCTATATATTGACTCAATATGGGAATATATTGTTAATTTCTTAGAACTGGCATTGTTTATAATATTTATCCATAAAAAATTGCGTATTCGAGCAAATTATAAACATCAAGCAGTTTTGATGTTTCTTTTCGTATCATTTCAGTTTGCTGTGTTATGCACGCTGAATAAAATGGGAATATCATCCTACAGCACTTTGATGTCATCTTGTGTTTTGGACATTGGATATGCAGTATTGTTCTATCGTGATAGTATAATTCGCCGTATCTTTTGGGGCTTTTCGTATTCCATCATTTGCTTAGTTGCAGAACAGATTTCGTTCTTTATTCCCGTTACTCTTTTTAAAGGAGCGTCTCTGGAGCTATTATTAGGTGGAACATTACGGAAGCCATATACCATGTTATATTTGGCAATGATAGCTGTTTTTGTCTTGTATTTCATTCTATTGGAAACAAAGGACATATCTCTTTCACCGTTCCAAAAATGTTGCATATATTTTCATCGCAATTTCTGGACTTGCAATCGGGCACTACATATTAAGGCTGACTTTGGAATCTGTTGATAAATTTGGGTGATTCATCCTTTTCAGCTAGGCTATCATTGGTTGACTTGTTTTTTGATTATTTTATTTTTAGTATTGATGCTATACATATACCAGCTAGGTTATTCAAAAGGAAGAAAACATACGATTACTGGAAGAACAAATGATTTATGAGCTGGAAAGGACTGAGTTCAATAGCTTATCTGAGACAACTGAACGATTACGAAAAATGAAACATGATATGCAGATTTATGTGGATGCAATCAACGTATTAGCAAAAGACAAGAAATGGGATGAACTTATAGCATATACAGAGCAATACCATAACACTCTTGCAACTACGCAAAGTGCCATAGCAACGGGAAATATTGCTATTGACTGCATACTTACCGCAAAACTTGATTATGCTGAAAAACACGGAATTAAGACAGAATATTCTATTATGGCTCCTGAAAATTTTCCGCTTGATTCTGTTGAGCTTTCATCCATACTTGGAAATATATGGAATAATTCCATTGAAGCAGGAGAAAGACTTATAATCTCTGATCCAACCGAGCATCCATACATTTATTTTTATATTAAACCTTACCAGAATATGATACTGATTCACATTGAAAATAATTATGATGGTGTGATAAAAGGTAGCATTGATGGAGACATTTTGAGTGTTAAACAAGGAAAAGAACATGGACTTGGGATAAGACGAGTAAAAGAGCTTGTAGAAAAGGCAGATGGCGTATTGCAGATTACATCTGATAACAAAATTTTTTCCGTACATATTATGATACCGGATAAGGAGAATAACAAACTACTATGAAAATGAAAATAACCATACTTGAAGATTCTGTGATCGAATCAGAACGGCTGAAAAATGGAATAAGAAAATACGGGCAGCAATATGATTGGGATATTGAAATTGACGAATACGAATCGGGCGAAGAATATTTTTCAAAAAATTCTGAAGGCACAACTATACAGGCTTCAGCATTTTTCCTTGACATACAAATGGGGCAAATGAATGGAATTGAGGTTGCTAAACGCCTTCGTGAATCTGGTTATCAAGGTATTATTGTATTTTTAACAGCTTTTAGAGAATATGTATTCCGAGGATATGAAGTCAGAGCTTTAAACTACTTGCTAAAACCCGTCAAGGAAAATACTCTTTTTCTGTGTTTGGATGAAATCGCGAAGGAGTTATCTAATAATACCTACATATACCGAAACAAGCAGGAAATTGTAAGTATTCCCTATGCAGATATATTGACATTTTCGAGCAGATTACATTATGTGGATATATTGACCGTAGACGGCAAATGCTATGAACAAATGTCTACCCTAAATAAGATTATTGTCCATTTGCCAAGTGAATTTATCCGAACCCATCGTTCTTATATTGTAAATATGGCACATATCTATCGTATTACATCAGGAACGATTGAATTGTCAAATCATCTAACTACACAAATCGCACGTTCTTATTCCAAAGACGTGATAAGTGCTTTTGCCAAATATACAACAAGATTTGATACAAGCGGGGATTTTGAATGATTACGAAGTGGGCTACATCTATTGCTAATAAGTTAGCAGAACTATCCGGGGAGGATGTTTCTGCGGATCAATTAGAAATATACATATATGGCTTAGAATGTTTTTTGAATACTTTTATAACCATAGTGTTATTGTTCGTATGGGGAGTTTTATCACATACACTCGGCTATACCCTAATTTGGGTAATTACCTTTTCATTGTTACGACATTATACCGGAGGTGCCCATGCTCCAACGCAGTTAACATGTATCTTAGGCAGCTTTTTTCTCGGTTGTCTTGATAAGTGGGCTATAATCTATTTAAAGCCAACTGTACTAGGATATTTGATACTTGTCCTTATGTGTATATTATTTGCACCTATAAGTAACCATAAAATATGTTTAACCACCAAACAAAAATGGATACATAAACTTATTTCTGTGATAATTGTTAGCATTGGATTTCTGCTGTTTTATAAAATTGGAAACACGAAGATGAATACCACATTGTTTTATTCCTTTTTCTGCGTAATCATTCTTATGATAGTCGAAACAATTAAAAATCTAATGAGACACTTTAAATAGCAGGATGACTTTTCATAAATATTCAAAAAAGATAAAGAATTTGATGGTCTTTATCTTTTTTGAATTTAATTAGATTATCTAGCTCCTCTGTCTGATGGCGAACGATAGTTAAAATCTCTGTCCTGTTCCCGTTTCTGAACTTCTGCCTGTTTTTCTGCCAGCTTTCGATGGATTGAGTTTTCTCCATACTTGGAGTTCCATTCCTTGTTTGCTTTGACATAGGATTCATACTCGGACTTGCCTTGTTTATAGACTTGCAGGAACGCATCTACCGTTGGATATTTGTAATCCTGCACGATATGGGATAATCCCTGCTTCATAATCTTAATCGTTTCTGCGTATTTGTTAGACTGTGCCTGCAATTCCTTTCGTTTCTTTCCTTGGAATAATCCTGTACAGTTCTTCAAATCCTCGTCAATAAGGTCTTTTTTCACTTCCTGCGTATGAATGGCTCTGTTTTGTCGTTTAAGTTTCTCCATAATCTCTTCAAGTCGCATCTCATAATCGTGTGCCAGCTCAGACATTCTTGGTCTTGGCGGAATAACGGTCTTTTCTGCGGTAGTAGTAGCAGGTGCTTTGAATGGTTGGGTCACAGCAGGAATTGTCTGATTGTCTGTCTGTGTAACGGATGGAGCTGGTTGTTTCTCTTGTTTTTCATTTCTTCGCTCCATAAGGTCGGAGATTCTGGCTTTCTGTTGTTCCTGTTTCTGTATCAGCAACTTTATGAGTTCTTTTAACAGCTCGATTGCCCGAAAGATAATCATAAACAAAAGCTCCGGATGATTGCCATACTTGTGAATGGATTCCTTAATCGGAGTTGAAATCTGTTCCTGCTTTACCTTTAAGATTTCCTTTCGCTCCATCCCCGATACCAAAGCGTGATCCACAGTACGATTCCAGTCCTGTATGACCTTATTATTGAGTGTAATCTTATCTGCCTTTGGATTGTTCTTACCGATTTTCTTAGTGGCAAGATAGACATCCCCACGCTTGAATGCAGACAGCTTTTCTTTCTCATCTTTGACAAGTCCGTTGATGACATCGGTATAAAATACCTTGACCTCATCTAAGAAATGTTCCTGCTTAAAGCGAGCGTCCTTGATGGTAAACATCTGTCTTTCGTAGACCTCACCTTTCTTGATCACCTTACACCTTTTACGGATAGTTCCATTCTCGTCTAGGATTTCTTTCTTGGTACGAACATGATTACCTTTCTCATCATAGAACATATTTCTGGTGGCAATCTTTTCTATCGGTTCGTCAAGATAATTTCGTTCTGCAAAGATAAGATGGATATGATAATTCGTCTTTCGTTTGTTATGATGGAGTGCTGCAATACAATCAACACCATACCGACTTTTGAATTTATCCGTCATATATTTTAATAGTCCGTCTGGCGGATAATCCACAAAGGATTCCGGCAGGGCAATGATAAATTCTCTTGCTTCGATACATTTTCCCTCTGTACCGCTTTTCTTAAATTCTGCCTGATTGCACTTGGCAAGTTCTGTCCAAAATTTTCGGTCTGTGGTTTCATATACCGCATAGAGATTTTCCTGTTTTTGTCACTGGAGATATAATAGATTCTTCCACGAACATTATGGAGCTTTGACATCTGCACAAATGAATTTCTTGGCATAGCGATTTCCTCCTTTCCCAGTTTTGATTTTGGAAAAGAGGACAGATAAGATAGATGAGATGTGAGTAGTAAACTTTCCCTGTGAGCGAGTGCATAGGCACTCGTCTTGCGAACACATCCGCCTTGTGGCGGCTAAGCCTCGCAGAGCGAAATACACAGAGTACAAAACGAAGTTTTGTGCGATGGGTGTATTTCGCTCTGCGAAGGCTTAGCCCTCGCATAAATGCACGAGGGCTGGTTAAAAAATCTATCCTCAGCGCAAAAAGGAAAAAGCCACATACCTTCGCAAAGATACATGGCTTCAATTACGCTGATAACTGTATTTAATTGGCTACAATTCGTGCCGTATCCGGCACCACTTTTTTCTTCTAAAATTGAGGCTACAATTCCTTCCATAAATGATGCCATAACACTTCCATTTATAAATGTTTTGTAGCCTTCTGCTGTCATTCCCCGCAAAAAACTGAAATCCAGCAACTCATTGATATCAGGATCCATCTGATACTTCTTCACATCCTCCTCTGTGTAATCCATATTCCCAGAAGCACCCTTATCGTCAGGCACAGGTTGTTCCTGTCCAACCGCCTGAATAGGCATTTCTGTATGCCCTGATGATTGCATAAGCGCTGAGTTCTTTGCGGTGGTGATATCATATCCAAGAAATCTTGCTTTATCTTGACTATGTGTTATCTTGGTCTTTTTTTCGGACATCTCAAGATGCAGAGTATCCTCGAGAAATACTCTGAATTTTTCCTTGATTTCAGATGCATCCTCAAATGAACCTATGGCTAGCTTGCATTGATTATCACGCAGATTGCAGACAGCAAAATACTAATCTGCCAATACATCACCGTAACATCTTCCCTTCGGTGCGGAGATGGTTAGCTCTAGCCTCTGACTTTCCTTCAAGCAGTTTAGCTTTCATCCTCATATAGTACCTTTCACCTCGACACTCAGTCGCAACTTGGAAGCTTTGTTGACTTGTGCCTTTACAAACGTGCTGTTGTCCCCTTTATGTTTCCATTCAAGGTTAGTTGTTGGCGATAAGACTGTGTTCTTCACACTTGATAATTTTTCTTATTGTTTTCTCAAAACAAAATCATAATGACCCACGTCGCTTGGGTGTCCACCCCAAACGCCTTACGGGCGCACAGAATCTACCATCGCCACTATCGCCTGATCATCATCCAATTCTCTTATAACTGCCGGAACCTCCGCAAGACCAGCCCAGCCGGCATCTGCCTTTCGTCTGTGTCCTGCAATCACTTCATAACCTTCTCCGTCAGGATTCGGTCTTACAAGCAAAGGTACAATCACACCCTCATCTTCAATACTTTTCATAAGGGCACACAGCTCTATGTCCTGCTGCACATGAAAAGGATGGTTCTTAAAGTCCTTTAACTCGCTTATTCTGATACTCTTTATCTCTTCCATTACAACCTCCGTTCTTCCGGTAGAATAACTTCTACTCAGTTACGTCAATGTTATCTGCAAACAGAAAAGACCGCTCATCTCCAATTACTTGAAAATGAACGGTCTTTCACGCTTCGTATTCTATTGAATAACTTCAAAATATTAATTGTACTTTTATGTGTTTCCACACCCCACATCCAATACGACTGAGACATTCACACCGTCTGAAATTGCTTTTTTGTAGGTTTTTCTATCACTCTGTGAGAACATCATATGTCGCTCAAAGTGCCGGAAGTCGAGAAGTTTTACAAACTTCCCGACTCGCGGGCAGTCGTCGAATTCCGCATAAACACTGGCTTTACAGCCAGTTATTTCTTCGGAACTCTCCTCGTTGCCTTCGCGCAAATCAAGGATTCTTACATATCGACCCGATGTAGTGCAACCACGCACTCCACATGGCACGTCATCGGGAATTGGTCAACCCCTCGGACTTTCTTTACTTCATACCCCAGCTCCCCAAGCACCTTCACATCTCGTGCCAGCGTTGCGGAATCGCAGGATACATACACGATGCGGTCCGGCTGCATGCTGGCCATGGTGTGGAGGAGGTTTTCTTCGCAGCCTTTTCTCGGCGGATCGACGACGATGACGTCCGCGTGGGCGTGTTCGCCCGGGTGGTCTTTGGCGTACTGTTCGTAGTAGGCCGGAAGAATCTCTTCCGATTTTCCAACGAAAAATTCAGCGTTTTCGATCTCGTTAATTTTCGCATTGTTCTTCGCATCCGCGATTGCCTCCGGGACGATTTCGACACCGTAGACTTTTTTGGCTTTCTGCGCGAGGAACAGGGAAATCGTTCCGATGCCGCAGTAGAGATCCCAGACCGTCTCATTTCCGGTGAGGTCTGCGTATTCCAGGGCAAGACCGTACAGTTTTTCCGTCTGCGCCGGGTTGACCTGGTAGAAGGACAGCGGGGAGATCCGATATTTTACGGTTCCAATATAGTCGGTGATATACCCCTGTCCCCACAGGCAGCGGATTTCTTTTCCCATGATCACATTGGTCCGCTCACGGTTTACGCTTAGGGTAATGCTTGTCATGCCTTCGAGTTCTGTCAGCGATTTGATGAGTTTCTCCTCGGCCGGCAGTTTCTTTCCGTTCACAACGAGACAGACCATAATCTCTTTCGTCATAAATCCAAACCGGATCAGCACATGGCGCACCAGGCCTTTGCCGGTCTCCTCGTTGTATGCCGGAACGCCGTTCTCCTCCATCCAGGCAAGAATGCGGTTCAGAATCTCCTCGTTCTGCTCCACGCCGAGATAACAGTTCCGGTTTTCCATGATCTGATGCGTTCTTCCCGCATAAAATCCCGTAATCAGCTTTCCATTTCTATCCTGCCCGATCGGAAACTGGGCTTTGTTTCGATAGCGGAACGGATTTTCCATCCCCACGATCGGCTCCATCGGGATCTCCGCCATGCCGCCGATGCGCTGGAGATTTCCGGCGATTTTCTTCTCCTTAAAGCGAAGCTGCTCCGCATAGTCGAGCATCTGCAACTGGCATCCGCCGCACGGACGTGCAACCGGGCAGACCGGCTCGACGCGGTGCGCGGACGGCTCGATCAGGCGCATCAGGCGCGCGTAGCCGTAATTTTTCTTTGCTTTGATCACTTTTACCTCGGCAAGATCGCCGATGACGGTGTCCTTGACAAAGAGGGTATAGCCCTCGCATTTGCCTATACCCTCTCCGTCGTGTCCCATATCTTCAATTTTCACCGTCAGTACATCATTTTTCTGATAGCTCATGAAAAGTCTCCTGTTCTGCGGATGTTGGACTCAAAGAACCGGTTGTAGCCAAGCCACTCATTGCCGGCCGGCGCTGCGTCAAACAGCTCGGTCAGGGTTTCCATTTTGGCATCGGCATTGTCCGCCAGGTTCAGCGCTACCGCCTCTACCATTGCCGGTTTTTTCGGGGAACCGTATTCCAGCTCGCCGTGGTGCGCCAGAATGCAGTGCTTTAACTGATTCTCGAGTTCCTGTGGGAAACCGTCGATCTTCTGCGCCGCATCGTGTACCATCTCCGCACCGATCATGATGTGGCCGAGCAGCTGTCCGTCATTGGTGTAATCGTTCTGCGGGAATAAGGAGAGTTCTTTCGTCTTTCCGATATCGTGCAGAATTGCTGCCGTAATCAGCAGATCGCGGTTCAGAATCGGATACGATTTTACCATAAAATCGCAGAAACGGGTGACACTTAACGTATGCTCTAAAAGGCCGCCGACGAATCCGTGATGCACGCTTTTTGCTGCAGAGCTCATGCGGAACCGTTTTGCGGTCTCCTGATCCTGGATAAAATAATACGTCAGCAGTTCGGAGAGATACTGATTTTTCACCGTTCCGATCCAGGAGAGCAGCTCCTGATACATCGTATTGATGTCGTAACGGCTCGTCGGCAGATAGTCCGCCGGATTATATTCGCCCTCTTCCGCTTTTCTTGCATTTTTAATGGAAACCTGAAGTGCTCCATTGAAACTGGAAACATCTCCCATAATATCTACATAATCCAGTGCTTCAAATTCACGGATTCCCATAGAATTCGGATCCCAGATTTTCGCATCGATCGTACCGGTTTTATCCTGTAAGATCACGTTTTCATACTGTTTTCCGTTTTTGGTAACAGCCGACTGTTTATGTTTGCAGAGATAAATTCCGGAAATGCGGTTTCCTTCCCGGAGTTCGTTAATATACTTCATAAAAATAAATCCTCTTTTTCTAAAATAAATGCGGACACAGTGTTCCGTTTTTGTTTCTATGATGCCGTTTTTATGATGCAAAGCCTGTGCTCCTGCATGCCTTACCAATTCTACCAGATTTTCCTGCAGAATGCACGTATTTTTTCATCCGCCAGTGGAAAACCATTCGAAAAGAAAAGCTTCCGGAAGCCCCACCGGCTAAAACCGGCTTTTTCTGCTCCCGAAAGCCTCTGTTTTTTATACTTCCCCCATCGTCACATCAAACGTCATCTCCGCATACCCTTCAGCGCCTTTCCGCATCGCCGTCACGGTAACCACGTCTCCTGTGCTGTATTTGCCAAGCTGTTCATGGTACTGTTTGATCGTCTCAACCTTGTGCTCCCCGACCTTTACAATCACATCGTACTCTTTCATGCCCGCCATCATCGCCGGAGAATCGTCTGCGACGCGGCTGATGAGAACGCCTTTTGGAATGCCGGTTTTATCGGAAAGTTCTTCTGTGACATCCTGTCCGCGGATGCCGATATACGCGTCGGCTCACGTTGTTGGAAAGATTTTCGATCAGCTTTTTGATCTGGGAAATCGCAATGCCCGTCACCACGTTGTTTCCCTTGGCACTGTAACTCTGCGCAATAATGCCGACGATTTCGCCGTCAAGATTTACCAGAATGCCGCTGCCGTCCGTGCTGCCGAGGATGTCGGTGGTCAGCAGATTGTACTCATTGTCCAGCGCGGAAATCTTGTTCGTAACCGAAGTCACCACACCATACGCAATCGAATTGCTGTAGCCGACCGGGCTTCCGACAGCCACGACCGGGTCACCCTGGCTGACGAGATACGAACTGCCGAGCGGCGCAACCGCAAGACCGTCCCGTGTTTCCTCATCCAGCTTCGATTCATCCACCTTCACAATCGTAAGGCCGGTGCTCGGATCGTGGCGCTGGTATGTGGCATCCACCATCGTCTCGTCCCAGAAGGTGACCTGAATCCGCTCCACATTTTCCACGATGCGGTATTCCGTCAGAATAAAGAGATCCTGCCCGTTGTCCGCAACAATCAGACCGGAAATCTGCTGCTGGTTTTCATAGTTCTGGTTAAAATAGTCCATCTGATTGGTAATGCCGATGACGGTAACCAGCGCTCGTTTTGGTTTTTCCGTTACTTCCAGCATATCCTGGTAGAGCGCTTCATAATTTTTCAGGCTGCTGTTCTTTTCCTCCGCATCCGTTTCCCCATCGACACTGGAAACCTCGCTGCCCTCCTCCGGCTCTTCGGAAGTGCTGCTTTCCGTTCCCTCTGCCGCTCCATTCTCCTCTGTGCTTTCGGAAACCGTACTTTCGGATACACTGCTTTCTGAAGTACTGCTATCCACTGTAGAACTGCTGATTTCCGAACCGGAGCCGCTGCTGTCTACCGACGCACTCGCCGAAGATGCGGTAATTGTCTCATCCGGCTCCTGTCCGCTGTTTGGATCCTCATCTCCCGGGATATCCACTTTCGCCGGCAGCTCTTCCCTGGTAACTGCTTCTGCAAATCTTTTGGCTCTGTCACCGCAAATACCGCGGCCGCAACCAGACCGCCAAGCGCCGCAAGTGCCAGCCATCCGGCAATCAGAAGAACAATCTTTTTCCAGTCGGGCGGCTGCTTTTTGATGCTCTCTTTTCATGAAATTTGTAAGGTTTTGGGTCATTTTTCCATACATTTCTTTCTCCATACATCTGTATTCATACCGAACTGCTCTGCGCATATGCGCTTCCGCAATCTTCACATAATATAAAAAAATCTTTAC
>ENA-OQEL01000466-OQEL01000466.1-human-gut-metagenome-genome-assembly--contig:-NODE-466-length-14593-cov-6.201645_pt1 | contig 14593 bp, 10 predicted proteins | sample MGYA00242796_ERZ504637 | MGnify/ENA primary metagenome ERZ504637 (study PRJEB26092, sample SAMD00036306) | human gut metagenome | host: Homo sapiens | study: EMG produced TPA metagenomics assembly of... | reverse complement strand
CTACAGTTGTGGAGTCATTTCTACGACATCTATACCAATTTCAATCAGCGCCTTGAGGCACAGAACCTTGCCTACGAGGGTGCCTTGTATCGGCGTGTGGTGGAAGACGAGTCGCTTGATTTCCGGCACAAGAAATATCTCTTTGTGGGCTTCAATATGATGCAGTGTGTGGAGCAGAAGCTGTGCTCACGATTGCAGAGAGAGGGCAAGGCTGCCTTCTATTGGGACTTCGACAAATACTATATGAAGGATGGCAACGAGGCCGGATATTACATCCGGCAGTTGATGAGTGCTTTTGGTAACGAGTTGGATTATTTATCTGATACAGAGCTGTATGACTCTTTTGATTCGACCAAAGATATTACATATATTAGCGCTCCTACCGATAACATACAGGCTCGCTACATACATAGCTGGCTCATGCAGAACGAGCGATATAAGCAAGGGCGCAGCACTGCCATCGTGCTTGCAGACGAGAGTCTGTTGCCTACTGTCATCCACTCCTTACCTGAAGAGGTGGAGAGTGTCAACATCACATTAGGCTATCCCTTGCAGCAGACTCCATTCTACAGTCTGATACAAACGCTAACCGATCTGCAGACCTTGGGCTATGACAAGGATAGAGATTGCTATCGTCTCCGTTATGTCAACTATGTGCTTCGCCATCCTTACGCCCAGTACATCTCGTCTGCTTATGCCGAACTCATGGGCGAACTTCATGACAAGAAGATATTCTTCCCTTCCCGCAAATGGCTTTGCCAAAAAGAGGACGAGGGACTTGAAATCCTGTTTCAGGAAATGTCATCGGGCGAGAACTTCAACCTTTCGCTCGTACAGTATCTCTTGGACGTGCTGAAGAACATAGGTACACAAGCACGTACTCTTGACGACCCACTCTTTCAGGAATCACTCTTTCGCACCTATACGCTTGTCAACCGTCTCCACGAACTCATCCAGTCGGGTGACCTAATAGTAGATATCATTACCTTACAGCACCTCCTGCTGCAACTCATGCAGACCACCACTATTCCTTTTCATGGTGAGCCCGCCGAAGGTATTCAGATTATGGGAGTTCTCGAAACACGCAATCTTGATTTCGATCATATCATCGTGCTTTCTGCCAGCGAAGGAAATCTTCCCAAGGGCGTCAACGACTCTTCGTTCATTCCTTATTCGTTGCGCAAGGCTTACGGACTTACCACGGTAGACAACAAAGTGGCTATCTTCTCCTACTATTTCCATCGCATGCTGCAACGTTCTGCTGACATCACCCTTACATACAACAACTCTACTGAGGATGGACATACTGGCGAAATGAGCCGCTTCATGCTACAGCTGTTGGTAGAAAGCAAGCACCAGGTGAAAACCGCTGCTCTATCATCAGGTCAAGTACCACTTCCTCCCGACCAAAAGAAAATAGAAAAAACGGAGGAAATGATTAGTCAACTCATTGATGGAAAGATAATTTCTCCAACATGCCTGAACACTTACTTGAGATGTCAGAAACGTTTCTACTACCGGTATGTGGCTGGACTGAAAGAACCAGAAGAGTTGGATGATGAGATAGACAACCGTTACTTTGGTTTGATTTTCCATCGTGCTGCCGAACTGTTCTATCTTCAGTTTGCTCGTCCCGAAGATTTGCAAACCAATGATAATGGTGAGAAGCAGCTCATTCATCCCCTCATCATCAGCAAGGAGAAGATAGACTATGCGCTCAAACACGAAAACAGCCTGTATAGTTTAGTAGATCAGGCTTTTGCAGAACAGTTGTTCCGCTTGAAGCCCGGATCTAAAATGCCCGAATACAACGGTCTTCAGCTCATCAACCGCGAGGTTATCACAAGCTATCTTAAACAACTCCTCCGCATAGACCAAAAGCTGGCCCCCTATACACTATTAGGACTTGAGAAACAAGTGAATAAAACCTTTGAGTTCAATACTCCTTTAGGTAATAAGGCCATCACATTAGGCGGTTTCATCGACCGTCTTGATGCTGTGGCTGCCAATGGTAATCCTGGTCTTGACAATATAGCCGAGCGCATTCGCGTAATCGACTATAAGACAGGACGTATGCCATCACGGTTCCCTGCTGATGTGGCTACCATATTCGATCCTTCCAAGCTCTCGCTGCACACTGATTATTATCTGCAGGCATTGCTTTATTCTATCATTGTAGGCAATGACGGCCGATATAACAAGACAAAAGACCCTGTTAGTCCGGGATTGCTTTTCATTCAGCAAGCGGGAAGCAAGGATTATGACCCGACGCTAAAGTTTGGCCGTAATCCTATCTTTGACGTGGACGAATATAAGGACGAGTTCATGCAGCACATAGAAGCTCTCATCAGCGAAATATGCGATCCCTCTCTTCCACTTGTGGCAACAGAAGACAAGCTGCGTTGTGAGCATTGTCCCTTTACAGCCTTGTGTAAGTAAAGCCTGTTGAGCTCAGCCTTATTAATAATAAGGTGTAAAGAGAGAAGTAGGTCATTTTTATTGATTTTAGAAAACTCTTACCATCTATATTTGGTCAAGTCTAAAAAAGAATGTACCTTTGCACAATATTATAAATTAAGGTAAGCTGCATTTAGACAAAACTTTTAAAAGTTATAACAATGGAAACAGTAAACAAAAATATTCGTATTGCGGTAGCTGGTACAGGCTACGTTGGTCTGAGCATAGCCACGCTGCTGAGCCAGCACCATCAGGTGACGGCTGTTGACGTAGTGCCAGAAAAGGTGGACCTTATCAACAATCGTCAGTCACCCATACAAGACGATTACATTGAGAAGTATTTGGCAGAGAAGGATTTGCATCTCAAGGCGACAACCAATGGAGAAGAAGCATACAAGAATGCCGATTTCATCGTTATAGCCACCCCTACCAACTATGATCCTGTAAAAAACTACTTCGACACGACTCACGTTGAGGAAGTTATCGAGTTGGTGATGCGTGTCAATCCTGATGCCATCATGGTCATCAAGAGCACCATTCCCGTAGGTTACACGGAGAATGTACGAAAGAAGTATCATTGCGACAACATTATCTTCGCTCCCGAGTTTCTACGTGAGAGCAAGGCGCTGTACGACAACCTTTACCCCAGCCGTATCATCGTAGGCCGTCCTGAGGGCGACGAGCGACTCGACCAAGCAGCACATACCTTTGCCTCACTCCTGCAGGAAGGAGCTATCAAACAGGATATTGACACCCTGTTTATGGGACTTACCGAGGCCGAGGCTGTCAAGCTCTTTGCCAACACATATCTGGCACTGCGTGTGAGTTTCTTCAACGAATTGGACACTTATGCCGAGATGAAGGGGCTTGACACGAAGTCGATCATCGATGGTGTGGGACTCGACCCTCGCATCGGTTCTTTCTATAACAACCCGTCGTTTGGCTACGGAGGTTACTGTCTGCCTAAGGACACCAAACAGTTGCTGGCCAACTATGCCGATGTTCCTGAGAACCTTATTCAAGCCATTGTTGAGAGCAACCGCACCCGTAAGGACTTTATCGCCGACCGAGTGCTCAGTATGGCTGGATATTATTTCTATAAGGATAACAGCAGCTATGATCCTCAGAAAGAACACCCTTGCACTATCGGAGTGTATCGACTCACGATGAAGAGCAACAGTGACAATTTCCGCCAGAGCAGTATCCAGGGAGTCATGAAGCGCATCAAGGCTAAAGGTGCACAGGTGATAGTCTATGAGCCAACCCTCGAGGATGGCAGTACCTTCTTCGGCAGCCGTGTTGTCAACGACTTGCAGGAGTTCAAGAAACAGAGTCAGGCCATCATCGCCAACCGTTACGACCCAGTCTTGAATGATGTGAATGAGAAAGTCTATACACGCGACATTTTCAGAAGAGACTAATGAGGAAAGAAGGAGAATTTCCTGGAGAATATTCAATATTTCCACTTCATAATAAAGAAAAAACTATAAAAATAATATATTCAAAACTATGGCAAAATTAATTATCAATTCTTACGAGGAATTTGCATCTCACTTAGGTGAGAGATTAGGTGAATCAGAGTGGTTGCAGGTAGACCAGGAACGTATCAACAAGTTTGCTGATGCAACACTCGACCCACAGTGGATACATGTAGACGTGGAGCGTGCAAAAGTAGAGAGTCCTTACCACAGCACTATCGCTCATGGCTACCTCACCCTTTCTTTGTTACCCTACATGTGGCAGCAGATTGTAGAAGTACACAACATCAAGATGTTGGTCAACTATGGCATGGACGAGATGCGTTTCGGTCAGCCTGTCATCACCGGCTCACGTGTTCGCCTTGTGACAACCCTTCATGACATTCAGAACCTTCGTGGTATCTGCAAGGCAAGCATCAAGTTCGATATCGAGATAGAAGGTCAGCGCAAGCCTGCCCTTTCCGGTATTGCCACCTTCTTGTATTACTTCAACTAATAAAGTTGCTAAGCATCACTTCCAAAAATCAGAAACGACAATGGGAGCAGGAAAATGGATTGGCGGTGTACTCGGATTCATCACAGGTGGTCCGTTGGGAGCCTTGGCAGGCTATGCCTTAGGCTCTCTCTTCGAACATGGACTTAACGAGGTAAACCGCCAGGATACAGGACAGCAGGAAAGAAACAGCAGCGAGGGACAACGCAACTCGTTCATGTTCTCATTACTTGTTCTTGCCTCTTACATCATCAAGGCCGACGGCAAGGTGATGCATTCCGAGATGGAGCTCGTGCGTCGCTTCTTACGCCAGAACTTCGGTTTGGGAGCCATGACACAGGGCGAGCAGATTCTTCTGAAACTTTTTGAAGAGCAGAAGCGTGTAGGTGTGTTGCAATATCGCAGCGTGATTCAGGACAGCTGTCAGCAGATTCGCAACAGTATGGTGTACGAACAGCGCCTTCAGTTGCTCAATTTCCTGGTCATGATAGCCCAGGCCGACGGTCAGGTGCCAGCTGAGGAACTCACAGCGCTGAAAGAGGTTACCTATCACTTAGGACTTAGTGCTGACGAACTTGACCAGATGCTCAACCTCCGCAGTGGAGCTTCTTCGGCTTCAAGTCTCGACGATGCTTATCGTGTACTCGGCATATCGCCATCGGCTACCAATGATGAGGTGAAGAGTGCCTATCGCAAGATGGCTCTCAAGCATCACCCCGACAAGGAGGCTGCCCTTGGCGAGGATGTTCGCAGGGCTGCCGAGAAAAAGTTCCAAGAGATCAATGATGCCAAGGAACGTATCTTCAAGGCTCGTGGATTATAAAGTTGAGTGTTTTTACTCAACTTATGCTGTGTTCAGCTTCTTTACTGCATCGCCCTCGGTTATCCTGACGAAGCACCAGCGGCCAAACCAAGACGTGACGACATGATTAAGTTCATGGAGTAAGGACATATAGGCCTTTGGCCGATAAACCACAATACAATAGATCATTAACTCAACTTTCACAAATGTGGAAGTTGAGTTATTTTTTGTAGACATCGAACGAAATGAAGGAAGGAATAAGAAAAAAAAGACGAAATAAGCCAGTTTCTCACGCGAAATGGTTGTAGAAAGTACGAAAAGAGAATGTAGTGAGAAAAAACACAGCTAAATATTTGCTTATTCAATAAAAATGCGCTAATTTTGCAAATGAAGCGAAGATGACAATGAGTATGATTGTAGCATCACCTTTATTAACTATTTATTATTCAAACAATTCAAAAAAATCATGAGCAATCTTTTCGACATTAAAGATTATGTTGTGGTCATCACAGGTGGAACAGGCGTATTGGGAAAAACTATCGCCAAGTATTTGGCTCTCGAGGGAGCCAAAGTTGCCATCCTGGGTCGTAAAGAAGAAGTAGGCAAGGCTATTGTGGAAGACATCAAACAAGCAGGCGGTGAGGCTTCTTTCTTCAAGAGCGATGTGATGAACAAGGAGATCGTAGAGCAGAACTGCAAGGATATCCTCGCTAAATATGGTAAGGTAGACACCCTGCTCAATGCTGCCGGTGGAAACATGAAGGGCGCAACGATCGGCCCCGACCAGACTTTCTTTGACTTGGAGACAGAGCAGTTTCAGACGGTGCTGAATCTGAACCTCACAGGTACTGTTATACCTACACAAGTATTCCTGCATCCAATGGTAGAGGCAGGAAAGGGAAGCATCATCAACTTCTCTTCTATGGCAGCCTTCCGCCCAATGACCCGTGTCTGCGGTTATGCAGCAGCCAAGGCAGGCATCTCCAACTTTACAGCATATATGGCTCACGAGACAGCCAAGAAGTTTGGTGAGGGTATCCGTGTAAATGCCATTGCTCCAGGTTTCTTCATCACCGAGCAGAACCGTGCGCTCCTTACCAATCCCGACGGAACCTACACAGAGCGTGGAAAGGATGTTATCCGCCAGACTCCGTTCGGACGTATGGGTAAACCAGAAGAACTCTGCGGCACTATCCAGTATCTGATGAGCGATGCTGCATCATTCGTAACAGGTACTGTGGCTGTAGTGGATGGTGGTTTTAATATTTTCGCCATGTAACAACGCAAACCTTTACGCAACATTTTTGCAACATAAATGTATAACGTAAAGGATATTTTTATACCTTTGCAGCAGAAATAATTAAAAACAATATAAACAACAAAACAAATCATGAAAGAGCTTAAATCTTTGAACAAGCGTACTGCTCCAAAGAGCGTTATGCCAGAGAAAATTATCCAGTTTGGTGAGGGCAACTTCCTTCGCGCATTTGTTGACTGGATTGTATGGAATATGAACAAGAAGACCGACTTCAACGGTTCTGTTGTTGTCGTTCAGCCTTTGGCTGGCGGTATGGTTGACTGGCTGAATGGTCAGGACTGCCTCTACCATGTAAATCTTCAGGGCAAGGAAAACGGTCAGGCTATCAATACCCTCGAGCGTATCGACGTGATTAGCCGTGCACTCAATCCATATTCTCAGAACCAGGCCTTTATGGCTTTGGCAGAGCAGCAAGAGATGCGTTTCATCATCTCTAACACAACTGAGGCTGGTATCGCATTCGATGATTCTTGCAAGTTTACTGATGCTCCTGCTGCTTCTTATCCAGGTAAGTTGGTACAGTTGCTGTTCCATCGCTACAAGTTCTTCGAGGGCGACCCAACTAAGGGTATGATTCTGATGCCTTGTGAGTTGATCTTCCTCAACGGCCACCACCTGAAGGAGTGCATCTATCAGTACATTGAGCTTTGGAAGGGTGACATGGGCGCTGACTACGAAGGCTTCAAGGAGTGGTTCACCAACCACTGCTACGTATGCGCTACTCTCGTAGACCGTATCGTTCCTGGTTTCCCACGTGATACCATCAAGGAAATTCAGCAGAAGATTTGCTACAAGGACAACCTCGTAGTTAAGGCTGAGAGCTTCCACCTCTGGGTAATCGAGAAGGCTGAGAATATGACTGTAGAGCAGATGCAGGAAGAATTCCCTGCTCACAAGGCTGGTCTGCACGTTCTCATCACCGACAACGAGAAGCCATACCACGAGCGTAAGGTAACACTGCTCAACGGTCCTCACACTGTATTGAGCCCTGTCACTTACCTGAGCGGTGTAAACATCGTACGCGATGCTTGCGAGCACCCAGTATTGGGCAAGTACATCCACAAAGTACAGTTCGATGAGTTGATGCAGACTCTTAACTTGCCAATGGACGAGTTGCAGAAGTTTGCGTCTGACGTATTGGAGCGCTTCGAGAACCCATTTGTTGACCACCAGGTAACAAGTATCATGCTCAACTCATTCCCTAAGTATGAGACTCGCGACCTCCCAGGCGTGAAGATCTACTTGGAGCGTAAGGGTGAGTTGCCACAGGGCTTGGTATTCGGTTTGGCTGCTATCATCACTTATTACAAGGGTGGCAAGCGTGCTGACGGTGCAGAGATCAAGCCACAGGACGACCAGAAGATTATTGACAAGCTGACAGAGCTCTGGGCTACAGGCGATACTCAGAAGGTGGCTGAGGGTGTTCTTGCTTTCGACTACATCTGGAAGGAAGACCTCAACAAGACTGTTCCTGGCTTGACAGAGTTGGTTAAGAAGAATCTCGACCTCATCCAGGAGAAGGGTATGCTCGAGGCTGTTAAGACCATTCTGTAATCAGTAACTAAGACTGATGTAATTTTTTTGAACATAATGTAAAGAGGATTCCTCCTTCGGGAGAATCCTCTTTTTTGTTATTCAAACTTTATTCAAATATGAAGAAAAACTATCTGTATCTCATCAAGAGTTTCATGGCATGCGCCCTACTCTGCTCTGCCGCTTATGCACAGGCACAGACGAAGCCAAAGGATCTGAGCAAGCCACAAACACAGGTCAAGGGTTACTATACCCAGTATTATGGCAATCAACCCGAGCTCATCAAGAAGGCGCAACAGTGGGCTGAGTCGGGCGAATGGCGCAATGGTTTCGTGCAGGCCAAGCCCCACAGCAGCGTGAACCTCGTAGACTTCTATCTGCAATATCAAAAGAATCCTGCACAGTGGAAAGCCCTCTTCGAGTATCTGAGTCATACCGACCTGCTCGCCATCAGCAAGGGCAAGCACAAAATACCCGGCACACAGTTGGTGGTAAGTGTAGAGGATTCGCAGAACGGTCCACTGGCAAAACGAAGGAGCGAGAGTCACAACCACCACATCGATTTCCAGTATGTGGTAAAGGGAACGGAGCGTTTTGGCATCATCGACCATTACACCAGTATACCCAACAGCAAGTACCGACCAGACGTGATACACTATGATTACCAGGTAGAGAAAGCAAGATTCTATGACAGTAATCCCCGATGAAATTCTTTTAATTTTTCTTTCCCTCGCGACTGGCATATAGCCAAAGTGGAAAAACGACACTTAACGACCAACAAAATCAGAGTGATAGTTTATCAAGGTGGATTTATATGGATTAAAATGTATTTAGGGGTGCAAAGTTTTACGTTTTTTTTGCTATTATGAATATTTATTAGTAACTTTGCACCCAAATTTTTGAAAAATATAACACAATAATGAAGGCTTTCAACATTCAGACAAAGTTGTTTTCTTGTTTGAAGACTTACGACAAGAAAACATTCATGTCCGATCTCATGGCAGGTATCATTGTGGGCATCGTAGCCCTTCCTTTGGCCATTGCGTTCGGTATTGCATCGGGAGTAACACCAGAAAAGGGTATCATCACAGCCATTGTGGCTGGTCTCGTCATCTCACTCTTCGGAGGAAGCAAGGTGCAGATAGGCGGACCTACAGGTGCGTTTATCATCATCATCTACGGCATCATACAGAAGTATGGCTTCGAGGGACTCACCATCGCTACCCTGATGGCTGGCTTCTTCCTCGTACTTTTCGGACTGCTTCGATTGGGTACCATCATCAAGTACATTCCCTATCCCATCGTGGTGGGATTCACCAGCGGTATCGCTGTCACTATCTTCACCACCCAGATCAAAGACCTCTTCGGACTGACACTTCCTTCCAACCCTTCCGACTTTATTGAGAAATGGGGAGTCTATCTGCAGAACTTCAATACCATCGACCCTTGGTGCGCTCTGATAGGTGTGGCGAGTGTGGTCGTTATTGCCGTCACTCCACGCTTCAGCAAGAAGATTCCAGGCTCATTGATAGCTATTATCCTGATGACCATCGTTGCCCTGCTGCTGAAAAACTTTGCCGGTGTCCTCTCTATCGAGACCATTGGCGACCGCTTCTCTATCAGCAATGAGTTGCCAGCCGCTCAGGTGCCCGACATGAATTGGGAAACCATCAAGAGCTTGGTATCACCAGCCATCACCATTGCCATCCTGGGAGCCATCGAGTCTTTGCTCTCAGCTACTGTAGCAGATGGTGTTATCGGCGACCACCACGATTCCAATACCGAGTTGGTGGCTCAGGGACTGGCGAACATTGCCTCTCCCCTCTTTGGCGGTATTCCTGCCACAGGAGCCATAGCCCGCACCATGACCAATATTAATAATGGTGGTAAGACCCCTGTTGCTGGCATCATCCATGCCGTGGTATTGTTGCTTATCTTCCTGTTCCTCATGCCTTTGGCCAAGTACATTCCTATGGCTTGTCTGGCAGGTGTGCTGGTGGTAGTTTCTTACGGTATGTGTGGATGGCGCTCGTTCCTTGAACTGATGAAGAATCCTAAGAGCGACGTTACCGTCCTGCTCATCACCTTCTTCCTCACCATTATCTTCGACCTCACCATCGCAATCGAGGTGGGACTCATCATCGCCTGTCTGCTCTTCATGAAACGTATGTCGGAGACTACTGATGTCAAGGCCATCACTGAGGAGATCGACCTCAACCAGGACGCAGAGTTCTCTACAGGAAACCTGGATCACCTCATCATTCCACAGGGTGTGGAGGTGTATGAGATCAATGGTCCTTATTTCTTTGGAGCCGGCAATAAGTTTGAGGAAATCATGGCCTCATTTGGCGACCGTCCTAAAGTGCGCATCATCCGTATGCGTAAGGTGCCCTTCGTTGACTCTACAGGTATCCACAACCTTACCAACCTTTGCGAGATGAGTAAGAAGGAAGGCATCCAGATTGTGCTTTCGGGAGTAAGAGAGAAAGTGAACGGACAGTTGGAGCATGCAGGATTCTATCACCTCATTGGCGAAGAGAACATCTGCAGCCATATCAACCTGGCTTTGAAGAGAGCCAACGAAATCATAGAAAAGTAAATCGTTATGGAGAATAACAACAAGAAACCTATAGAGCTGGTATTTAAGGAAGACCTGCATCAGTATCTCCTCTCAGTGGGGCGAATAGATGAGCGTCTGCCTGAAGCTCCCGACATTGAGGCACTTTGGGCAAAGATAGGCGAGAGTTATCTGCCCGATGCCATGCGTGAGTTTGGCAAGTATCCCACTGTAGCCTTGGGCTGGATTATGTTTGTAGGCATGGCCATCGCCAAATACTGGGATGAGGACTGGGAGCTATACGGCAAGGTGGAGAATCTGTATATCTATCTGCGCGACCGCATAGATTTCGACCACATGGATGACTACATCTGTGAAAAGGTTCTGCTGTTGGACGAGAATGCCCACAAAGGCTTATCGAACATTGTGGCAGAGTGTGCCGCACGAACTTACAACACACTTATCCATCAAGGTCTGGAGCCAGGTACTGAGGCTGCCTTCAGGGGTTTCATCGCTGCCCTGCACCAGATGTACCTCATGGGCGCAGCCATCCAGCTGAACGCCATGGGTTATCACATGACAAGATTATAGAACTCAACTTTCACAAATGGGAAAGAAAGCATAAGAAGGGAATGAGCATTAATACTCATTCCCTTCTTCTTTGATGACACTGGGACCGTCGATCAGTTCGGGCGCAGGCTTGTTGCGGTTGACGTCACGGTAAGCCTGGCGCAAATCGCCCAGTCCTATGTCGATGCTCTTGTTGACAGGACGGTCTTTATCCACCAAACTATGAGAGAAAAGCCACTCATAGGTTTTCTTGAGATAAAAGATACGGGCAGGTGCTCCATGATTGGCACCAGGAAGCCAGTCGTACAGCAACCGGCTGTCGTTACCACTCTTTTTAAGTTTCTCCACCACCACCTTCGACTGCTTCACGGGCACGGCTCTGTCGGCAGTACCATGAATAATCCAGAAAGGCAACTTGCCCAGTCCACTCACATCCTTGATCGAGGTACCTCCGCAGAGTGCCATTCCTGCAGCAATGCGGTCGGGATAGGTGCCGCAGACATCCATAGTGCCATAACCGCCGAGACTCATGCCCAGCACATACACACGGGTAGAGTCGCAGGCGTAATGTTTCCTTACCCAGTCGAAGACATCCATCACCTTCTTCGGACTCCAGGCTCCACCGGGGTTCTGAGGCACAATGGTGAGGGCATCAATATCCCTGCCTTTCACGATGGCATCGAGAGGACCATAACGGCGAACACGCGAGAGGTCTCTTCCGCAAAGGCTTGCTCCATGCAGGAAGATGATGACAGGAGTCTGCTCTTGAGAATAAAAATAATCTACTGGTGTATAAACCCAGAAGTTGTAGCCTCCGGGGATAGAATCTTTAACGGCTCTGAGGAAATCGTAAGCCGATACCTTCAGAGCCGTCAGAGACAGAACGATTGCAAAAAGTATTTTCTTCATATTTTTGGATATTCGTTATCAGTAAACTTACGAATGCCAAAATTACAAATTATCTTTCTGAATCGCAAATTATTTCAATTACTTTGAAACACATTAATAGGTGTTCACATACTTCTCACTCATTCTGTGATTCATTATTTCTTTCGCTTGAAGCTTATCTGCGCAGGAACTTCTGTGCGACTGTGCTTCCATCCTTGCCCTTGATGAGCACGATGTACATGCCCTTGACAAGGGCTGAGGTGTTGACAAACTGAGAGTCTGTTGAGCCTGCCACCTTCTTACCGTCAGCGCTGAATACATTGAGTGAGGCAATGTCACCATAGACGATCAGACCATTGGTGGTCTGGTACATCTGATAGGTCTTTGTGGCGCTCTCCTTCTCTACTTGCTCAATGCCCGTAACGATTGGGTTGCCATCTTCGTCCACCTCCAGGTAAACGCCCAGTGTCAGGTCGGTAAGGTACATGTCGCCACCACCTTTATTGGTCAATGTCACAACAACAGGCTTCTTCTCTATCTTGCCCACCTTTGCTTTCACGTCAACCAGAGCAACACCTTCTGACAAAGAAACAGATGCTGTTCCTGAGTTGGAGTTATCTGCGTAATGCCAGTCGATAACGAGTGTACGACCACCCGTGCAATATACATTAGACTTCATCTCGGCAAGAGAAGGCAGCGTGAACTCTACGTTGGTTGCCTTTGGAATCCTGTAAGCACCATAAGTAGCAGAGTACTTCTTGCCTCTCGTCGTAGACTCATCTACGTAGGTCACCGAACTCTTGCCATCAGATGACTTACCATAGTATCTTGGATTCACGCCTTCTGCCGTTCCGCCTGTGATATACTTCTTCACCTCATCGGCAATTACCTCATCCTGGAAGAGATAGTTATTGACTACGGTTGTGGTTACCCAGTTCTTTCCATCGCTTGGCTCAGGTATGGCATCTTCCACCGTACCGTCGTTCACAGGCATTTGGAGAGTATAGACATTGTCATCGCCGCCATATTCGTATGGACCATAGTCAGGCGCCTTGCCTACATAAGGGATGTTGAGGGTTACTGACCAGTTCTGTGGCGCATTGTCCGCATATTCGTATGCAGCCTTATGAGCATCCACCGTCTTGAAATCTGTAATCGGAGTACCTGCATCAATCAGCTTGCTGCCAGCTTTCAGACGACCGAACTTCAAAGGCAACTCTCCGTTATCCTGACGGGCACTGATGCCTGTCTCGTAGCTCAGATCCTCGTACTCGGAAGAATAATTATTGATAGTTTTGGCATAGGAAGTACCATTGCTACTTGCCTTTTCACCCAAAGGATTGGTGTTATCGAGTGTGGTCCAAGTACAGTATTCGATGTCTGGCGCCTTAGTGAAAGCAGAGTTACGTTCCATCTTTTGTGAGCCATAGGCAAAGCCCACGCAGTTACGCAGCACCCAGTTGCCATATTCAGGTTCTTCCATGTTGTAACCATAGTTGATGCCGTTGCCATACGAGAGGTCATTAATGAGATAAGAACCCTCGCGATGATGGTTCTGGTCAAATCCTTTCTTGGCGTGGAATGCGGCAATACAGTTTTTGAAGACATGAGCGCCTGTTGAGGTACCGCCCTGCTTGCATCCTCCCATCTTGAAGCCGTTGGCATTACCATCAGCGAAACCATTCTTCAAGCACCAGCAGTTGTCGACGACGATAGGGAAAACCGTATAATAGAGGTCCCATCCGTCATCGGAGTTATGCCAGGCACGGCATCCATGAAACTCATTGCCAGGACCGGGATACAACTTGATAGCGAATCCGTCGGCATTACCGCCTTTGGTCCAAGGGTCGTAATTGTCGTATGCATCACAATTCACTATGATATTGAATCGTCCATATTTAAACTCGGTGTTACGAGTGTTGTTTCCCTTGGAATCCTTACCAAATCCCTGTTGCAGACCCGTATCTTCATTGCCATAGAAGCGGCAAAGCTCCACTACGCAATAACTACCCTCGAGTTTCATACCATTGTCAGCAGAATGGCAGATGTCGAGACCACGATAATGCCAGTAGTTGGCACCTATCTTGTGCATGATACCTCGGTTGTTAGCAGCCTCTGTTGCAGTACTACGTGGCTGTCCAGCGAAGTCGAATACAGGGCGCTCTGTGTCACCAGGATAGGCAAACACACAGATACGCTTGTCTGCAGTACCTGTCTCAGTCACATTGATGGTTTGTGAGAGTTTGTAGGTTCCACCTCTCACGTAGAGAATGTCGCCAGCCTTCAGTGCAGCAAAAGCCTTTACCGGGTCACCAAAAGGTTTGTCGATAGTCATACCATTACCTGAACCATTAGGTGCCAAGTAATAATCTTTAGCCATAGCTCCGTGCGAAGCTAAAAGGCACAACGCTACAAGCGCTACCTTTGTCTTTGTTTTAGTTTTCATTTTCACTGTTTGTTTTTAGTGTTTGTTTTTGTAGTTTATATTTGTTTTTTT
>ENA-OQEL01000465-OQEL01000465.1-human-gut-metagenome-genome-assembly--contig:-NODE-465-length-14600-cov-7.435501_pt1 | contig 14600 bp, 12 predicted proteins | sample MGYA00242796_ERZ504637 | MGnify/ENA primary metagenome ERZ504637 (study PRJEB26092, sample SAMD00036306) | human gut metagenome | host: Homo sapiens | study: EMG produced TPA metagenomics assembly of... | reverse complement strand
TAACCTTCCATCGCCATACGTGTAAGCTTCTTATCCATATCAAGAAATGCCTGGTTTCTTCCACCAGCAGCCTGATAAACACCATACCTGTAAAGTGCAAGTGTAACTCCCATAACCTGTGGATAATCTGTCTTTGATATTTCCATCCACTCAAGGAACTCGTCAGTTTCTTCATTAAACCTTTCCATGCTTTTAAAGAATGCATCCCAGTCAAACTTCTCACCTGTCTGTTCCTCTATAAAATGTATGGCATTAAGCACCTCTTCTGCTGCATACTCCTGAACACTTTCCTGTCTGTGTCTTATAGGAACTGCAAGCTGGAATGTCGGTATCTTAAAAGATCTTGCCTCTATACCATTACCCATAAGACTTCCATCACATGTTGTGTTACATTGCACTGCACAGCATCCAATAAGAGGGAAATCATCTGCAAGCGCAACACCAAGCTCAGCTGCTGGCATAGGACATACATCTGATGGCACCCCGTATTCATGTGTCACATCAACATAATAGCTTACACCTGTCTGTGACATCATTGAACTTGTATACACCGCTGGAACCTCTACTGACAGCCATCAAGATTCGGAAAGCCTCCCATAAGGGTACTCATCATATTCTCATCAAACATACTATTTTTTATTAAGTTCTTTATATTTCCTTATGGCTGGATCTGCCTTAAATATCTGTCCTAACATACCACATGATTATCTGTTAACTATGATGTCCAAGGGCATTGTGTGCCATCCGAAGCTGCAGATCTCTCATACCCTCTGTATGCCTGTCCATAAAATCAGGAAGTGCCAGATAATTCATCATCCAGCGGTATCTGAAAAATCCTTTCATATTATTGGGCTTTATTATAAATGTTATTAATGTTTTCCAATATCCAAGCCATCTTGTGTAATCATACCAGGTATCCTTAAGTCCACGCCATTCACGCCTTTTCTTAGGCTTCTTACCTGTGTAAAACTTTCCAAGCGGCTCGCTTCCAAGCTTACTTGACATATATTATTCTCCATCCTGTTTTGTATATCTATTTTTATACGGATTGTTCCGTGCTCTTATTGATTTTCTTTATCTCAAGACTTTCAACAAATGCCTGTATTCTTGTTCTTATCTGTCCTGAAGAACCTACTACATATGGCCTGTCTATAGAAAGAACCGGATACCCATACTTAAACTTGACAGAACTGAACAAGATCGTGGACAGCTCGATCAACAACACGATTCACGGAGCACCTACCAATATGCACGAGATGTTCTGCTGTCTGTCGCACGACCAGTCGAAGGAGGTAATCAGGCTGATGCAGTACTGCGACAAGAACGTGATTCACTTCTACTATCTGCCACGCCAATTTGAGGGCTACAAGCTGCACCTCGATGCGCTGCAGTTTATGGGAAAAAGTCTGTACACCAACCATATCGAGCCGCTGTCGAACACCACCAACCGTGTCATCAAGCGCTCGTTCGACCTGGTGGTGAGCGGCATCGCCTGCCTGTGCATGCTGCCATTCATCCCCATCATCGCGCTCATCATCAAGTTACAGAGCCCCGGCCCCATTTTCTTCCGTCAGGACAGAACGGGCATCAACGGCAAGACCTTCAAGTGCATTAAATTCCGCTCGATGCACATTAACAAGGATGCCGACCTGGCACAGGCTACGGAGCACGACCCACGCAAGTTTGCCTTTGGCAACTTTATGAGGAAGACCAACATCGACGAGTTTCCGCAGTTCCTCAATGTGCTGCGAGGCGACATGAGTATCGTGGGTCCACGACCACACATGCTGCACCACACCGAGATATACGGCACCATCATCAACAAGTACATGGTGCGCCACTTCGCCAAACCAGGCATCACAGGATGGGCACAGGTGACAGGCTATCGTGGCGAGACCAAGGAACTTTGGCAGATGGAGGAACGCGTGCGACGCGACATCTGGTACTTGGAGAACTGGTCGTTCTGGCTCGACATACGCATCATCTTCCTCACAGCCAAGAGCATCATCATGCCCGACAAGAAGGCGTATTGACAGAAGTTTCAAAACTTGAAAAATTGACACAATAAGAAACAACATAAACTAAAGAATATGAAAGGTATCGTTTTAGCAGGTGGTTCGGGCACACGCCTCTACCCCATCACGAAAGGCATCAGCAAGCAGTTGATACCTATCTTCGACAAACCCATGATCTATTATCCCATTTCGGTACTCATGCTGGCTGGCATCAGGGAAATACTCATCATATCTACTCCCTACGACTTGCCGGGATTCAGGCGCCTCTTGGGTGACGGAAGCGAGTTGGGGGTGAAGTTCGAATATGCCGAGCAACCATCACCCGACGGACTGGCACAGGCTTTCATCATCGGCGAGAAGTTTATCGGCGATGACAATGTGTGCCTGGTATTAGGCGACAACATCTTCTATGGCGCAGGTTTCTCAGCCCTGCTGAAAGAGAGTGTGAAGGCTACCGAAGAAGGAAAGGCGAGCGTCTTCGGATACTATGTGAACGATCCAGAGAGATACGGCGTGGCAGAATTTGACAAGGACGGCAACTGCCTCAGCATCGAGGAAAAGCCTGAGCATCCGAAGAGCAACTATGCAGTGGTGGGACTCTACTTCTACCCCAACGACGTGGTAGAGGTGGCTAAGAACATCAAGCCAAGCGCACGTGGTGAGTTGGAGATAACCTCCGTCAATCAGCATTATTTGGGCAAGAACGTGCTGAAGGTACGCACCCTGCAGAGAGGTTTTGCATGGCTCGACACCGGAACACACGACAGTCTGTCGGAAGCCAGCACCTTCATCGAGGTGATTGAGAAACGACAGGGACTTAAAGTGGCTTGTCTGGAGGAAATAGCCTTCAAACAGGGATGGATCAACGCCAAGCAGCTGGAAGAACTCGCCAAACCAATGATGAAGAACAACTACGGCAAGTATTTGCTCGAACTGGCCAAGAGATAAAATGCCTATACCTATATATAAATATGTATACCTATTATATATTATAAAGAAAAGATCAACATAATGGAAGAAACAAAGTATCTGAAACAGGAATACCTACAAGATGAGGAGGAGAAGTCTTCTTTCGACATCAAGCAGATTTACACCATTCTGGTGCTCAACTGGAAATGGTTTGTATTGTCCATCATCATCTGTTTAGGAGTTGCCTACATTTATCTGCGATACACCACGCCTATCTATCAGGCACAGGCAAAGTTACTCATCAAGGACGAGACACAATCAAGAAACAGAGGCAACAGTATCATGAACACCTCCAACCTGGGCATTATTTCCAACTCGACTGGTATCGACAACGAGATGGAAATCCTAAGCTCATGCAACCTGGCGCAGCAGGCTGTCACCGATCTGAAGCTCTACGTCACCTATCGCCATCCGGGCCACATCAAGGACGCCACCTTGTACCGAAACCAGGAAATCAACGTCGACATGGACTTGGTTCACCTGAAGAAGTTGTGTGCGCCTATACAGTTGAACATTACCCGCGAAGGCAACAACTATCATGTGACAGGAACCTACTATATGCCTGCCGGTGAGAACACGCAGGAGGTGACAAGCAAGAACATCAACAGGACTTTCAACCGTCTGCCAGCCATGATTGGCACACGTGTGGGCATCATCACGCTGACTCAGAACGAATATCGCACACTTGCCGATGGGCAAGTACTCGAGGTGACACTGAGTTCGCCAGTATGGGCAGCAGGCAAGTATGCCGGCAGTCTGACCGTAAGCCAGACTTCGAAGACTACGACTATCGCACAGCTTGTGTTGAGCGATGAGTTCCCACAGCGTGCCATCGACTATCTGAAGCAATTAGCTATCGTCTACAACCGACAGGCCAACGAAGACAAGAACCTCATTGCCGTACGCACAGAGCAGTTCATCAACAACCGTCTGGAGAAAATCAACGCCGAACTGGGCAACACAGAAGGTGAGTTGGAAAACTTCAAGAAGCGCAACCAGATGGTGGAACTGAAAATAAACGCCACACAAGCAGTATCGAATGCCGATGAGTTCAGCAAGCGCCTGACAGAAGCCAACACACAGCTGGCATTGCTCGACGAACTGAACAAATACATGAATGAACCCAACAACAATCATCAGCCCATCCCATCCAACGTGGGTCTGAGCGACGAGAGTGCCACTGCACTCATCAACGAATACAACAGAATAGCCCTGCAACGCAACCAACTGCTGCACAGCGCCAACGAAACTTCGCCTACTGTGACACCGCTCACAGCACAGCTCGACGACCTCAGCTCGTCAATCCGCCGTGCCATGAAACAGGCACGCACCAACATGGAGATTCAACGCAACAGCATCGCATCGCAGGCCAACAAATATCAGGGACAGATAGGTGAGACACCTGAACAGGAGCGAATGCTGACACAGATAGGCAGACAACAAGAAGTGAAGTCTGGACTTTACCTGATGTTGCTGCAGAAGCGTGAGGAGAACTCCATCTCGCTTGCCGCCACAGCCGACAAAGGTAAGCTCATTGATGAGCCTGTATTCAGCGGAAAGATAAGCCCCAAGAGCTCTATCATCATGCTCATCGCCTTCGTATTGGGCATCGCCATTCCTGCCGCCATCCTCTTCCTGATACAGCTCTTCCGCTACAAGATTGAGGGTCACGACGATGTGGAGAAACTCACCACACTGCCTATTCTCGCTGATGTGGCAGTGGCAAGCGACAGCGCAAAGAGCAAGGCCGACATCGTGGTGCACGAAAACAAGAACAACCTGATGGAGGAAATATTCCGTGGACTGAGAACCAACCTTCAGTTTATGCTGAAAGAGGACGAAAAAGTCATCATGTTCACCTCTACCCAATCAGGCGAAGGAAAAACATTCACAGCATCGAATGTGGCCATCAGCTTCGCCCTGTTGGGCAAGAAAGCCATCATTCTTGGTCTCGACATCCGTAAGCCAAGACTGGCAGAACTCTTCGAAATCGACGACCATCATCATGGTATCACACCGCTGCTCACCAAAGACCACAACACATGGCAGGACATCGAGGCACAGATTATCAATTCGGGTGTCAACAAGAACCTCGACATACTGATGGCAGGACCTATTCCTCCAAACCCTGCTGAGTTGATTGCACGTCACAGTCTCGATGACATCATGGCGCAGCTAAGAGAACACTACGACTATATTTTGATTGACACAGCTCCAGTAGGTCTGGTTTCCGACACACTGCAGATTAGCCGCATCGCCGATGCTACGGTTTACCTGTGCCGTGCAGACTATACTCCAAAATCAAGTTTCGATCTCATCAATGCGCTGAACCACGACAAGAAGATGCCTAAGATGTCGATTGTGCTAAACGGTGTCGATCTGTCGAAGAAAAAGTATGGCTACTATTACGGCTACGGAAAGTACGGCAAATACGGCAAATATGGCAAATACGGCTCTTACAAGGGTTACGGCAGCTCTGTATACGGAAGCTATGGCAACTATAACAACAGCCACTACGCCGACCAGAACGACAATAGCGTAAAACGTTAAAACGAAAACGACTTATGGCAACAATAGCAGTAGACTTCGACGGCACAATAGTAACTCACGAATATCCCAAGATAGGACGCGAGATTCCATTCGCCATCGAGACGTTGAAAATGCTGATAAGAGACCAGCACCGCCTCATCCTGTGGTCAGTTCGTGAAGGCGAACTGCTGCAGGAGGCTGTGGACTGGTGCAAGGAAAGAGGAGTTGAATTCTGGGCTGTCAATAAGGATTATCCAGAAGAAAGCTACGAAAACAACAATCATTTCTCACGTAAGCTCAAAGCTGATTACTTCATTGATGACCGTAACATTGGCGGTCTACCCGACTGGGGACAGATTTATCAGATAATCAGCCAGGGAAAAAGCTACAGAGCGCTCATCAGAGAAAGCATGGGCGCACAACAAGAGCATCACAAGAAAAATGCACTGGTGGAGTCTGTAATGCTTTTCTAAAGAAAAAAGCATTTAATTGAAAGGATTTTTCGCTGAAAGGATATCAAAGGCTGCGACACAAGGATAAAAAGTCCTCGTTGTCGCAGTTTTTTTATAGTGCAAAAAAATTGAGAAAAGCTTACAAAGCTATTTCCAACTTTCCAAACAACCGTAAGATATAATCGTTTCTCTACTTATAGTTTCTATCAGTATAATGCAATAGGCTTCAACTGCTTACGAAGCCGCTTTCATTGCTCTACGAAATAGGCTTCATTGACTATCGAAGCCGCTTTCATATTTCGAGGCATTTCTATTCTTTCCAGATATCCCATCATGCATTGTATATTCTGCAATCTACTACTTTAGCAGAACTTATAAGAATAAGAATAAGAAAAAGAAAAAATGAGGGTGTGTCATAACACCAGTTAATGACACACCCTCAAAAAATATTGATACGTTTTGTTCTGAATAATCAGAAAACAGGTATTTCTAAAGAATTAGAAGAACAAGTAGCGGTTGTCAACTACATGAGCCTTCATATAAAGCTCGTTCATGAAGTTTCCTGCATACTGCATTGCCTTCTGACGGCACTTCTGCTCCATAGCCTTCTCGTCGAACTTAACAGAACGATTGGTCTTGTTAGTAACCTGGAAGAGGTAAACACCGGCATTACCCTTAACTGCATGAGCAGAGAAAGCACCCTTCTTGGTGGCAGAAACTGCACCAGAGAGAGCTGGCTCGCTGGCTCCAGTAGCTGCGATAAACACAGGAGCTGCGAAAGTAATCTGGTTGACAGAAGAAACCTTGCCACCCTTAGCCTTGGCAGCTGCGATGCTCTTCACACCATTCAACTTCTCCTCGATCATCTGAGCCTTCTTGTCCTTGATGACCTCAGCCTTCACCATCTCCTTCACCTGAGCGTCGTCCAATCCGCGGTAACCGATACGATGAATCTTATCGAGAACAATAACCAACAAGTGGTTGTTGTCGCCACACTCATAGAGAGGAGAAACAGCACCTTCCTTGCTGTCAAAGATCCACTTCAAAGCTTCACGTGTAGCGTGGATGTTGGCTACATAGTGAGCATTGGTTGTAATGTCCTTCAAGTCCTGAACCTTATAACCGTTCTTCTCTGCGTTCTTGAGCAAGTCCTCAGACTTCTCGTTGGCGCTTACGAAGCTTGAGAACTTGTTGTAAGCAGCACGATAAGTATCCTGTGAGAAATCGATAGGCTTCTTGATCACAGCAGCCATGTACTTCTCTACCATACCCTTCTTGTCGAGAACCTGGAGAACAACATAACCCTGCCCCAACTGAATCGTGTTCAAAGCATTGACAGATGCAGTATTCAGAGTATTGATGAAAGTCTTGTTGTCCTTGTCCATGCTCTGAGCAAACTCATACTGCTTGGTAGTCATCCAAGCCTTCTCGCCTGTCTGACCGTACTTCTTGGCAACAGCCTCGAAGTCAGCACCACCAGCAATAGCTCCCTGGATAGAGTCAGCCTTCACCTTAGCCTCGGCTACAGTATTGGCAGCCACCTGGATGGCACGATACTGGATTGAATCAGGCAACTGCTGCTTGCTGACGAGCTTGACGATATTCAAAGTATTGTCACCAGCATTAACCTTCACTGCAGAAGTAGCACCCACTGCGAGAGAATCGAGTTCAGAGGCGATATCTGATGGGAAAGCAGTCTTGCTGACAGGCAAACCAAGGTAAGCCACAGTAGAAGCAGACTTGCGTACAACCTCAGCAGGATCGGCAGCCTCTGCCAACTGCTTGTGGAAAGAAGCGAACTCCTTGTTGAGAGCTACGCGGTCAGTCTGAGAAGCACTTACCTCTACATCAACGAACTTGATGTCGCGGCTCTCTACAGGCTGCTTGAAACGAGCCTTCAGTTCATCATACTTAGCCTTCAGATCGCTTTCCTCAACCTTCACCTTGTTGTCCTGAAAATCAGAGTAAGGGAAAGCAGCCAACTGAATCTGGCTCTCCTCGTTCTCCTCCTTGAAAGCCATCTTAGCCTCTACAGGGTTAGAGAGGAAGCAGTGAGCCAAGAGGGACTGATACTTCTGAGCCAAAGTCTGCTGACGAAGCGTCTTCTCAATGAACGACCAATATTTGAAGATTTTGTCATACTGCTCCATCATCTGTGCATTGGCAGAAGGATTAGCCTTCTGAGCCTTGTAATCAGCCAAGAACTTCTGGAGAGAAGCAGCATCGAAGCGGCCAGTCTGCTGATTGACGAATGGAGTCTGCTGAAGCATAGGGTTAGTACCTGTCTTCAAAATATCCTGGAGCTCAGCATCTGTTACGGTAAGCCCCAACTTGCTGGCTTCCTTAGCCACGATCTGGTTCTGAACGTATGTGTTCCAAACCATATCCTTGATTTGATTCATCTGAGCCTCAGGTAGATTTTCCTGTCCCTGCTGCATTTTGATGACTTCGGTGTACTCATCGAGCAACTTCTGAAATTCCTGTACGCTGATTTTCTCACCTAACACTTCACCGATTTGCTGGCGCTCGTTGTTCTTTGCAGAATCGCACGAACGGAAGCCTTCCTCGGCAATGAATGCAAAGAGGCCAAAACTAATGATACATACCAGTATCACGCCTCTCTTTCTAATTGTTCCTAATGCTGCCATTACGTTTTAATTATTATTTTTGTTTTATTTTTGTTTCTCGTTGAAGGCTCATTATCAGAAATGTAGCCAATTGCTTGCAAAAATACAAAGAAAATTGCAAATAAGGGAATTTTTTACTATGTTTTTAGCCTTATCAAGCAAAAACTGCAATTTTTATAAATAAAAAAAGCACTTGTTGGCTTAAACAAGTGCTTTTTACTGCAACAAATGCAGACGTACCAACTCTATCTTGCGGGATGTGGACTTGATGATTTTGAACTCATACTTACCGAACTTGATGATTTCGTTCAGCTTTGGGAAACTCTGATATTCGTGCAGAATCAAGCCACCCACAGTCATATATTCATCACTCTCGGGAAGATCAAGATCAAAGAGTTCGTTCACCTTGTCTATCTCCAAGCGTGCCGACAGCAGATAATCACCGTCCTCGGTCTTTTTGGCAACATACTTGGACGAGTCGTGCTCGTCTTCTATATCGCCGAAGATTTCCTCCACAATGTCTTCCAGGCTCACAAGTCCGCTGGTTCCACCAAACTCGTCAACCACTACGCCCAACGACTTCTTCTGTTGCAGGAAAATCTGCATCAGCTTCTGTGCCTGCATGGTTTCGGGCACAAAAGGCATTTTGCGCACATGGTCTTGCCAGCGGGCAGGATTGCGGAAGAGTTCAGAGCTGTGGATGTAGCCAACGATATGGTCGATATCCTCTTCGTAGACAATGATTTTAGAGTTTCCGCTCTCTATGAATTTCTGGCGGAGCTCATCGAGCGAGGCATCAGTCTCTACAGCCTGAATTTCGGTTCGCGGCACCATGCAGTCGCGCACCTTTGTGTCGGAGAAGTCGAGTGCATTCTGGAAGATCTTCACCTCGTCATCGATATCGGAGTCTTTCTCTGCATTATCGATACTCGACTGCACCAGGTAGTCGAGGTCAACCTTCGAGAAGCCTTCGTCCTCAGCCTCCTTGTCCATCTTCACTCCCACCAATCTCAACAGGATTCTGCTCAGGAAAGTGCTGAACACACTGATGGGCCACAGCACGACATAACAAACATAAGCCATGGGGCTGAAGAAGTTCAACAGTCGGTTGGGGTTCGCCTTAAAAAGGGTCTTGGGCAAGAACTCGCCCGTAAAAAGCACGATGATGGTCGAGAGAATGGTATCAGCAGGCACAGTGAAAGCCGCATCCATACCATGAAAAATTGTATTGTCGAACAATCGCGCTATCAGTATGCCATACACCACAAGAGCGATATTGTTGCCCACGAGCATGGTGCTGACAAAGCCGTTGGGATGGTTATAGAAGAGCGAGACCAATCGCTGGGTCACCCCGTTCTTGTTCTTGTCCTTATCCATCTCGGCAAGCATTCGGTTGGAAGACACAAAGGCTATCTCCATGCCACTGAAAAAGGCAGAAAACAAGAGCGTAACCAATATGCCTATCACAAGATTTATTCCTACTTCCATATATTTTTGTCTGTTTCTGTCATGACATTAGTGCATCAGAGGAATGGTAGTAGCACGCTGCGGAGTGGCTCTCTGTCGAAGGTTTCCCTTCACCGAGTCGGGCTGCGAGCGCAAGGTATCGCTTGCTCCCGATCCTGTCATGTCGCTCTTCTCGAAACTACCCTTCGAGTTGCTCACATAATAACGCGTCATCTTCTCGTCGCTCCAAAAGTGCGTGCCCTGCAAGGTACGCTCAGGCGTGATGAGCTTACTGAACACATGGCTCGACAGTTCGTGCTTATTCTCATCCCATGTAAGCTGCTCGCTCATAAAGCGCAAGCCGTCCTTGGTGAGAATTCTCACACGACCATAGAGTTTCCATATTCTGAGCTGGTCAAAATAATAAGCCGTGTCGCACTGTATATAACTGTTGATATGAAACTTGTCGTCGAACTGCTCCAGGAGTATGCCTTTGTCAAAAATCCATTGCGACGGATGCTTGTTGACATTCACCTCCCATCGCTCAGTAACAATGCGATACTTGATGACGCCAGAGTCGCTGATGAGTGTGTTGACACCATAAGAAGTCATCATTGCCACGGAGTCGCGTGCCCTGATGGCAGGAGCCGTATGCTCCACCTGCTCCTGACATGCAGCCATCAGCAGGAGAGCGATAAGTCCATATATAAAATGCCTTGTTCTATACATTAATAATATATAAATAATTCAAGTTTCGCCGGAGGGGAGTCTTATTCGGGAGTTTTTCTAAGGAGTTTTTCTAAGGAGCTTTTTTAAGGAGTTAAGGAGTTAAAGGAGTTAAGGAGTTAAGACAACAGCTTGTTTGCTTGACAATCAAACAATAAAGCATTTATACTCAAAACTTCTCGCAATTTCCAAAACTTCACTCGCTTTTCAAAACTTCTCGAAAGTTTTCCAAACCTTTCTCACTTCAGCAAATTCCTCTCACTTCAGAAAACGGTCTGATACATCTCTCATCTAACTTCGAGGCTTCCTGAAGTTTCCCGAACATTCCGAATTTTCCAAAAACAGCATTCAGCACAGAAATTCCGTACTGTTTACTGCATCTTCCACTTCTTGAACCAATCCTCGTTGAAGGTGAAGCCTATGTTGATGCGGAAAATATTCTCCTTGATAAGGTCCTTGGCAGAGCGTTTCACCCACTGACCGCTGATATTGAGGAATGAACGGCTGTTGTAGGAGTTGACGATAGGAATACCGAAACCGGCACTTACCGCAAATTCCTTGGGTCCGTCCTGTCCATTGATTTTCACATAAGGAGTGGTGTAGCTCACACCGGCACGATACTGTACTCTCTGCAAGAAACGGCGGCTGTACTCGCCATAGCAGTACTGTGCACCGAGGTTGATCTTATGACGGTTGCTGTAGCAGCCGTCCTTCAGCACATAGTTTCTTCCGTCGAAGACAGGCGCCTTGAGGTCTTCCCACATCTGTAGAGTGTAGTCGAGACCCACTTTCCACTGTGCCGCATGATTCCACATCAATCCTGCTCCCACCATGTGAGGCAGTTCAAAAGCCTTGTCAATAGAAAAGGATGTGGTGTCGAGCGAGCCATCCATGGCATTCGTCTTCACCTGATACATATCGGCGCTGGCACCTAAATTATGCTTGGGCGAATAGGTAAGACCCAGTGTCACCCAGTCCTTCTTCGACACACGCTGCGTATACTGCACACCGAAGTCGAGCTTATAGCTTCCCACTCTTGCCGAATAGTTGCGCGAGAGCGAGTTGATATACGAATTGCTGTAGCTGTTGGTGACGGTACGGTTATACTTGCCCCACAGGTAAGAGATGTTGGCACCCACCGACAGTCCCTTCACTGGCATGTAGCCCAAACCCACGTAAGCCTGATGGAATCCCTCATCACCCTCATAGGTATTGGTGTAATAATCTTCCTTGGTTTCTTCGTTCACCCATCCCGACACAGAATAGTTATAGCCCACGTTGGAGAAAGGCAGGATACCAAAACTCACACCCATGTGGCGGAAAGCACGGAAAGCAGCAACCACATAGTCCAAGTTGGCATTCTTGGCGTTCTTCTTCACGCCGTTCTCATTGAAATTGCTGATCTGACCCGAGATGCCGGCATCGAAAAGGAATGTCAGCGAGTCGACCGAAGAATAAGAAGCCGGGTTGATATAATTTACCTGATTGTGCTCATGAAAGCCAAGTCCCACTCCATTCATACCTGCATTGAAACCAGAAGTCTGGTCGGACAATAAGCCCAACCCCCACTGACTGTATGGAGAATTCATGCCGCTCTGGGCATTCACTGCCAGAGCCAAGCTCATCATGAGAGCCGCCAAAAATAGTTTTTTCATCCTATGATAATTGTTCAAAATTATATTCAGAGTGCAAAAGTATTGAAAAAAATCGAGATAAAAGAAGGAAAATCCAAAATAATAAGGTATTTTTGCATCGTGAAACGTTTTAAATATAATTTTAGGTGCATTTTTGCCGTTTTGTTAATCATTTTAACGACTAAGGCTTCTGCACAACAGACGGAAGCACCCCAATGGGTCGACTCCGTGGATATTTCACTCCTGACCTGCGGACCGGGACAGGAGGTTTGGTCGTATTATGGACACACCGCTCTTCGCATAGAAGACCGTGCCCATGGCAGTGACGTGGCTGTCAACTGGGGCATGTTCTCCTTCAACCAGGACTTTTTTGTGCTGCGCTTCGTCTTCGGGCTCACCGACTATCAGATAGGCATCATCCCCATGGATCGTTTCATGGCGGAGTACTCCTACGAAGGCAGATGGGTAAGACAACAGCGCCTTGCCCTGACACGAAACGAGAAATGGAACATCCTTACTGCCGTGGAGAAGAACAACCAGGAGGAGAACCGCACCTACCGCTACAACTTCTTCTATGACAACTGCACCACACGTGCACGCAACATGATCATCGACCACTTGGCGACCAACAGCACCAACTTCGAGATCAAAACGACCCTCTCCACCTATCGTGAGGAGATTCACCGCCTGAACGCCCATCACCGTTGGGCACGCTTCGGAAACGACCTGCTCCTGGGCTTCCGAGCCGACCGTGCAATAAACAAACAGGAATGGGAGTTCCTGCCCGACAACCTCTCCATGGACTTCGCAGTGGAAGCCCGTAAGGACACAGCCCAGCAGCCAATTCCGTCGACAACAGTTTATCCACAAGAACCAAGATACATCAAACTGGTAGACAGCACCTTCTATCTCATTTCACCCAAGGAAGTAGTGATGGCTGCAGATGCAGACAAGGAGAACTCTCAGACAGGAACTACTATAGCCGACGTCATCTCTCCTTTCGTGGTAGCGACAGGCATCTTGGTGATTGTTATCCTGCTCAGCCTCACGGAATGGCGCAGAAAGAAGAATTTCTGGTGGATTGACACAGCCCTGCTCGTACTTACCGGACTACCAGGACTGATTCTCCTTGCCATGGTGTTCTCGCAACACCCCACCGTACAGATCAATTTCCAGACACTCATCCTCAACCCGCTGAACCTCATCTTCGTATGGAGCGTCATCAAGAAGATGCGCCAGCACCGTGTGCACTGGTATTACAACGTATGGGCAGCACTCATCGTCGTGGCACTTTTCCTGCAGATATGGCAGGACTACGCTGAGGGCATGGTCATTTTGGCATTATCTTTGCTCGTAAGAGTGGCAGTGAAGTCAACTCAACTCGACTTGCGAAGAAAATAGACCTCACAAAGAATATAGACTTCACGAAGAAATCAACCTCTCAAAGGAAAATCATCAACACGAAGCCAACAAAGCTTCATAACAAAAAATAGAATGGTAAACAGATATATCACCGCCCTCTTGGTTGTCCTTGCGGCAACAGGCATGGAAGCGCAGACCTATCAGCAGGCACTGAGGTTTGCGCTCACCGATATATCCTACGATGAGTTCATCCAGCAGCCCGAGGCCAAAGCGCTCGAAGAAGACATTCTGAGCGTCATCAAGGCCATCAAGGAAGCATCCGAAGACCATCAGAAAGCACAACATCATTTCCCGTCGGCAATACAGAAAGCCGACACTTCTGCCAATCTGACAGAATCCAATCCTTATATTTGTTTTACTCCCCCCACAGAGCCCAAATATCAGGCTCCATACGGAAGTATTGTTATTCGCGGACCCGATTTTTAACATTTATCACCCAAAATGTTGCTGATTTACAGATATTATTTGTACCTTTGCAACCCTGAAAACAATAAAAATCAACGAATAATAATAAAAAACAATATATAAAATGAACTTTAACAAATTTCTGCAGTCATTGTTCGGCAACAAGTCTTCCCGCGACATGAAGCTCATCCAGCCTATCGTGGAGAAAGTAAAGGCCGAGTATCCTAACATCAAGGCCCTGAGCAATGACCAGCTTCGTGCAAAAACCAAGGAAATACAGCAGTATGTACAGAACGCCGGCAAAGGCTCAGAGAGAGAAGATTGCCGAGCTGAAAGCCACTATCGAAGACACACCTATCGACCAGCGTGAAGATA
>ENA-OQEL01000464-OQEL01000464.1-human-gut-metagenome-genome-assembly--contig:-NODE-464-length-14602-cov-5.601796_pt1 | contig 14602 bp, 10 predicted proteins | sample MGYA00242796_ERZ504637 | MGnify/ENA primary metagenome ERZ504637 (study PRJEB26092, sample SAMD00036306) | human gut metagenome | host: Homo sapiens | study: EMG produced TPA metagenomics assembly of... | reverse complement strand
ATATGTGTGTGGGGGGAACCATGCATTTTTTGGGGTGTTAACTGTTAACCTGTTAACCCCTCGCTCTTTTTTCCCCGTCTCTGTGCTTTGCGGGGCGCAAGTCATAGAGTTGCAGGGGAAGAAGCTATGAGTTAGGATTCTTAACACATTTCAGCATCATAAAAGCCTCATGAAAAGCTACGTAAAAACCTCATGACAGTCCTCATTTAAGCCTCTGCCCCAGCATCATTTATGCCACAGCCCCGTCATCATTTAAGCCTCTTCTCTGTCTTCATTTAAGCCTGAAAAATGCAGAAAAGGCTCTTATTTTTCTACTGGGAATACGTAATATTCTCTGTCTACATCGTAATCCAGAACCCACTGGTCAATCATCACATTATCGTCTAAAGCCTTGATGGTTACGTTGTGACTGCCGCCAGGCAGCGTAACGTAGAAACTCTTCAGCGTCTGTCCGCGCCACAGGTCAAACTTCCAGTCCTTTGAGTTGTAAACCTCCTTCAACTGGCAGATTACCGGTTCGCCACGGTCTATGCTCACACTCACCCTCATGTTCTTTACAGCGTTTAGGAAGCAAGGAATAACGGCGATGGTGAAACGCGCATCACCGCTCTTGTCGCAGTAGAAATCATAGCTCAGACTGGCTCCCTTCGGCAATTTCACAGCCTTGCTGCTGTGACCTAACAGCGGACGGACGGTAATCTTCTCGGCTCCTTTTACGGCAGCCTGGGCAAGCGGCGATTCGGTAGCCTTGCTCCATTCGTAGGCATTCTTGGCAATGATGTCGCCGGTAACTACAGAGAGCGGCTTGAGATCGTTGCTGCGGTCGAAGGCATCAGCTTTCAGCCGCTTGATGTCGGCAGCCGGGAGTGTGCCCGGAATCTGCGGAGCCTGCATCTCTGTACCGTTGGTAAGGATGAAATTCTTCCATTTGCCGTTTCTGATGCGACTGTAGTAGGCATTGAGCTGCTTCAGTTTGTTGTAAGCATCGATGCTCACAGCCGCTGCAGCCTTCGCCTCATCGTCTTTATTAAACAGTCCCGGACGGGCGATGTGTCTTGCTTCCTGTGCCTCCAGCTCCTTTTCAGCTACGAAGGCAGCCAGGAATATCGGATATTTCACTACCTCGAAGAAACCGTCTTTCTGGTTCTGAGGCAGCATGCGTTCGATGGATTCAGTCTTCGCCTTCAGCAGGTCGTAGCGGTAGAGGAAACGCTCCAGTTCGTTGCCGAATTCGCCTGAATGAAACTCAGTATCGCCGTAAGGCATCGCCATATAAGCGGAATGGCGGATGCTGGTAAGGCGGTAATATTCTTCCATCAGAGGCATGATTTTCTTGCCTGTAATGGCGCCAAAGAATGCGTTGAGAGTGTTCTGGATATACGTCTTGCAACCTGCTTTCAGGGCGTTTTTATTCCACGCCAGGTTCATCATCATGGCTAGCTGGAAGGTTGACTGCTTCGGATTGGTAATGTTGGCTATCCAGGCACAGTCTTCGTCGTTGTGAGCGGCAGAGCGGTGCGATTTGCCGTGCTGGGCATTCTTGCTCTCCAGATAATCCTTGCTGTTGAGCATTTCGAGCAGCAGGCCCGGCGAGAGATTGCTCATCTCCATCTGTGCATCCGAGCATACCAGCTTCACATTCTCGATGGTTTTGCGGTGTTTCTTCTTGTGCTTCTTGCCCATGAACTCCGTCACCTTGTAGTTTTCCGCCACGCAGATATCGAAACTGTCTACCACAGCCTTGTTGTAAGCAGCCTCGTGTCTGCCGTCTACCTGCCACAGCGTATTGGCTCTCAGGCGCAGCATCAATCGGGCGATGCGGCTGTAGTTCTGCGGTTTCATCCACTGGCTGTTGTTCAGGGCAAGTCCTCTGAATTCTATTCTCGGAACCTCTATCCACTGCTGGTCTACGGGTGTGTAGAGGCTCTTGCGCTGCGCCGGCTGCAGGTCGTTCCATGCCGCTAGAGGCGAAACGCCAGCCAGCTCAGAGAGTTTCATGATGGCGTAAGCCGTTCCGCGGGCGTTGCTTCCGATAACGATGAGTTTCCCTTTCCTCGTACCGATGTAGAAAGCATCCTTTGCGGTGATAATAAGATGCAGCGGCGCACCGAGTTTTTCTACTGCCGAAAACTCCTTGTTGGTGAGCTGGTCGAGCTGGTAAATCTGTATCGGAGCACCTGATTTTTCTTTCGCATCGAATCCGGTTACGGCTTTCATATCGCCCGCAAACTCCTTGAGGGCAATTTTTACTACCGGCGAAATGATAGAGTTGGTGGTATAAGATACTCTTCCGTAGCCGTCGGTCCAGTAAACGTTGGGTGCTGCGGTCTGAGTTTCCGTCTTCTTCACTTTGGTTTCGGTCAGCGCGTTGGCATTCAGGCTAGAGAAGCAGACCAGAGCCAAGGCAACGCCTAATATAATCTTTTTATATTTCATTTTTCTTACGTTTTTGTCTGTTCGGTTGTAGATTCGCTTTTGCTGAAACTACACATTTCTGCATTTTGCAAAGATACATAAAAGTGTTTAATATCTGAAATTATTTAGTTTTTATTTGCTTATTACATTATTTATTGTTACTTTTGCACCAAATAAATAAAAAGAAATGATGACATTATATCCAAAATTGATTGAAGAGGCGCTTGCTACGGTGATTTATCCAGGCACCAAGAAGAACCTCATAGAGAGCGAGATGCTGGCAGATACGCCTAGCATCAATGGTATGAAGGTGAAGGTGGTTCTTCTCTTTCCTCGTAATACGGATCCTTTCCTCAAGAGTACGGTGAAGGCGGCCGAGGCTGCCATCCATTATCATATTTCGAAAGATGTAGAGGTGGAAATCGTTACTGAGTTCAAGTCGGCTCCTCGTCCTGAGGTGGGCAAGATGCTGCCACAGGTGAAGAACGTCATTGCTGTAAGCTCTGGTAAGGGTGGAGTAGGCAAGAGCACCGTTTCTGCCAATCTCGCTATCGCCCTGGCTAAGTTGGGCTACAAGGTGGGTTTGCTCGATACGGATATCTTCGGTCCTTCCATGCCTAAGATGTTCGGTGTGGAGGAGGAGCGTCCTTATTCTGTTCACAAGGACGGCAGAGACCTCATCGAACCTGTCGAGAAATATGGCGTGAAGCTCCTGAGTATCGGTTTCTTCGTAAGTCCTACTACTGCTACTCTGTGGCGCGGTGGAATGGCTTGTTCTGCCCTGAAGCAGCTGATTGCTGATGCTGACTGGGGTGAGTTGGATTACTTTATCCTCGATACGCCTCCTGGCACAAGCGATATTCATCTTACGCTGCTCCAGACACTCGCCATTACGGGTGCAGTGATTGTAAGTACTCCTCAGCAGGTGGCGCTTGCCGATGCGAGAAAGGGTATTGACATGTATCAGAATGATAAGGTGAATGTGCCTATCCTCGGACTAATCGAGAATATGGCTTACTTTACGCCTGCCGAGCTGCCTGAGAACAAGTATTATATCTTTGGTAAGGAGGGTTGCAAGAACCTCGCCAAGGAAATGAATGTGCCTCTGCTCGCCCAGATTCCTATCGTTCAGAGCATCTGCGAGGGTGGTGATGATGGTGCGCCTGCTGCTACCAAGGTTGATTCCATTACCGGTCAGGCATTCCTCAGCCTTGCCCAAAGCGTAGTAACGGTGGTGAACCGCAGAAATGCCGAGAAGGCTCCAACCAAGATTGTTAGTACACACAAGTAGTAAATATCCTATTTGATAAGGGTATAAAATAAAAAGCTAGGATTGCCCTCAAGCAGTCCTAGCGTTTTTTTTATCAGAGGAGTTAACAGGTTAACAGTTAACAGCCCAATTTTTTATAGTTTATAGTTGAAAGTTTATAATTTATAGGCTTAGCCGTTAGCAAGATTGCTATAAACTTTTAACTCTAAACTCTTAACTATCAACTATTTCTTCCGCCTCATCCTCTTCTTCTGCTACTTCGGCAGTAAGGTTTACCTTGAGTCTTGCCGATCTCAGTTGCTGCCTGAAAACCAGGCAGGTAGCCAGAAAATTAGACACCCGTTTGTATCCAGAGTGCTCTGAATTCCGGCAGAATATCTGAAAGCGAAGCACCCATACTGCTGATTCTGAGGAACCCACGATGCCGAAAGTGGATGGGAAAACCCACGAAAATCCTTGCCAAAAGCCTGGAATATTGCTCAATGGCCATGAAACTCCCGTCATCAAAAAGCAACGGAACGGAGGTAAATACCACCAGAAGCATCACAATTTTCACGATATCTTACCAGACACGACAGCATCAGACCGAAGAAAACGCACGAAAGAATGTAAGGAAGGAGGAAACCGAGAATGGTGGTCCACGTTACCATACTTACAAAACTGAACAGCTTGGGAACTACCAGCGTAAGATACATTCCCATCACGGCATAAATCATGAAATAAACCAATGCCTTGCCGAAAACAATGCGGAAAATACCGCCATAATGCTCGCTTACTGGTATGAGTTCGCGGCTTCTGTTGAGTTCTCTTGATGTTCCCGCTGCCATTCCTATGCCCAGCAGCATCGTCTGCTGCAGGATAAGAACCAGCACAGCCGGCAGAATGGCATTTCCGTAACCTCCTGTCGTGTTGAATATCGGAACCTCATCAAAGGCGAGCGGCTCGGTGGTAATCTCATCGTCTCTATCCGTAAATCCTCCAGCCTGTGTTATCTGGATGCCCGAGTTGATGTGGCTGGCTACGGCCTGCGAGGTCTGATAAATCGCCTTATAGGTCAGCATCAGACTCATATCGCAGTAAACTCCCACATGCGCCTGTTCGCCCCGGTTCAGCTTCGTATCGAAGTCGGCAGGGAAGTAAAGGATTCCGTGAACCGCCTGTCTGCGCACCAGTTCCTTCGCCTCGTCCAGACTGTTGCAGTAATAGGTAGCCTTGGCGTCTGGTGAAGCATCATAATCGCGGATAAACTCGCGAGAACTGTGACTGTGGCTCAGGTCCACAATCGCCGTATCCACTTCTCTCACCACCTCGTTGTTATAAATCCACGAGTAGAGCAGCGGATAACCCAGCGGCACCAGAATGCAGAAAATGAGCACACCCTCATCGCGGAAAACATTGCGCATTTCCGTCTTCCAGATATAGCACATGTCCCAGATGCCATTGATAATCTTATATAATAAATTACTTTTCTTCATTACGGTAAGTATTTATATACCAGCATTGCCTTCTTGATGTTCCAGACAGTGAGCATAGGCAGGGCGCAGAACAGCACCATTGCGCCCCAGTGGAGCACAGCATCGCCCATAGGGAAACCATTGAAGATGTTCATCTGGTAAATCATGTAATAGTGGCGCATCGGGAAAAGCTGGCCGATAGCCTGGATCGGTGAATCCATCGAGAAGAGCGGATAGGTGGCTCCGCAGATGGAGAAACTCACCACGCCCCACAACGAACAGATACTCATCGACATGCGCAATGAAGGCATCAGTCCGAAGGCAAAGATGCCGAAACACTGGCAGGAGAGTACGCTCAGAACGCCTAACAGGATGATAGGCAGCGCGCCGCCCGGATGTGGAAACTGTAATACATAATAGATGTAGAATTCGAACAGCAGGAAGATACTCAGGAAGATGAGTGTCTGTGGCAGCATCTTACCCGCAATGGCGAGATAAGGATTGTTGCCTGCCATCCGCATCCAGTCTCTTGCCCGGTTGAACTTCAGTTCCGTACCTATAGAATAAGGTGTAATCAGGAAGATGAACAGCATGATGAGTCCCGGCACCATTACGCTCGAAAGATAATAGTTGTAGTTGGCGTATGGGTTACCTATCATGTGCAGATCTACGGCGATAGGCTGCAGGAAGGTCATGATTTCATCGTTCGTCTTTCCCAGCGCCGAAAGTTTCGCCATTCCTGCCGCCGCACCTCCCAGGGTAGAGATGGTTTTCAGATCGCGGAAGAGCAGGGAGCCGGCTGCCAGCGATACGCTGCTGTAATAGAATGAAATCTTAGGCTGCTTCTGGGCCATCAGGCCTGCCTCCGTTCCGTCAGGAATCAGCAGAAAAGCGTAGATTTCGTTCTTCTGGATAGCATGTCTTGCCTCTGTCATGTTCTCGTAATGAGCCACTACCTTGGTGGTCTGGAAGGCATCGAGCTTATGCACCAGCTGGCGCGATGTGGCGGAGTTGTCCTGATCTACTATGCCCACAGGCATGTCGGTAGGCACTCCTCCCTTCATCAGTGTGGTGAAGAAAATCACCACCACGATGGGGAAGATGACCATGCAGAAGAGATAAATGGGATTCTTCCACATGATGCCGCATTCTCTGAGGGCTATATGATATAATTTCTTAAACATAGATGTTATTTAATGATGAGTGACATTCCCGGGCGCAATCCCTCAATCTTTGTGACAGGACGGGCCTTCACCTCGAATGTCTTGCGGTCGTAGTCGCCATTATCCTTGGTTGCCTTCCAGGTAGCGTAAGAGCCCTGGTCTTTCAGGTAGTAAACCTTCATCTTGATGTCCTTGTTGAAGGCAGGAACGTAAGCGGTGAACTCATCGCCCTTGTTCAGCCCCTTGAGATGGTCTTCGCGAACATTGAAGGTTCCCCACATATCGCTCATGATAGAGATGCTCATGATAGGAGAGCCGAGGCCTACCAGCTCGCCTACCTTAGGATAGACATTGCTAACCTCGCCCTCGCACTGGGCAATCTGAACGGTCTCTTTCAGAAGATTCTTCACTACATCCACAGCGCTCTTCGAAGCCTGGGTGTTGTTGGCAGCCATGCGCTTCTCCTGTTCGCGGGCGCCATTCTTCGCCATATCGTACTGACTTCTGGCAGCAGCCACCTGAGCCTCTGTAGCCTTGTAGGCTGCGTAAGCCTCATCGCGTTTCTGACCGCTGATTACACCCTCGTTGAAGAGGTTCTGCATGCGGTCGTAGGTCTTCTTGGCTATGGTTGCGGCAGCTTCAGCCTGCTGGACCAACTGGTAAGCGCCCTGAATCTGCTCCTTGCGTGCACCTGCATCTGTCAGGTCCTTCATCGCCTCGGCTGCAGCGTTGGTAGCCTGGAGCATCTGTTCCTGCGATTTCATTTCCGGCACTTCGAGGATGGCGAGCGTATCGCCCACATGAACGTAATCGCCTTCCTGAACGCGGAGTTCTACCACGCGTCCTGGCAGTTTGCAGGATACTCTGTATTCTGATACTTCTACCTCGCCCTGAATGGTGTCATCCTTCTGTTCCAAAGTGAAGAAACCGATGACGCCTACGAGAATGACTACTGCTGTAAAACCGATTACAGCGAGCAATATGTTGTTATGCTGTGATTTCTTAGACATTTGCTTAATCTGAATTTAAATTTGTTATTATTATTACTGCAGGATACCGAGCGCCTTGTTCAGCCCAACCTGAGTCAGCTTCACGTCGATTTCTGCATCAATCTTCTGGCTCTGTGCTTTCTGCCAGGCAGTCTGTGCAGCCATCACGTCGGTAACCTCCATCACGCCTTCCTTGAAACCGAGGTTGGCGCATCTCAGGTTCTCATCTGCACTGGCGATGTTCTTCATTGCCATGTTGAGCTTCTTCTGGGCTTCCTTTACCTTAAACTGGCTTTGGGTAATCTGCAGATGAATCTTCTCTCTCGTATCATCCAGGTTCATCTGGGCGATATTGCTGGCAGCCTTGGCGGCTCTCACCTTGTAGGCGCCGTCGAACCAGTTCCATACCGGAACATGAACCATCACGCCTACGTTCCAGACACCGGTAAACTTCTTCTGGAAACCATTGAATACGTTCGGGTTCGAAATCATGTAGCCGCCTGTCAGCATGACGTGAGGCAGATTGATGGCGCGAACCATATTGGTAGCTTCTTTAGAGATGTCGAGCGCATTCTGCAGCATGCGGAGCTCCGGACGGGTGTTCAGTGCCGAATCCTGTGCTGCCACTTTCTGCTGCTCGGTGTCAACAGGAGTTCCTGATAAAGCCAGGGTTTCCTTATCTTCATCGGCAAGTGTGATTTCCTGGTTCATCGGAATGCCGCAGAGCTGGCAGAGCAGCATCTTCGACAGGGCGAGTCCGTCTTCTGCCTGGGTAATCTGCATCTCAGCCTCGTTCACTTTCACGTCTACCTTCAGTCCGTCTGCCTTGGTGGCTACTCCCTGCTGAATCATCTTATGAACATCCTCGTTCAGTTTCTTTACGAGGTCGCGGTAACTGATGGCGAGTTTCTGCTTCTGCTTCAGCGAAACGGCGAGCCAGTAAGCCTGGTCTATGCTGTAGAGCGTGCTCTGGGTCTGCTGGTCGAGATCATTCTCGGCAATCTGCTCTCCGATGTCTGCAATCTTGTTGGCTGCAATGATGGCTCCACCCATATAGATAGGTTGGCGAACCATCACGCTTCCTGCCCAGATATTGCGGGTGTCGGTGCGGAAAGCATCTACCACTTTCTCTCCCAGCGCATTGCCTTGCTGCTGCAGGGGTCCCAGTCTCTCATTCATCAGTCCGCCTATCTGCTGCGCTATCTCCGGGGTAATCATTCCCTGACTTACAAGTTGGCTCAACAGATTGCTGGCTCCTCCCGATATGCCTCCGGTAACGGTAGAGCCGATATTGCTGAATGTTGATTTCTGACCGTCGTTCAGCAGCGAAATCTCCCTGCTGAACCATTCGTAACCGCCTAAAGCATCTACTTTAGGAAGATATTTGGTACGTGCCGATTTCTTCATGTTGTACGCCACGTCTTTCTTGAGCTTCGAGGCATTGAGCTGCTTGTTGTTGCGCAGCGCCATGGCACGGCAACTGTCAAGGCTCAGCGTTTGTGCCTGAGCCCTGACAGGAATCAATGCTCCCATCAGCATGATAAGAGTTATATATTTTTTCATCCTTTGTTTATAATATTATATAATATTAGATGCAAAATTATGGAATTATTCTTAAATGACAAAGAAATTTTGTTTATCAAATCTTTAAGAATCAAAAATATATTGCATTGTGGAAAATAGAACATACCTTCTGGTTTTCCGTAATCCCTTAATCGTCTGTTTCTTAGAAATTCACCCGTTCTGTCTCGCCCCAGGTAGGATCTACGGTAATGCCTATTCCACCACCCGTACTGTCGTCTCCGCCACCGAATCCGTCAGCAATGGAAATCTCGGTATAGGCTGTATGGTTCTGATGGATTTTCAAATCGGCTTTTTCAAAACTCTTTACCACCTTTGCATCGGCATCCAGAAAGCTGATACTCATCTTGATGTTCTTCTCTTCTTCATGGGGGAAGGTGTAGACGGTAAAGTCTCTGCCGCCATCTTCCATACTGAAATTCTCGGTCTGACGGCTGTTCACGCAGCCGAATCCGGTGGTTGCATCCAGGGTGCTGCTGCCGCCGGTATAATAGAACTTGATGCTCCTGATTTCTTCGGGAATGGTTTCGTCGGTAATATGTAACTTGAAGGCGCCAACTGCTCGCCTCAGGTTGATGTCTGTGGTGGCGCCCTCTTCGTTTACGCTCAACCTGCCGTAATAATAAAAGGTGTCGGTAAGTTTGTTGCTTGCAAACTTCACCTTCTCGGGTGCGCTGATAGAGCAGTTTCCCTTTCCGTTATGGGCAATCACCACCAGCCGGTATTCTCCTTCGTCCAGACTCACATGGGCTGTTCCGAAGCCATTGTCTGTTGAAAGCTGGTTCACCGTCTCCAGTTTCTCCTCTCCGTCAAAGATGGCAAGTGTCAGTCTGGAGCACACATCGCTCAGCGCCATCTGCTTGTCGGCAGCTTTGGTTGTCAGCAGACTTGTGCCTTCTATTTTCTGCACATGGATAGTTACATTGGCGTTTGCCTCACGTGATTTTCCGGTTGTTTCGTCAATCGAAAACTTCTCGCATGAAGTAAGCGTCGCTACGAGCATCAGCAACAGGGATGCCAGTAACCGATAGGTCTTCTTACTCATAACCGTTCTTATTTACTAGTTGCTCTATGCGTTATCTCGGAGTTTCCTCGGGCATAAAGATGTGGCAAATATACGTTTTTTCTCTTTTCGATGCAAGTAAAATCTAATAAATCTTTATATTTTTGTCATTTTTCTGTTTTTTCGTATTTTTGCATCGGTTTTTCTGTACTTACAGAGCCGATTTTGCATTATATATATAATTAAGGTATAGAAGATATTGGTATGGATAAGAAGATAAAAGCATTGTTTTTTGATATTGACGGCACCCTGGTGAGTTTCAAGACCCACAAGATTCCGCAGAGCACGGTAGATGCCTTGGAGCAGGCTAAGAAAAATGGGGTAGAGGTGTATATTTCTACCGGTCGTCCGCAACTCATCATCAACAATCTCGGTCAGATAGAACATCTCATCGACGGTTACATCACCACCAATGGAGCCTGCTGTTTTGTAGGCGATAAGGTGGTGAGCCAGCATGCCATCCTTCCTGAAGATGTAAAGAAGATTATCGAGGCAGCCGACCGTGATGATTATCCGGCAATTGTCGTAGGAGAGCATCATCTCGCTATCCATCATTATACTGACGAGGTTTATGAAATCTTTGCCAAGGGATTGGGGGTGGATTGCGAAATCTTCCTGACCGATGTGAATGAACTGGGAGATGAGCAGGTTCTGCAGGTTACTCCTTTCTGTTCGGTAGAGCAGGAGACGCTCCTGATGCCTACGCTCCGCAACTGCACATCGGGCAGATGGCATCCTGCCTTTACGGATATTACGGCAGCCGATGCTGATAAGGGCAAGGGCTTGCATGCAATGGCTGATTATCTGGGTTTGAACATAGAAGAAACCATGGCTTTCGGCGATGGCGGCAATGATATTTCCATCGTCCGGGAGGCAGGCACCGGTGTTGCGATGGGCAATGCGGGAGATAATCTCAAGCAGGTAGCCGATTTCATTACGACTCATGTGGATGAAGATGGTGTTAAGAATGCGCTCCTCCATTTTGGCGTGATTTAAATTCCCGGCGTTATTGACTTTTTTTTCATAACTCCCTATATATAATAAGGTGTAATCTTGACGAAGCCTTTTTGATAGGCGAGTTTCATTTTAATAAAATAATAAAGGCAAACATGTTATTTGTTGTGATAAATGGCGTGTTTGCCTTTCTGTTTTTAAAACTTCTCTTTTATGCCTAGTTTCTTCTCGTTATTTACTTTTTGTGGGGATAAACATCAAAAGCGCTTACGAAAAGTAATAAAATATACGAAAAATATACATAAAGTACCATAAATTTGGTATTTTATATCAAGTTGTTTACTAAAAATTTGTTTAATTTGCAAAAAGTATGTATCTTTGCACCCGATATTTGTAAGTTGTTTAATTTTTAAGAGAGAGAATTATGGTAAAAAGATTGACCATGCTCATGGGAGGGCTTATTCTTTCAACAGGAATAGCCCTCGCTCAAACTACTGTTACAGGTAAGGTTGTTTCTCAGGAAGACGGTGAACCGGTTATTGGCGCATCTATCAAGATTGAAGGTACCAAGACGGGTACTGTAACAGATGTTGATGGAAACTTTTCTTTGGTAGCTCCTAGTGGAAATGCTAAGTTGGTAATCTCTTATTTGGGAATGAAATCTCAAAAGGTGGTTGCTAAATCAAAAATGAAAATTGTGTTGGAAGGCGAGGACAATACATTGAATGATGTGGTTGTCACAGCCTTGGGTGTTTCTCGCCAAAAGAAGGCTTTGGGTTATGCTGTAACCGAGCTGAAAGGCGATGAGATGCTGAAATCACGTGGTGGACTCAGCAACCCTGTCAATGCTCTGCAGGGTAAGGTTGCGGGTTTGACCATCTCTTCTAGTGCCGGTAGCATGGGCGGATCTTCTAAGGTCTTGCTTCGTGGGGCTAACTCGCTTTCTGGCAGCAACCAGCCGCTGTTCGTTGTTGACGGTGTGCCTATCGAGGGTGGCGACAATAACTCTACCGAGACTCAGCGTGGTGGTGGTGGTTACGATTACGGTAACTTGATTCAGGATATCAACCCTGATGATGTAGAGAACATCAGCGTGTTGAAGGGTGCTTCTGCTACTGCTCTTTATGGTAGCCGTGCCTCTAATGGTGTTATCATGATTACTACCAAGCGTGCCAAGAAGGCTGCAGGACTCGGGGTGGAGTTCAGCTCTTCTGTTGGCTTTGAAACTGTAACCAAACTGCCTAAGCTTCAGAGTCAGTATGGTGGCGGTTATGGTTATGCTGGCGATTATGCTTATGGCACCGATGGTGATGATATGGGTACTGCCACTATCAATGGCAAGGAATATCTGATTCCAGACTATGGTATGGATGAAAGCTGGGGTCCTAAATTGGATGGCCGCCAGGTGCTTTCATGGTACGACTTTCTTACATGGAAGAATAACGGTTCTGTAGGCGATCCTACTACATCTGCCTGGAGCCCTGCTTCTTCAGATTATCGCGACTTCTTCAAAACTGGTGTTTCTTACACCAATAATATCGCTGTGTCTCAGTCTTATGACAACAGTTCGTTCCGTATTTCCTATACCAATACTTCTTTGACAGGTTATCTGCCAAACAGCAGCCAGTATAAGAATGCCTTGAATGTTACGGGCAATATCATGTCGCCAGACAAGAAGTTGAATGTGTTCACCAGTGTCAACTACTTCAACAACCGTACCAAGGGTCGTCAGGATACTGGTTATGGTGACAACAACATCATGGTGAAGTTCACGCAGTGGGGACAGCGCCAGTTGAACATGAACGAATTGGAGTCTCTCTATAAGAACCCTGATGGAAGCCAGGCTTCATGGAACATTGGTGGTATTGATGATACTGCTATCCAGTTCCACAATAACCCATACTGGAGCCGCTACATGAACTACGAGAATGATAGCCGTAACCGTGTATATGGTAATGTGGGCTTCAGCTATCAGATTATCCCACAGCTCAAGTTCCAGTATAAGGCAAACCTTGATTTCTGGGTTGACAAGCAGTATGAGCGCAATGCCGTTTACTCTCAGGAATTGTCTAAGTATAAGGAAATCTCCCGTCAGCAGTATGAGTTGAACCATGAGTTCCTGCTGATGTATAACCAGACATTCGGCGATTACAGCATCAGCGCCAATGTGGGTGCCAACATCATGCGTAATCACTATGAGTATGTGTATGGTGAGACACAGGGTGGTTTGGCTATTCCTGAATACTATAACCTGGCTAACTCCTTGCAGGCAGCCAAGGCTTATAACTATAAGCGAGTAAAGGGAATTAATTCTCTGTTTGGTGATATTACTTTGGGTTGGAAGAACATGCTCTACTTGGAGGCTACTCTTCGTGGTGATAAATCTTCTTCTCTTCCATCAAGCAACAATACATATGTCTATCCATCTGTCACCGGTAGCTGGTTGTTCTCGGAACTCCTGAAGAACAAGGCTCCTTGGCTGACATATGGTAAGGTACGTCTCGGTTTTGCAAAGGTAGGTAACGATACCGATCCATATCAGGTGCTGAGTACTTATACCCAATATACCAACATCGATTCCTCTACTCCAGGTTATCGCTTGCCAAATACATTGAACAATGCCGATTTGAAGCCTGAGTCAACCACATCTTACGAGTTGGGTCTCGAGATGGCTTTCTTCGACAACCGCCTGGGATTCGATGTAACTTACTATCAGACAAATACCAAGGATGAGATTCTTCCTTTGTCAGTATCTGGTACCACCGGTTACATCTACAAGATGATCAATTCTGGTGAAATCGAGAACAAGGGTATTGAGGTTGCCGTTCACGCAACTCCTGTCAAGACCCGGGATTTCGAGTGGAATACATCGTTCACCATCGCATCTAACAAAAATAAGGTAAAGAGCCTTGCTGATGGTGTGGATTATTATAAGATTGCTTCTGCTCCATTCATGGCTGAGGTAGGTGCCAAGGTAGGTGAGGAATATGGTATCATCATGGGTACCAATTTCGTGTACGATGAAAATGGCAACAAATGCGTAAATCCAGAGACTGGTCTCTATATGGCTACTGATGGTAACGAAGTGATTGGTCATATCTATCCAGATTTCACGGGTGGTTGGGTCAACTCATTCCGCTATAAGGGCTTCGATGCCAGCATCCAGTTCGACTTCTCCAAGGGTGGTCAGTTCTTCTCTACCACAACTCTTTGGGGTAACTACTGTGGTATGATGGAGGAGACTGCAGCCAATGGCGTTCGTGAGAATGGTATCATCTCAGAAGGTGTGGTTTATGGTACAAATGAACCTAACACCATGAAGGTGAGTGCTCGTGATTACTACGAGAACTATTATAATGGTCCTGCAGCTCAGAGTGTATTGAAGAGCGATTATATCAAACTTCGTGAAATCAATGTAGGCTATACCTTCAAGTTGAACCCTTCTTGGTTTGTCAAGTCATTGCGTCTTTCTGCATACGGTCGTAATCTCGGCGTATGGGGACCAGACTGCAAGCACTTCGATCCTGAAATGATTGTCACCAGTTCTGGTAACGTTCAGGGTATTGAGGGCGGTGCCACTCCAATGGTTGCCAACTATGGCTTTGGTGTGAGTTTGAAGTTCTAATTTTTAAGATGGAAAAAGTTATGAAGAAGATTTTAAAATATATATTGATAGGAGCGGCTTGTTTACCTATGGCATCTTGTGATGATCT